>Ga0163217_1038192_pt1 | contig 17744 bp, 20 predicted proteins | sample SynspAceP_FD_185933 | JGI IMG/M metagenome (GOLD analysis project Ga0163217, IMG submission 185933) | Saline lake microbial communities from Ace Lake in Antarctica - Synechococcus sp. Ace-P (PacBio error correction) | ecosystem: Environmental > Aquatic > Non-marine Saline and Alkaline > Saline ...
CGCCAGCGCGATGAGGCCAAGCTGCGGCGAAGACGTTTTAGGTTTGGCATTGCGGACAAAAAATGCGCGATTTTTAACTCTGGTTACCAAAGCCACCCGCCGCCGGTTTTCGATTTCAGTTTCAGCATTCAGCCCTGAGGCGCTGTTTTGATCTGAAGCAGGAACGGCCGAGGTAATTCGTTGATATCGACTTTAATGTGCAAAATATGCCGTTCTGGCCTGGTCGTGCCGGTACCCCCGAGTTACTGCGTTTATACCGATAACATCAGAATTCTTAGACGGGCTTGCGTGAATGCCCGGACTGGATCTCCGGCGAAAGACGTGCAGCGTTTGCCAGGAGGCTTACAAAGCCTAACCGCGCCGCAGCCCATCGCCTGCGCATTGCAAAAGCAGCCGGGCAAGTCATGCGACCAGTTTGAAGAATTTCCGACGCGGCGTCATCAGTCTGTGCAGCAAGGCTTGCCGGAAAAATGACACGCCATGTCCCGGGTTTCCCGGTTAGGCGGCAGAGCAGGTCCGGGGCCGGACATAAAGTCGAGTTAAGATAACAAACCAATTAGATGGAGCGGGCTGCAATGTCGATGGCCGATCGTGATGGTGTTATCGGTTTGATGGTGAAATGCTGCCGGGCGCGAAACGCCAATGTGGCATGTCTGACCCACTCCCTGCACTACGGCATGGCCGTATTTGAAGGGGTACGCGCCCTACAGTACGCCGGATGGCACGGCCTATCTTTAGGTTGAAATGCGCAATACTGATCGTTGTTTGTATTCGCGCGCATATCATGGCATGAAGATTCCTTTCACCAAGGAACAAGCTCAAACGAAAGGCGAAGCGCGCCGTGGTCCGCCCAGAACAATCTCGAAACAGCTTAATTCGCCCGCTGGTGTCTAACGGCTCGGAAGGCATGGGTAATTTCCGGTGCCGACACCTCAAAGGTAACATGTTGCCATTGCAGCCTGGCATTGGGGTGCCTATAAAATGGGCGAAGATGGCACTGGAGCGCGTATCCGAAATCCCGCACCAAGCTCCTTTACTCGCCATCACGTGAACATCACATACTCGGCCAAGGCCAGCGGCGCCCTACATGAACCCATGCTGGCGTTGCAGGAAGGCTATCTCCGCTGGTGCTGACGAAAGCGCTGCGCTTTGATCCACGAAGGCTACGTGGCCGAAGGTCAGCGAGAAACGTGTTCATCGCCAAGAATGGCGTCATTTACACGCCTGGAAGGTCACCGACTGCCTGAATGGTATTACCCGTTGGCACGGTTGCTGGCCCTGGCGGCGGAATTCAAATATCCCGATTGTCCGAGAAGCGCTGACCCGTGATATGAGGTCTATATCGCAGACGAGGCCTTCCTTCACACGGCACTGCCGCTGAGGTTACCCGATCCGCGAGCTTGATAACCCGGCAGATTGCGAAAGTCCGCCGCGGCCCGATCACGCGAGAAATTGCAGAAACAGCCTATTTCGATCTGGGTGACCGGTCAGAGTGCCAGCGCAATGCCGAATGGCCGTAAACGCTGGTCAAGTAAGCTGGCAAGCGAGAAGCTGGAAGTGGAACCCGCGTGAGTTTGTTGAACGGTCTCCGCTTCAAGCTCAAGCCTCTAGCTTCAAGCTTATGAATATTCTTATCTGTAGGTCCCAGCTGGGTTGGGCGGACATGGTGATGGCGCAGACTTTGTTTCCTGCCTGAAGCTGCGTCATGCCCGATTGTGAGATCGATTGTGCGGCGCGGACTGGAGTCGGCCCGAATTCTTGAGCGCATGCTGAAGTACCGGCAGGCGCTAGTTTTCCGCTTGGCCATGGTGTGTTTGGATATTGCGTGTACGCCGACCGTATCGCAAAAGCCTGGCCGGGCCCGTTACGATCAGCTATTCTGCTGCCCCAACTCCCTGAAGTCTGCTTGGTGCCGTATTTTCGCCGACATCCCCAGCGACTGGCTGCGGGGCGAATATGCGTTATGGGTTTGCTCAACGATATCGCGTGCTCGACAAAGAGCGCTAAAACCCGCTGATGATCGAACGTTTAATGGCGCTGGCTTTCGCCGCCAGGCCCATCAGCTACAAACACTATCCGAAGGCCCCGGTTGCAGATTGACCCGGCCAGCCGCGATGCTGCTCTTGCCCGTTTTTGGCCTGAACCCTGGGATCGTCCGGTGCTGGCGCTGTGCCCCGGGTGCGAATTCGGCGAAGCCAAACGCTGCCCGCAGAGCACGTATGCCAAGGTCGGCCTGACCAGCGAATCCGTCAGGGTTGAGTCCTGGCTGGTTTTTGGTCTTCCAAAAAGCGATCACCCTGGCGCGAAGATATCCGCCCAACGTTGATCCCCGGTTTTACGCGAAGAGTCGGTCACCTCTCCGGTGAAACCACCTGGCGGAGCCTATCCGACTTGTTGTCCTGCGCCAGCGCGTGGTCAGCCAATGACTCGGGCTCATGCATGTTGCTGCATGCCCTGGACCGGCCCCCTTGTGCTGTCTAACGCTCGACATTCTCCGGCCTTTACACCGCCATTGGCGAGTCAAGGTAGAATTTGCGCTTAAGGGCTGGACCTGCAGCCCCCTGCTTTTGACCGGACCTGCCGATTTTGGCCACTACAAACTGCCTGCGGGAACTTCAGCCGCAATTGTCATTCGGTGCAAACTTGACCGCTGGTTGGGCCGAGGCCTCTCGCCGACCCTGTCGCGACACGCCGCAGGGGCTTTCTGAGCATGCCGGCGTTGCTGCTGATCAAATGACGTCTTCGATGGGCGCGTTATTCATAACTTTGCCGCTCTGACGGAACGCGCGTCGCGCGATTTCCCGAATATCCAAGTTTGATTTGGTGGGGAGTAGGGCTTCGCGCCGAGATTCCCCGAGCTCCTGGCATCCGTGCGGTGGCCAAGTTATTCCCGTGGCGATTCGCCGGTGGCCGCAGCACCCTTCCAAGACCTGGCGCAGCGCGAGGTGGGCGCGGGTCAAGGAACGTTGCCACCACGCGTTAATGATCGATCATCGATGCTCAGGGGTTGTTGAAAAAGCGCCTGGCTGACCGGCGCTATGCCTCCAAGGCACAGTGGTGGGGGTTTTGGACAAACCTCTGCCCGGAAACCAATGGCCAGCCGCTTCTAATGACCAGGTTTGTGATGTGCCCCAGGGGGGGGGGGGGGGGGGGGGGGGGGGGGGGGGGGGGGGGGGGGGGGGGGGGGGGGGGGGGGGGGGGGGGGGGGGGGGGGCTGGGGCAGCATGCCGTGGAAGGCGGGTGCGACAGCTGTTTGCGCAAGGCCGCTGGGATATCGGCTTGGGCCGGGGGTGGCGACTACGGGCTCGACCGCGCCTATCCTGGCCGTGTCGAGTATACTGATCAGCCCTATCTGCTGTTCTTTCATGGCACCACCTGGAAGAGCAAGCACTGGCCGGAATTTCTGCGCGAACATTGCGGGAATTAGCCGTCGCCAAGGTTATATGTGCGCTTGCCCTGGGGTAACCCGGCAGAAAAAAGCCGTGCGACGAATTGCTGCGGCTGGAGCGTGTTCAGATATTGCCGAAGCTGTCGCAGCGCATGGGAGGATGGTCCGCCGGGCATCGGCGCTGTGTTGCCGTAGACCAGCCGGTTGGGGGCATCTGGCCCGCAGCACTGGACGTGCCAACCCTGTCCCTCTTCGGGCCCGACCAATCCGGTAGCTGAACTCGCCGCCCTATGGGGCTTTCTCAGGTCAATTTGCGGTAAACTTTCCCTGCGCCCCCTGTTTGCAGAAAAACCTGTCATTATCGAGCCCTACCGTCGCGGAGGATGCCCGCCAGTTTTGAGTCTGCGGCCGTGAGCAACCCCTGTGCTTCACAGCGGCTGACCCGCATACCGTCCCCACGTGCAATGCAAGTCCTACTGCTGGAAGAGAGGGTTTATCTGATGCAATTGGCCTTGTACTCTACAATATTTCCCCTTGCGGTCTCAACGCGACTTCATGCGCATTGCCAGATTTGCCAGCAGCGCGGCCACCAGATTCCTGTGTACACCGCTGATCTGGGAGGGTGATGTGCCGGATGGCTTTGAAGTACTGGTGGCGCCGGTCAAGGCCGTTCCTCCAATCATTTCGTCGCAATGAAAAATTCACCGCCTGGGTGCAGCAGAGGGATTCTGGCTCGCTGCGCCCGGTCGTATCGTCTGATTGGCTTTCAAACAATGCCCGGGCTGGTATTCTACTAGATGCAGCCGACCCCTGCCTTTGAAGAAACAAGGCCCAGAACCTTGCGCACCCCGCTGTAGCGCTATTGGGCCGTTACAAGCACTTTGCCGAATACGAAGCGCGCGGTATTTTCCCCGGCGGTTGGCAACCGCGATGATCCTGGATGATCTCCGAGGTGCAAAAGCCCTTGTTCATGAAACACTACCGAACGCCGGAAGAAGCTTCATCTGCTGCCCCCTGGCAATTCGCGGCTGACCGCCGCGCGCCGCCGGATGCGGCCCAACAAGCGGGGCGAAAAGCGCCTTGCGCGCCGAGTTCGGGCTGGCGGAAAAAGGATCTATTGCTGCTTGCAGGTCGCTCCGGGTTCAAGACCTAAGGGGCTGGACCGCTTCCATCGCCGCCACTGGCGGCGGCTGCCGGCCAAGTGCGCCAGCCGTACCCGCTGATCGTGATCGGCTCAGTACGATGCAACCTTCCAGCCTCCAAGGCCAGTGCCCGCCAGGGCGTCAGCGATCAGGTATCTTTTAAAGGGTCGGGATGATGTGGCCACGCTTTCTGCTAGTGCCGATCTGCTGACCATTCCGCGTAAACGAAAAATAACCCGGCAACGTGTATTGTTTGGAAGCGCTGGTGCAGGTTTACTGCCGTGCTGGTTACCGATGTTTGCGGTTATCGCACTATATCGAGGAGGCGGACTTGGACGGTCTGCCCGAGCCCCTTCGAGTCAATCAGCGCTGCAACGACACCCTGGCAGAGATGCTGGAAGACCGAGCCGCCCGGCGAAGCCGCTGGAGTCCAATCCGCTGGACTTTAGCTATCGTGCTGAATCTGATACAGCGCCTGCCGAAAAGCCGCTGATTGATTTTGGGGGCCGCGTTTACTCTGTCATATCTGAACCTTTCGCCAGCCCCTGTGGGCCGGGCGGGGAATCCCTTTGTGGAGGTCGAGCAGCTTGCAGGGCGAGGTATTCCGTGAACTGGAAAGCACGCCGCACCTTGCGTACCGAGTGGCGGGCGAGGTATTGTCAAGTTCATCGCGGCGCTCGGCTGGGGTGAGATCGTCAAGAACTGGCTGACGCTCAAGCGGCCCGGTACTCGGTGCGGATCAGGAAGTGCAGGCGATAGAGGCCGCTGACCTCGCCGCCGGTGTGCCCGACCCATGACCGCGGGGCTTTATGGCGAGCGCGCCCAGCAATCCGGCTACTCCAGGCACTCCTTCATGTTACTTTGAGAGCTGGCCGCCGACCTCAGCCTGGAAGATTAACAGCGTCAACTGGCTTGCTACGCCGCCTTCGCGCAAGGCTCAAGCCGGGCGTTGAATGCGGAAGTGGCAAGTCATGACGCGGCGCGATGCAACCTGGCCGGTCGTCAATCAATCGGGAACTGTTAATGATCTGCACTTTCTTGCTGCCATCTGGATCAGCGCCTACGCCCGAGCGTTTCAAGCTGCACTGATCGACCTGCATCGTGCGCAGATCAGACTCTGCTGTGCCGCGCCCGCTGGCGCGACAAGGAACTGGCGGGCTGTACTTTTCGGCGCTGAATGTCGGTTTGACTCGCGGCGACAAATGCGCTTTCTCGCAGCCTATTTTGCGACGGCCCCTTGCGGCGAGGTTAGTGGTGAGGAGGCCAGTTGCTGAGCAATTGCTTGGAGCCACAAGCGCGCAGTTGCAGGCACGCTTTGAGCGCAAGTATGGCCCAGGTTTTGCGATGCATGACCGGTTTGGACACTTAACCCGAAGTACGCCACCGGGGGTCAGTGGCGAAGCCCTTGCTGACCTTTGATACGGTTTTTTGCCTCGAAGGAGAACAGATTACCAAGCGAAACCCTATGCAGTACTGTGCACAAGGTCTGGTGGGGGGCGCTATTATTACGTCAGAGCGGTATACCGGCGGCGGGCAAGAAATCTGCGCCGCTATATAGGCCGGCCAAGGATCCAGGCCCGAAGGGAAAATCCTGCTGAATTTTCACGCCTGGGGGTATTCCATCGGCAACCGTTGTGGGTTTTGGCTGGAGCGGCGCAACGGCGCTTCCTCGTGGGGCACTTGATTACCGAAGACCCTGGCGGGCACGGCGGATCTGGCGAATTCGCGCCGTGGCGGTGATGCCACGCTTCGTCCAATCGCCTGTGGGTCAATCATGTGTCACGCCAGATTGCGCAACGCCCTACGCGCATGATGCAGCGACCAGAAGTTCGCCCATAATGATTTTTGAAGTGGCGGAATATCCCTGGTCAAGTGAAAAACCTTTCCCTTGATTGTCATGATTGACTGCCCCCCAGCGGCAGCTTCGGTGGGGGCCGTGCTGGAGTACCGCATCATCAAGGATCTGGCGTGCCTGGGAACAAATTGGGGCAAACAGGTGCTGAACGGCGACGCAGCGCCTGCGCTTTTTACAAGGATTATGCCGAGTGCGCGCGGCTGAACAGCGGCAGACGAGAAGCGCCTCCGAGCCGTGGTGAACTTCTCCCGGGGGCGCGAATGAACCCATCGGCTTTTAATTTTCGGTCAATGCCAGAGACGTTCTGGCGCGCAACGGACTAGACACCTTGGAATCGCTTTGGGGACCTACGATGGCCTCTCAGTCCAGCCCGGCGATCATGACTGCCGCGCACCGGCTGAAAAAGGTCGTTCGTCTGGAAGTTGAACGACGCCAACGGCGAGCCCCAGAGTTTTTATCTTCAAGCGCCGTGATGACCTAAATCTGGTGCGCCACGTGTTACGCCCCCTTTGGGCGAAGCCAGCTTTGCACGAAGAAATTCGCCGGCGAATATCAGCGTTTTTGGCCCATGCTGGGTATTCCGGCCGCTTGAGGCAGCGTTTTTTGTCAGCGGGTATGTGGGGCGGGGCCAACCGCAAGCGATACTGCCGAACCGTGCTCTGGACAATCTAATCAAGCCGCTGACCTTCTGGTATGACGTTGGGGACGACTGGCCTGGCGCATCGCCAGGACTTGATACTTCGCCGGCGGCCGCTCTGATACTCGCGCTGCAATAACGCCGAAGGAATGCAACCACAGCCTGTACTCCAAGCACATCTTTCTGAAAATTGATGAGACGGGGCGGGGCACGCTTGATTGATCTGGTCGAAACCGCCCCTGCCTGGCTTGGCCCAGTCGTGACAAGATATCGTGGACCTGAGAAAAGTCTTGGGCTTGCGCGAAAGCACGGTAAGCGACGCCGGCCAGAAGTTACGCTTTTTCTGGCTTATCTCGTCGGGGCAGCGGCCTGGATGACGAGTCGCGGCGTTTACTGCGCCTGAATTTTGCGCTAGGGTAAGTCTGTCTGTATGGAAGCGGAATTAATTGGGTTTTCATAACAAGGCTGCGTTTTCTGGCTGGAGTATATGCATCAGCCCCGTTGGACCGTACGGGCCCCGAGTCTTGATCAAGCCTATTCCAAGAAACGTATCGAGGTCAAAAACCGCAGATGATGTCGATTACCCTTCGCCGGCTCAAAAGCGCGGACGCACCGCCCGCGCTGCCAAGCTTTATTGGCTACACTGAAGGCAACATTCTGTTGCAGCCGGTTTGCGCGTACTTCCCAGGCAAGCGCTTTGGGTCGCGCTGGTGAGCGGGAATGGCAGGCGAGTGTGTCAAGTCTTGTTTGTACGCCTGCCGCCAGCGTCTGCCCTAGCGCGAGCTTTGATGGTGTTGCTGCGCTACAGAACAGCGCCATCGATACCCCGCTAATTCTGACAGCGCGAATTCGAAGGTGGTGGCGCTATATTTGCAATCGTTAGCTTGAAGGCTCAGAGAGCCTGCACTCTTGTGGAGACGCGCTGACGGCCAGTCCTGGCGATACTGCGGCAACCGAACTGCTCGTCCAAGGCGCTAGCCGCATTGGCGCGATGGCATCGTGCCGGGCTGAGGGCAAACGACCTGCATCTGGGTAATTTTCCTGATGGCAGGGCGAACAGCTCTATGTGATCGACGGTGACGCCATCGAGCAGGTCAAGCCCAGACCGCAGCCCCTGACGTCGCAAACAGGCCGAAGATAATCTGGCGATCTTTTTGCCCATCAGTTGGGACCTCCGGCATTGGATGCCGCAGGTGAAGCTGTTATTGGATTTCACTACCTCCAGGTTAACGCTGAGCGCGTCGATCAACCCGGTCGTTTTGATCAAGGAAAATTGGACGCGTTCGGCTCAGCAGCGGCTGGCAGACTGGCACTGCAAGGCTGTGCGTGAACTGCAGCTCGTCCAGGTGACCCGTAGCTTGGTGGCAGTATTTGCCCGTACTACGCAGCGTTCGCTGCCGATTTGAGCCCGTTTGCTGGAAGCGCCGGAATCAACCCTTTTGAGCAGACACCTCAATAAAGGATGGGGCAGTAGCAAGTGTTTTACTTTGGCTCCAGACCGGGGCGAGTCAGGTCGTCCGTCAAATCGCTATAAACATCAAAGGGCTTGGGCACGGCTCTGAACCCTCGGTTTCTTTCCCTGGCGCCTAGCCGGGCTGGCATCCGCTGGCCGCCCAGGCGTCCTGCAGCTTTCTGCATTTCCTACACCATTGCGCCCTCTGGCGAGGTCGAGAGCCGTTCGGCCCGCTGCGGCGGCCGGTGCCTGCCTGATATGTGAGTTCCTGCCTGGGCGCCAGTCTTATCGAGGTGTTCGGGGAGCAGGGCGAAATTTTGCCAATCGGCTCACAGTGGCGAAGAGGGCATTGCGGTCATGGTGCGCCAGGGGTGAATGCGCAACATCAGTCATGGTGACTTCAAGGCCACCAACTTGCTTCTGGCATGCGACCAGGTGTGCTGTCGATCTGGACAGCATGCAGGCTCATGCAAGTAGTGCAGAGTGCAAATGCCGCAATGGCAAGATTGATCGCGGCACGCTTATCCGAAAACTGGCCGCAGGCACCGCTGGCCGAGTGGGCTTGGAAGCCAATCTCCGTCTGACGGCTGCGCATGGCGACTCTATGTACTTTTGTGTCACGGTGATGACGCAAGGCTAATGCGGCACTGGCGACTATCCGTGTAAAATCCTCCTTTATTACTGACCGCTTGTTCTCATGAGGCAATACCTGTGGCACTTGACAATTCTCGGACTCTCTGGCGCACTCAGCCAGACCCTTCCGCCGCACTCTATAGTCGATGGCAAGATTGATTGCCGCAGTGGAAGAGGAAGCGCTTTGTGCTACAGAGCAGCCAAGAACCGCATGCCTTATGAGTATCTAAGTTCCTGTCTGGAACAGGCCGGCGTTATCACTCCGGCGGAATGTGGATATCGTGACCGATCCCGTTTGCCGCCTTAATCGATTTTGGCAAGGCCGCGCTGGCATTAGCCAAGCGCTAACTGGTATGCCTCCCGGATCGTTCGCTGGATCGGATCCTGATGGGTAATCGCCGTTTCAAATCGCGATGCGCAAGAAATCCTCTGTGCCTGAGCAGCTGGTTTTGATGCAAAAGGTGCGTCGGAATCCTTGTCGAGCATTCACCTGGCCACGCGTCCAGCGCCACATTGCTTCCGTTTCAAGAAAAGACGTGCGATCATGGGTATCGGACGGCAAGGGCCGAATACGCCACGAACCTTTTTTCGCTAGCGAGCAAACGCAAGATCCACAAATCAAGGAAGTTCTACGACCCGGACTCCGCTCGTGCCTGTAGGCGCGCAGACCGATACGCTGGGCTCGAGATGCTGCGATGGTGAGTTTCAAGGTCATGGGCATGGCGCCCTACGGCGACGCCGCCAAAGTTAACGATTTCCTCGCGGGCCTTGGCCAAGTTCGAGAACGGCGAGCTGATTATCATCCGATTATGCAACGTGATCGGTTTTCCGCCGCTACAAGGAAAACGGCATAGGGTTTTTTACTTCCCGCCCCAAACTGATCCGGTGGGTCTCGGGCCCAAGCGTGGAAGGAATATCGCCGATGACCTTATTTCATGTACGGGCCGCCAGCATGCGCGCGTCGAGAACGCGTGCTCGGAAATGATGACCTATTACCTAGGCGATATTTTGCGCGAGACCGGCGAAGATCTCCTTTGCCGGTGGCTGTGCCGCTTAACGTCAAACTCAACCAGCCGCATTATTGCCCGCCCCGAAGCAAGGAGCTATTCGTGCAGACCGGCCTCCGCGACGCGGGACTTCGGTGGGTGCAGCCGCTTATATCTCTGAGCAGAAACGGCGTGCCGTCAGAAAATGAGCATGTATACCTCGCCCTAGCTACAAAGCAATGAAGAATCATTGCCCAGCCTGTGCGCGCAAACCGAACGCTCCTCAGTGGAAAGCTGATCGACGATGCGCCCGAATATATCGCTGATATCTACTGAAGGCAATCCGGTAGCCCTGGGTTCGGCCGTTATGGAGTTTTCCGCGTGCTTGTGGCCCGTTCGATCATCGGCTTGCCCGAGTGTCGCGGAGTAAGCCGACCGTATCAACGCGCAGATCAAGTTCCGTGACGGGCCCTGGGTGGGGCGCCCATTCTGCCCCTCAATGCTTCGACACCGTCGCGCGCAGATGCTGGGTATTGGATCACCCACGCCGTTCATGACCTTCAACCTTTGAAGTGAACGATGAGTGGAAGGCGCGTGCATGAAAGTCCCCGTGCACGAGCGGCACCGCCCGCGCTCAGGTGCTCAGCGGCGAATACAACCCGCGTTATACTATGTATCTTATGACCCACCTCGAGCGCCCTGACCGCAAACGGCGTATGTCTCAAATACCTCAACTCAACCTGTCGCGGCGAGCCCATGGCTTGCTCACCGAAAGATGCGTCTGGGTATGTTCTTCGGATCGGATCTGCAGTATCCTGATCATGGGAGGACGTCTTGGTGTGAAAGCTTGGACTGACATAGGCGCAAGGCCCGACTGCGAAACCGGAATTTGCAGTTCTGTCCATGGCTATGAGGCCTTTCTTGATTGCGCGCGCAATACGCAGCGCTGCTTCGACGCAAGCGGCTAACAAGGTCACCAACGGGTTTTCTGACTGTTAAGAAAGGACGCGTCAGGTCGCGAAAATGCATTTCCGATAAAGTCAATCTTATGGAATACAGCTTCCGCCGCCACCGCGCCTGAAGCTCAAGGCGATTCGCGAGCTCGTCAGATGCCAGCAAGCGCGATTTTCAGTCTGTGCATTGCCCCCGCTCCAAGCCGACGCTACATTGCCTGCCTGGCGACGTCGTGCCTGATCATCGGCATACACCATGCGTTTCCGGGGATTTCGAGCGCCTGGGCCGCAAGCTGTTTGCGCAATCTGCATTCGCCAACGCTTTGCATCTGCTGGCGGTATCAGATGCCTGTACGTGAAACGAATAGTACGTCGCTGGTTTGCCCGGTTGGCCTGAAGGACGATCCAGACGCTGTATAAACCGCATAGAATATAAGGATAGCGTGCGCCGGTGAACAGCTCCACGTGGAGCAGCCAAGAGCGGCCTGGTCTGCCTGAGGGCGCCTTTTGTGGTGGAGTTAATGTGGGCGACTTACAATGAGGATAAGGATCAGGCCACATTAATCCAGAGTTTGCTAAACCCTTGCCCATCCTTGCTCAAGGCAGCCTCTTGGTCATCATTGGCGCAAGGAAAATTGGAATCGGCGCTAGCGCCTGGCGTCAGACTTGGCATTGCCGACCGGGTGATATTTAGGGCAAGTGCCTAATGCTCGCAAGTATTCAATGCATTGACATTTTCGCCCTTACTTTCGGATCACGAGCCCTTTGGAATGGCCTGCTTGAGGCCATGGCCGCAGGGGTTCCTATTGTTGCCAGTGATTGTGGTGAGCTCCGGAAGTACTGGGCCAATCTGGGAATCTCTAGCGAGGTGATGAATAGGTTAGCCTCCGTCCTGTTGCCCTAGCTGAACTGACGAGGCACAGGCTCCGAAGCGAAAAATGCAAGCAGATCGGCGTTTGTAAATGTTTGTTCTCAATGCAGCTGCCAGAAAATCGGTTTTGGTCACTGCCTGGACTTGATCTTGTGAATAGAAAGAACTTGCCGCGGGAAGCTTCCTACCGTCCTAGCAGCGTCGGCACTGTCCTTTCGCCGCAACTCCCTTACGTGGCCGACATGCAAGCGGGGCATTTCCGCCTCGTAGTTTCGGCGCGCTATCTGTCGCCATAAGTAGTGCAAGTCCTAGTAATACTACTAATTGAGAGCTGTAACATGACTTGCTGATGCCTCCTTTGCTTTTTAAAAGGCATTCCGTTAAAAGTTCGGTTTGCCGTACCTTGGCTCGCTATTGGTATTCCCTCTGGTTCTTAGCGCGGAGGATTTGTTTCAAGCGATAAAGTATATAGCAAGGTCCTTATTTTTTATATTGGCTGCCCTGTCGTCTCTGCTCGCGAGCAATCGTTCCTGGCTACCTGTGTTATGGCGACCACCAAGCCACTGTCTCTGTTACTATATTATCTGCCTGGGCTGCCGTGACACTGGCTCTGGAGCTCTGATGATGATCGGTCCCGCCAGCTTTAGAACGAGCGTTATACGTGCTCTGGTTCTGCTTGGCTCTGCTGCCTTTGTTTAAAAGCACCTTAACAAGCCGATATGCTGATGCAGATTGGCCCGGCTTATGCATTGGCATTGAGTTGTTTGTAGTCGCATTGATCAATCAATATGTTTACCAATGCCAACCCGTTAACTTATCGTGCAGGCGGTGGGGGAGGTTGCAACCATCCTATTACGGCGGTTTGTGAATTACGGGCTGCAGCTCGGCTATCCTGCTGGATAGCCAACTACAACTCCGGCGCAGAGTAATGCTGGACTTTGAGTTTGCTGGTCATGCCTCACAGCTGATTTTGCTGACCCAAGCAGAGGTCTGTGGATTGCCTATTTGCTACCTCATTTTATAACAGTGATGCGAGGGGGGAGGGCTTGCCTGGGGGTTTTCTCTTGTGCTAAGCGGTTGCTATCATTGGAATATTTTCAGTTTGAGTCTTGGTCACTATTAGAGGGTGGTCCACCGCCCCTAACTTGTCGTCCAGCCTGCAACATGATTGCCGACAATCTTTGGGTGGGAATCGGTCCTCCGGGTCCTATTATGAAATTTACGTGCAGGTCAAACCCTACGCCCATAGTCATAATTTATTTATCATGAGTTGCGTGGAGAGGGCTATCGATTGAATTATCTGGCTGTGATTGGTCTGGTACCTTATGTAGCGTGGACCCAGCGCGATTCGCTGATAGTCAGGCCCTGTGAAAAATCAATCTCTGTTTAGCTCGGTAGCCCTTATGTTTGACGGCGGTATTGTAGTGTCTCCCCGCCCCGAATGTTGTGACGTGGATGGCCGGTTGGGCTCGCGCGTGGGTTTTGCAGGTTTAAGAGCTATGTAACTGTTTATGCCTCCCGGAGTGAGGGCCAGGGGTGAAATGAAACATCATAGAAGACGCGATGCAGTATAATAAAAGGGAGTGCGTCGCAATCCGGAAGGTAAGCGCCGACGAGTTTTATGCCAGTTTGCGGGTAGCCATTATCGCCGTTTCCCTGCCTGGCGATCTGACAATCTAATCTCAAGGCTAGCCTGAGCTTTCAAATCATGCTGGCGCCCAGGAAACCTTCCTGAGCAGCGTTCTTGTTACTGCTAAACTCTTCTCCTGGTTAATCCGTGATTCCTGATGGGGAATCCGCGTTGGGCGAGGTGGCTTCCTGACATGGATCTGTTATGCTGTTTCGAGAAATCTATCGAATGGGTGCCTGGCGCCGGAGTACGGCGAAACTGCCAAACTGCATTGTAACGGCCAGAAAAATCGCCAGAGAGTCCGCTTTGGACGGCGAATGTGCCTGTGGAGGTCGTCAGTTCCCAGCGCTAGCAGAGCCTTTTGCTTGGATTCAAAATCTGCCAAATATGGGGATTTGGTGACAGTTATCGAAAAACGGTCTTCAACCTGATTGCAGGACCAAAGGGTCAGAATGCTCTCACATTAATGCAGGCCAGCCAGAATTTGGTGCTGATTTTTTCCGTACCACGCCGCAAGCAAAAAAAAATTACTGCTGGGAGGTTTCCGTTTTGGCTGCAACGCTCCGAAGCAGCGGCTGCGTGGAGTTTAACTGCCAATGCCGTCTGAACATGATGATCTAGCAGTACGGTTACCTGGTTTCCTGGGCACAGCTTTCCTGACATAAGGGCTGAATGGATAGGACCGTGCTGCTACGGTTATCAGCAACGACTCGGGGGGAGGGCACCTGGGCGTCCAATGAGGGTATTGCCGACCTTTTACCATCCCGCGTCGGCGCAAGCAGTTCGTATGGCTCCTGGCTTCAATAAAAGACATATACCGTCCTTTACCACTCATAGCGCTTCAAGTGGCTAAGAAGCCATTACGCTATGGCGGCCATTTTGCCCATGCTGGGCGGAATAGCCAGTCCAATTAGGTTCGAGGAGCAAGGTGTGATCTTAGTGTCTACTCGGGAGCGGCGGGCGTGTTATCCACACTGTATCTGTTCTGGTGCCATTGTTTCAACTACGCACAGTACGGTGGAGAGGCGTTACGCAGCGTTCTGAGCAAGGAATATCCGAATTTCGAATTGAGTCGTTGTGAGAAAATGGCTCTACTGACGACAGCGTGCGAAGTAATATGAGCAGGGTCTTGAATTCGGCCCATTTAAAGCAGTCAGGTCGAACGTCGGATTCAATCAAGCAAAGATGAAAATCAGGGGTGTCCAGCGCGCGCTGAACACTGCGCTTGCAGCCTCTCAGAAGGCGATACGTTGCTACCTTCGATCGACGACATCATGCCCGCAGTCGTTTGCCAGCTGCAGATTTGCCTACATGCTCAAGGATACCCCAGGTGGGGTTGCCTGGAGCGGCCTCAATCGCATTGAGGGAAGAGTCGAACAAATAAACCCAGAAGGACTAAGAAACCGCAGCCTGAAAAGAACGACTTCTCTCAGGTGCTGGCCCAAGTTGCGTTGTTCTGGGATGCAATATCGCATTGTAACCTTGGACCGAGAGGCGTGATAAGGTCCCGCGCTATGATCCGGCGAGTAAATGCAGGACTTTCAAGATGAATTGAAAGTCGCGGAGGCGGTTTTTACGTGATCGTCACTGCTTGACGAGCACGTTTGTCATTCGAAAGCAGAGTAGCCTGTCAAAAAAACTCAAGAAGCGAGAGTATGCGGGGACTAATGCGCTGGACGTCATTTGAGCACCCTAGCGAGCATCACGACAGTACCCTTCAACTAGCTGCGGCTGAATCACACGTTCATAGGCAGTCCCTGGAGCGCTATAATGTGCCGGTCGAGGATCTATGACAATGTACCTTCTGCATGAGCCGTCTGATCAGGGCAGAGGCCGCGCAATACCGTTTGGGTGAGAGAACGAAGCGCGCTCAGAACGTCGCAGCTGCTTAATCCTGCTAATTAATAACCGCCCAATGAGCCTATCGCCCTGAGAGACCCGTCATACGAGTGAGCCACTAGACCGGTGACGTATCGTTATCATCATCCAGAGATACCCTGTCCGCGAGATCGAGATATCCATTTCATCTAGGAGCTTCGCGAGAATATTGCGAGGACACCCGAAGGAAGCTCGACGAACCATGTCCGACACTCCTCCTGCCTTTCGTTAGTCGGACTGCTAGCACACATCCGAGTCTACGATATTATCGTTGTCGAGTCTAACCGATGAGCCCGCCGGTACTCTCCCATGGCACGCCTGTACGCTCTATGAAGGAAGGCATAACTACATAGGATAATTGACGAGTGCGGCAATAGCCGACCACTCTTCAATTGAACAACAACTGATCGCCAAATGAATCTGTAAGTTATCACAAACAAGGGAACTAGGGCCCGAGAGTATACTGTGGCTACTCGCAACAATATTCTCGATCTTTTTCATTGAAGAGTGCCGAGTCGTGCGCCAATCTCTGAGAGATGCTGTGCTGATGGCAACCAGCGCGATCGAGCCGACACTATCCTAATTGCCACCGCCAGGACGTCATCCAGCCGCCAGGATCACACTCCAGGCTGATGCGAAACTTTTCCACCTCTAACTCAAAAGGCTGGGCTCTTTCTCCCACTTAGATACAGCGGCTAATCTTCTGAGTGCAGTGCCTGAAGAGGATAGCGGCGGTTCCGCTAGAAAGGAAGTTCAGGATGGTGTTTGGCGTCCAAGAGATCTGATGCTCTGAGATAACCGATTGATATACAGGAGTGAACCATTTAATTTCTGTACGCGCCGAGACTGACATGCCCGCGACTCTGCAAAGAAGCCACGGTTTGAAGCACGTCCTGGTGACGTCTTCGGTGTCGATCACCTGATAGCAAACTGAAAAACACATACCAGCTTTTGCGGCGCGAACTCATGCCAAGCGCGCCAAATACATTTGAAGAAAAATGGGGTGATAAAGGCGCTTTTTATCTGTTTCGCAAACGTTTCACTCTAATCCCCTGTCAGATACCCTTTACTACGTGGTCTAAAGAAAAACGATGAAATTTTTTAAATTGCGCAGGCCTGCGGGTGTCAATGACAATTGCTAATAAGCGGCGGAGCATAGAGCCCAAACGGGAAAAAGGGTTTCCTGAAAAAAATATCGAATGGCGTGTGCGTTGGCGTTGTTGGTTCAACCGCAAAAAAAGCGTAATTGAAGCGAAGCCCTGAAAGAAAGTTCTACGTCAGATAATAGTAATGTGTTTCGCCCGGGATAGCCTGCTTATAGATAATATCGCCGTTTGAACATATGCGCTGCTTTTGCCCCCGCCGACGATCGCAATACCGCACGAAAACGGCTGGCTGTGTACTCGTTTATTTTGGTTCCTCAGCCAACAAGACATTGTGAAGTACCCGTGCCTACTGGGGTTGATCATATTTCTCTCCACAATCAGAAGTCCTAGGCGGCAGACTAGCACTTGGCTGATCCTCGGCTTCTTGATCTGAAGTGAGCGGCAACGTGATCCTCTCTGCAAACACCAGTCGAAAATCACCTCAGAAGGCGTTGCCGCATCGATTGCCTTTTTTAAAAAGACATTCGCTACTGCTCTATTCCTGGATACAAGATCAGCTTGATAGTCCATGGCGTTCACTGGCCGATTAGCGTACTGGGAGTCCACGGAGCAAACCTTTGGCCTTTGAAACGACACCTTCCCTGAAGTAAATATTCTTGAGAGTTTGGTGAGGCCATGTACAGGTGAGGTAGCCGGGCCCAGAGTAAAGCAATAATCACTTAAGTAACAGAGGAGCTTTTCTGGGTTACAGGCTAAACAGTGGCAGGCTAATTCGTCACTGGCATCATTTTAAGGGATATACGCAACCCTGAGTAAATAACATCAATGAGCTTTGGTATGTCGCATATTTGCTCAGTGCGGAATTGAAGTGTCAGATAGCCTTGATTTCGTCCAACAAACGCTATCCAATATAGCGAATTGCCGAGCGATATGGCTGACTTAACCCGAGGTGCTGAATAAATATTCAGAAAGCTGCAGAGTGAGTGCTTTTCCCTTCATGCTAGTCAGCTCCCTCATCTACCTTTTTTGTTTGTGAGACCAGTTGCGTCCTGATTGCAGGGTCCACCAAGTGCCCCTCTTCTCGTAACGAAGTAGATGCTGATAGTCTGTCGCGAGCGCATCCATTGGAGAGGGCTTTCCAGACAGCGCATGTCCGAGATGTCCTTATCAGACCAGCTGTCATCAGGGTGCCTGTACGATATTGCCGAGATG
>Ga0163217_1098021_pt1 | contig 17741 bp, 15 predicted proteins | sample SynspAceP_FD_185933 | JGI IMG/M metagenome (GOLD analysis project Ga0163217, IMG submission 185933) | Saline lake microbial communities from Ace Lake in Antarctica - Synechococcus sp. Ace-P (PacBio error correction) | ecosystem: Environmental > Aquatic > Non-marine Saline and Alkaline > Saline ...
TCCTCCGTTTAACCCCGATCAGTACCAAAAAAACTCTGCCGGGGCTATCCATTCTTAGGAAATCCCTGGAGGTGTCTATGGGGAATGAATGCAATGGAGCCCTTCGTCGAATTGCAATGGGATGGTGCCCAATCGGCCGTACCCCGCACATGGGGAGGCGAGGATAGATACACAGCGAAATCATTTTCAGGATCATGTGAGGAAAAAAGCATGGGACGCCCGACATGCATATCATGACCCCGAAGGTTCGAAACATCATCCTCGTAACGAATCCATCGTAATTTTCTAGAAAATAACTGCCGTTTTTTCGAGCATGCGTATCTCCTTGAAAAAGGCAACCCACCAAGAAACTACTCGAAACAGGATTCCCACAGTAATGGCCATCAATGCCAAAGAGAAACGTAGTCCTTTTGACATTTTAAATTCAAAATGGAATATTCGAAAGATTGAAAATTAAGGTTGAAGCGCAAAGTGGAAAAGGTGCATAGTGAAATTGATTAATCCCTACTTTAATTTGTAAAACAAGGACTGAATTCCCAAAATCTTCGTGAATGCAAAATCGAAATTCCGTACAAATCACCAACCTCAAAACTTTCCATTTAACCATGTCTCATAATTCCAAGTGGATTTCCGTCTTTCAATTCATCAGGAAGTAATTCCTTTGGCAAAATATCCTGAAAGGCAATCGGTCTAGCAAAACGCTTGGATGGAAAATGACTCCCACTGATGTGCTTTCTAGAGTCTGTAGTTGATGGAAAAGGGGCCTCCATGCTCCAGGCGTAGCCCACTTCGACACCATGTCGGTACTATCCCGATAGAGCATTCTACCGCATTTCTGCCAATAGATTACTCAATTCCTTATTAGCATTAGAATTCATCAGTAATTTGCCCCAAAGGGAAAAATCGCACTGCCCGGAAAGCTTTTCTGCAACTGACATCAGCTCGCTGTATTTTTCTAAACCACCATCAAAAACGAAGGAACCACAAAACTCCTCCTGAAAGAAATCATCTCCATCCCCCATCAGCGGCGGAGAATTTCCGCCAGGCTGACTGGCAATTGAATAATTTGCATCGGGAACTTTCACCCATTCCAATTCGGAGCGAAGCCGGAAGTTCATTGAGAGATTTGTAATAGGATTCCGCTATTCCTTCATGAAGCATCGAGCTGCAGCCACTTCTGAATCGCACCGAATATGGCATTTCCAAATCGCCTCACCATGTTCTAGGGACGAATATCAATCCTGGATTGTGCAGAATTGACCCTGCTTCCTCAAGTCAAAGAACGCCACAAAGCTCTGGCAGAGGACAAAGTTGCATTCTTTAATCGTTTGGAAAGGCAAAAAGTCGGATTTACCGAGCCCCATTTCCCGCATAAACTGGAAATCGGCTGATCCGGTTAACGGCTATATTGAAAAGTGATTTTCCTGCCCGCCCAAATGTAATCTGTAAAACCTACGGCTCTCGCAAAGGATGTTTTTGACTCAATCCTGTCCCCATTTTACGCCCGCCTTCTACATGTGTGGAAAATTCCAGATGAAACCTGAATTCTTCACAGTCTTTGTGAAATACAATTCCAAACTAAACTTCGAAGTATCATGGATGACAGGATGCCCCTTATAAATCACAGGACAACCTGCAGCCAAAGCTAAATGGTATCGCCAACCTGCGGTATAGAGAATGCTAATGGGAAATTGCTCGCAACCAAGAAAAACGACACGCGGTCCAAAGTGGGTAAGCATTCTACGAATATTCTCCCTTCGCAAAGGAGACCGATTCAGATCCGCAGGATCACTGTTGCTTTTCTACCCAACTTCCCTTCACAGTAAGCAAAATGGGCAAAAAGCTTAATTTGACCAGTAGTTCGTCCTAATTCACCGTTGATTCGACCCTCAGGAAGATTGGATTCCCGCACTGCCATCAGGACAATCTGCGCTTCGGTTTCCTTCTAGGATTTCAGCAATTTTTCTAGAAAAATCAGCTTTTTTAACTCCAGGAGAGGTTTTTTGTATGTTAAAAATGCTTCTTGCGGAGTTGAAAATTTGTCTAGTTTCATGTTTGAAAAATTTTAAAATTGAAAAGATTGGAAAATTAGGAATACTCGAAATGAAACCGATGTCCTAAATAAAATCGACTATCAGATATAGCCATCTGTAAATCCTTATATCAAATATCTTACATCAAATTTACAAAATAGGCCTTTCGCTATGCCTTCCCATAATGACTTTATCATTCTTTCTCTTCCCTCTCCTATCAAGTCATCTAGGCGCCGAACATTTCGCTTCCGACCTGCCACAGTGGAGTTTTCTGCCAATTGATGTATGCAACCAATTTTGGATGGATATCCAACCCAGAAAGTGGCAAAAAACCATCGTAAATTTCCGCTGCTTCTTTGAATTTTCCTTCTTGCAACTAAAGTTTAAAGATGTGACAGTTTCCTTTGAAAAGCACAAAACTAAACCTGCCACCCAACACCAGCAAAGCAACCCATCAACGCTCTTCCCATTGCCGAAACAGTATCTACTCCCAAAGCAACTTGTAATCTATCCCCAAAGCGATTAATATACGAGTCACATTGGAGATGTCACGTGGTAGATTCTTGATGGCTTGAAATATTTTTCACATCGGCCACTCAGCAAACAATGTCGATCGCACCAAAGTCTTAAATAATCCACCGATTGTTGTAATCATGATAGGGAGTTTGGTAGAATTAGCGACAGCTTTAAAGTAGGCTCAACCACCTTCTCTTGCTCAGCCGCATAGCGCAAGGCGGAAGAATCATCAAGCCTGAAGCTCCTACTCTTCTCTGCTTTCCTTTGGCCCAGAAAGGCATCTGAGTGCTCCTCTGCAATATTCAGTGATTACAGGACCTTGTCCATCTATTAATTACAGTTTCTCTCCGTAAGGGTGAATTTTTTCGCTCGGTTGAAAGTGCTAGCTTTTCACCCAATGTGCCTCCTAGGATAATTCCATAACTCCCAGATTCGAGCTGGAGAGTCAAGTGTTTTCGAAAATACAGGAATGTCCAGACTTCCGTCTGCCAAATGAAATTTTGGGTTGTTTACCGCAGAAAAATACATCCCGTAACCAGTTCATAGTAATTTTTATTTCAAATAGTGGAGGCCCAAGCCTGATTTTCTTCCCAGGGTAATATAATCAATACTGTATTGATCTATTATTTATATTTTGCATTACAATAATAATTTGATACCAAATTTAATGGATGTCGAAAGTCATTTCCCTTTCAAATAACAAAATCTCAAAAGGAGTTATTCGCTTTCAGAAGATAGAGGCGCCCAACTTTTTTTTTGATAAACTTCATCAATCATCCCAGTTCAACTTACCCTGATTTTGGAGGGTAAAAAGGACAGTGTTTCTCAGTGGGGATTAATGTGGGTCGATTCCAGCCGGGAGATGTCTTTTTTTTTTGGGAGAAAAATGTTGCCGCATGTCTTTCGAAAGTGATCCATGAATACTTCGAAATTGGAAAGTGAACTGATTGTGGCAGGGAAACACGTTATTTTTTGACTTTTCAAGCCTTAGGCAAAGCGGTGCTTGGAGGTGGAGGAACTGAAGTTCCCTGCAAAAATTCCCGAGAATGAAAACAGGGAGTTGCTTTTCAAGTGAAAGGGGAAGATTTTGGTGAATTGAGTAACGATTTTAACTGTATTCTCTACTTTTCAGGATTAGAAACGGTTTCTTTTTGGAATCGAAGTTTTTACGCCTTGATAGTGCTAAAGCTGAATTGATCCCACTAATCAAGTATACCGAATCTCAACGTCGCGATGTGAACGCGAAATGAATCAGTCATGCAATTTTTGTGGAAAACCGATTTCAAGGCGATCAGTTTGGATGAGACACAGAAAAGGGCAAAATCTCAGTAAAAGAAGCATTGCCGAGTTTTTCAAACCCGTACTGGAAAGACTTTTACGCAAATACTTGCAGCAGCTCGAATTGCGGAGGCCAAAAGTTACTTATGAAAAAACAGATTTAGGATTGCAGAAATGCTTTCAGAGTAGGTATGAAAATCTTCATACTTCAACCGGAGCTTTTAAAAACGCTTGTTACTAAATCTTCCGAGGATTATAGAGCGAGTCAAGTCGCGGCCAGTTCTTTTTAGTACCATGAATTTACTAGTCCATCACATTTCCCACAAAACAAAAAAGTCTCCAAGGTAGGCGCGACTGAAGTGCCTGACATGTGGTTTCCCGGGTCAGTATAAACAGATCCACTGCCGATTTTTCTGGGAATATCGATTTGGATGACTTCAGATGGAGGCAGTAATGGATTTTGCCGCTGCAATAAGAGGCAAACCCTGAGCAAGTTTGGAATGTGCTCCGATCCACAAGTTTCCTGATTCATGAACCAGTCGATGTTATCTACTCCGGTTCCAGTCTTGAAATAATCTCCAAATGTGTCAAATTCCAGTTTCCATCTACCGATAAATCTTTGACCAGAAAACCTCTTACCGAGGCTACAAAAAGAAGTTTTTGGTTGATTCAAATTGAATTCCATTGGCAAATCATAACGATAGATCCAGCTTTGATTACTGCAGATGTTCCATCATTAGAAGCCTGACATTGGAAGCTTCCAGCCGATTTAGTTCTGCGAAAACTCCCATCCATACTGGTAAACAGCCATGATCATGGAATAATAGAACTTTTCCGGCCCCCACCATCACCAATCATTGGGCTAATGAAATTAGGATCGGTGATGTTTTTTGGTGTGTCAGCATTTTCGCCTCAAGAATAAAAAATGTTCAACAGAAATGCGTTCCCATCCACAAATGTTGAATCGCATTAGGCATTTTCGCAGAGTTCAAGTTGGAATATAACTGGAGGCCCAACTGCGGGAAAAATGGAAAATCGCTGATCAGTCAAGTGAAACTGGTTCTTAATAGAAGGGGCCTCAAATCATATTAGATAGAGCCTTCAACCCGGTTTTCCTTCCTCGCTTTGCGGCCTCGATTCATCGACTAAAGAATTAACAAACTATCGCAACGAGCGATGGCCATGTCCCCACTCCCGGTAAGCTATGGTTGGTCCAATCGGCCCCAAAGTCATTGCTCGGATTCCCACTTTTTCGCAAGAACACCATTGTAGAAAAAATATATGCCAAAAAGCTCCAAGAAGGATCAAATACAAAGCGAAGGAATCGAAAGAAATTTTTCATTGATTGGAGTTTTTAAAGCCTTTTAAATATCTAAATCACAAGATTTTTTACAAGAACTAGAAAACTTGTTCGTAATTGCGGTTGCTATTTTTCAGTCGGGAAAGCCCTTTCTTCAAGTCAATGCTTTTTGAGTTCGCTTTCGTATAGAAAATTCTGAACTGTCGAGATTCAGGGAATTGATTGCTCAAGCTAGGGGTAACATGTTGGGAAAATTAGGTTGTAGAAGTAGTCCTTTTTACAGGAGATATAATTAATTGTTGATATTTAAGAATTGATTATGCCAATTAAGAAATTATAATTCGGAAGGCTTTTGGGATCGAGATTGTGAAAGGGGCACTAGTTTGAATAGGGGTCGGAAAACTAACCAATATGAAAAAGCTAATAATTCTTTTCCCTGCTACTAGCATGATGACTGTTCCAGGGTCAACAATGCGCGAGCTTGATGAGATCATGATGATAAATCATGGCTCAGGTTTGGATTGATTTGGTGTGCCAGTAGGTGACTAAAGTTAATATTCTTTCTTTAGCTTTTGGAGTAGAAGCTGGGGGGGGCAGCTCATTTATGAGAACAGATAATTGATGGCTTGGGTATTTAGCGACTGGGATTAACCAATATTACAATAAGGATAATGCATCAAACTTTGACGGTTCTGTAAGCGGATTGGAGGCAATCCCCTCCTTGATTGTGTTTCGTTTACTATCCGACAGCCTCCGGATTTTTCGCAGGAACTTGACGTAGGATATACCTTCTCACAGATTTCACATCAAATGAGTGCCCCCCCCCCTTATAACATCCTCCACAAGTTGGGATACTCAATAATTACAATTCAATGTCTTTGCCTCTATAATCAAGTTTTAAGCTACTCCAGTATTGAGTTCAAACTGTCGGGCTTGGCGGTAACTTACAATTTGAGATCAATTAAAACTCTAAAACCAGTTCCCCTATGAAAAATCAAACTAGTTAAAATTGCTAAAGTCTATTACGTTAGTCTTGATGTTACTAGCAACTAGTGTCATCTACGCTCAAGATAAAGGACTGAATATTGAATATCAAGATAGGAAGAGAACCGGTTTGGTAAACAGCAAACGTGGGTTATGGTAGTGAGCAGCAGTATATTGTCCTAGTACTGGTGCATTGCTGAAAAAATAAATCCAGGAAGTAAATAGGGAGTTGAAGGAGCTATGTAAGCTTCAAGGAATTTGATCTTTATATTATATACAAATGCCAATCGTAAGGATTGGCCAATTTTTTTGATTCGTAGCTTATCCAGTTCTAATTCTACGAACTATTATTTTTTGCTTAAAAACCCCAATCGGATGTAGGATGGGGAATTTGGATCTCTTGATAGTTTATTTGGTAGCTCCAGAAGAAATGTTGAGTTCATAACTGTGGCGTATAATAATCTCAATACAATACCGAAAGGATCTCTACATATACCATTTTAAAAGGCTTTCACCTGGTAAATTCCTTATGGGCCTATTCCGCTGCTTTGCCGCCATGCTTCACGATTTTTTCCCTCGTTAGTCTCAATTTCTGACTGAACGCCAAAAGTGAAAAAGCCCTGTATGAAAGGGTTAAACGCAGGTCTCCCTTAACTCCGTTTGGAAAGGAAAATAACTCAAAATCTCAATCCCATCAGAAGTAGATAGTGAAGCGGATTTCCCAAATTCCTCAATTCTCTCCAAAAACGTCCAATGCACATCTGCCCGATTGCCGGTCTCCTTTCCTTTTTCACTTTGGATTGGCTTCCCATAATCACATACCAGCCCATTACTTCTGAAATAGAATTTTACTGCTTTAGTTAGGTCTGGAACAGTAATGTCCAAATGGAAAAGGATTTTGGATAGCTTGGTTTAGTCATCAGATTAGATGATAGTGAGATAGCACTTTTACGTTTTTGCCTTCTAAAGTTTGGATGATTAACGCTAGCAAAGGTAGCCTCTTGTTTTCCGATTGGCGATCTTAAGATATTAATGCAATACATAAATGCAGTAAATTGAACCTTTATTTCCTAAAAAAAGATCTGATTTTTTTTTAAAAGCTTAAGGAATGTTGTAAAGATTAAAGTCCTGATGATGTCAGGGAAAAATCAAAAAGGGCTATACCGATTCGATCAGTAACCTCTGTAAATTAAAATTAGATTGAAGGGTTGTTGTGGTTGCCGTATTTGTCTACTTATGCCTCCCGTTCTCTATCATCCGTTCCCCATTATTTTTCCTACATTTCAAAAGAACTCCTGCTTTTTCAGTCAATAAAAACTTTCACTTATTGCATTGGAGATATTCAGCCAGTCTAGATCATCGACATGTTCGATTCAACGGATAGCCGGATCAACTTATCACGATTCCCGAATTTCCGCAACGCGGCCTACTGGTTGTTCATTCCTATATGGGTCATCGCTGCGGCAACTGCACCCAGACTTCTGTGCGCAATACCTTACCCGCCAGTTTGATCATTTGGATGACTGTTCAAAATCGAAGGCTTCTGATTCGCCTCCTTGTAATTCAAAATGCGATCCCTGGTGCCAGCAGATGACATACTGGTCCGTGAATTAATTTTATGCGCTCGAGTTCCAGCCTTCCTAGCTGTCCAAGAACAGTACTTTTTCGACTCGTGATCATCCTTCAAAACATCACAATCTTTTGTGCATTTAGCTAGCCTTGCCGCTCCATTCTCACTTAAGGTTTTTTAGACTTCGTAGCAACAGCCAAACAAGTGTGAGGGCCCTGCCATGTTTTCCCAAAACGTCCGCACACTCATTCGCTTGAGCAAATTTGGCATTTCCCGAGTACCGCTTCCTGCAATAACATCACTATGACCACCTATGATTTGTAGCAGAATACAAACACGAGATCTGCGCCAATGTGCAATATGGAATCGACCAGAGTGGCCCCATGTAAGTATTATCTACGGCAAGTGAAACAGGTGCATCCTGGGTTTTGGCAAAAAATGATCCGGCGACCGCTTTTGGTACATGTTGAATATCGAAGAGATCCATTGGTCGATTGGTGGAGTTTCCAGGTAAATCCAATTTTTTCAATCGTCAGACTAGTCCAGAGGCATTTAACCATAAGGCGATTAGTCTTCCAGAGTGTCAGTTTGCCCGAAGCGGCGATGTTTTTGATTCCGTTTGATGGAGATAGTGCGCGTATGAAATGCTGGTAAACCGTCCGTAGTAGGCATGCTATAGGATGAAAGCAATCTCCAGGCTGCAGCAGCTCGAGAAATACGGTGCTATATCGCAGAACATGCCACTTTCGAAAATCGCGCAGTCGTCAGCTTGATCCCAGAGGCAGAGTCGCTCTCCAGGTATTTGGAGATTGGGATTGTATCCGGCTGTAGATCAGACCGAGATCTGTCTTGAACGTTTTTTCTCTCTGAGTCCAAGCTACTTCAAAAAAATGACTTTCCTTCTTCTGCAGTCTTAAACACAAAGGTTCGAATCAAGAACATTGGGGCTTGATGGCTCCTTTTCTGAGAGCTTCCTGGCTTATAGCCGTGAGGACATCATTAGACTTTCAGGATGCTATTGTCCCTTCATGGGAAGATGGTTTATATTCCCCTTAAATTTCCATCAGTTCCAGCCTCAAAAACCTCGGATAGCAATTCTACAGGCAAACGAACCGTGTCCAAAAGCTTATTTATAGGGACTGGAATTCCTGAAATTAAGCTATATTTACGGTGCAAATCAGGAAGAAATACGCTATGAAATTAGATGAACTCGAAGGAAACTGCTGCAAACTCTTGCAGGCTGATCCAAGGCCAATCAAAAGAGCTCGCTGCTGCAAACTCGGGTTGACAAAAACTCCCTGTCCTATGACCGATCGAAAGTTGGAAAGAAGCGGGATTGATCAAGAAATACGTGGTCTGTTTTCTGGAGCATCCCATCTTCCTTGCCTACATGGTCTATTTTTGTTCCGTATCCTTGGACCAGTCAGAAAATTTGGAATCGATCGAATCATTCAGCCGGGCAGTCCCGATTTCCTGGAAGTGAAGGAGTGCCTACTGATGGGGGGTGCAAGTGATTTTTTATTAAAACCATCGTGAAGGACCTGAAACGACTATACCACCAAAATTCCTTCCGGCAAACTAGCAGCAAGACTGCCCTTGCAATATTTCTCAGATCCAGAGATCCTATCGTGCTTCAACGAAAAAGAAATAAGAAAACTCAACTGTGGTGCCGATTTAAATAGAAAGGATAGCGTTTGGTCGGTTTGAAAAAGCCCCTTAAGATTTTCGGGCTTTGCATTTGGTGGGCCGAGTACAAAGTTGAATTTTACTGAAGTTCATTAGAAACACCAAGAGCCAAGTTTTAACTTCTTGCCTGCCACTGATGCAAACCCCATAATTATTTGTTTTCTTGTAATCTTGTTGTCTTTCAGTAGCAAATTCTGCCCCGCTTATCAAAATATATGAGTGAAAACACTATTGCCAGTTTCATTAAATAGGATTTCGAAATTGGACATAGTGTTTTTATCTATACTATCTAGTATCAAAGCAAGTCGAACAAGCAAAATTTATTCCACATCTTTCTTCTTCCTAGAGCAAGCAGAATAGAGACTACACTCAGTTGATCTACTTCACCCAGATTAAGTTGCACATTGTATCGCAATGAGATACCTTCCCCCATTCATCCAATTGCCATCAGGTAGATCCAGCACTATTAATCGCAAAAGGTCCCTCACGGATTTTATGTTTCTCCAGAATATCCATTCCATTGCTTTGATCGGTGCCCTCAATGATAACGCTGGAGGCGGCGGTCAATGGCGAAATTGCCTCAGCCCATCCGTGGGATCGACTTATAGGCACCCTACCCGCAGGTCTCCGGAGTAAATCCACTTCTAGAACTCTGGATCCAACTCCGGCAGTAACGTGGGAGCGTTTTATTGAGCCTGATCCAGTTCATTTCTTCGTTGTCTTGACCGATGTACCGTAGTAACTGAGAGTTGATCGCAGCTGGTCACAACCATTTGGGGCAAGTCATGATCAGTTCTAGTAACCGGACAACTCCGCATCCTTCTTCCAATTGCATAGGATGTAGAAAGGACGTTACCCCATAAAAGTTCGATTCCTTTTTGTTGCTAGTCGCGTGTCGCCACCACAAATGCCGAACATCCGGCTAGCCCCCATTCGGGAACGAAGTTGTGCCCAAATCCCTACTTCCTTGCAGTATGCCTTATCTATACAGGGGTGGAATCAGACACTATCTCCAACGAGCGCGCTTGCTCTGGGTTGCATGTCCTGCCGTGGCTAGGAAGTTTTGAGATCGCAACTCGTGCGGCTTTTTATTGCTGGGACTTCTGCTGCGTTCAAGATGCCTCACTTCATTCTGTCGTGGTAATCATGAAGGCAGGCAAGAAATATCGTGGTGCCCGAATGAAATACTTGCTTCAAGCAAGCCTGCTCTTATTCGATTATCAGCCTGCAGCTGCAACTCTGGCGTTGGCTTCCCCGTAATGTCCTCCCAAGCGCCACCAGTCATACCCTGTAGCATGTGGGTTATTTGACCATGTAGATCCATGCCCAACGATCAGTAAGAAATTTCCCAAAATCACGATCGAAAGCCACGACCATTGCCTTCAATGCCATTTTTGGCCATTTTGAATCTGCTGATCCAGCGACATCCTAGCGTAGGATCTTTCGGTCAGCTGGGCCAGGACTAATTCCCTTGATTTTCAGAAAGTTCTTTCTTCGTTCCTCGTGTTGGGATGGACGGCGCTAGTCCAAGCCAAAGGCGTCCGAAACCAGCTTGGCAGTAGGAAAGACCCATAGGACTTACAATGAGCTAAAGCAAGTCACAGCCTCTCGATTTGAATGATTTCCCATACCTGTTCAACCTGTCTGGCAAGAGTCATCTTTCAGTGGCAAGCTTCATGTTTGATTGGCTGATCGGTTAAGTGCTACCAGATCGTTGAGCCGGTCTTCATAGTACTGGGGCATGTGCTTCACCAGCGTCAAGTGGCCAATAGAATATTTGATTGGAAGGCGAAAAATCCTCGCAAATCCCCCAAGGTCCTCAATCTGGTATTCGGCAATCAAAGGAATTTCTACGTATAATACCTCTGAGTCGGCAACATCGATACAGTAAAAATTGCTGTGCTTAGATTCTCAGTCTTCTTATCCTGCAATCCTCTTTTTTGCCCTGAAACTACCCACAAGGTCACGCCTTGCCGCTGCCGATATCAAAAGCTTCTGAAGATGAGGTTTTTTTCTAGTCGTTGGTTTTTTAGGTCTTTTTCCTACATTGACTTTGAGCGAGAGCAATGCTCAGCGCATGTTTCCAACTTGGCACTAGTTCTTGGAGTAGTCAGCTTTCCATTAAGCAGGTCCTTCCCCAGCAGTTGAGTACGTTAAAAATTCGATGAGCTTCCCGTCTTTGCCTCCATATAATTCACTATCCCAATCCATCGGGCGGCATAGCTGACCAACCCCCCATTCGAAGCAGCAGTCCGTGTTAAGTCATGTCATGCCCTCCTTCGAAACCCTAATTTTAAAAGCAACATTGCTGCGGTAATGGGCAATGATCTGGTAAAGCCTTGAGCCAATTTCCTAAAAAACCTTTTAGCCACTCAAAACCAGGCGTCAGTCTATAGAGGCTTCTGATTTCCAGGCCATAAAAAGACCTATTGCTGATCCGCTGCGTACCAGATGGCTTTCCATGTCAAAATAGGAAGCGCCCAGGTAAAATTGTGTCCAACGAGAATAACGAGTCCAGTTCCTTATTGGTCGACTTGATAGCTTACATCTGCTACGTGGCAAGTGTTGTTGTTTCTTCGTCATGGTGTTGCCTCATTTTCCAAACTTTTGATGACTCCTGTAGCATTGCTTAGTTGTTTTTTGCTTGTCAAAACAGCGGTAAGGGTCGCTGCAGTTTATCCGGGCCTTCACTGATTTTTGCACCGGTAAATGCAGTTGGCAAGGTCATCTGAATCCCTCCCGCCCTGCCCGCCCCAATTCCTTGTGCTCCACAGCAACTAAATTTTATGCAGCAATCCCAATAAGGGATGACTGCGCAAAAAATTTTCCAAAGGCCACACAGCGAAGCAATTTTTTTGCCAGGCAGTTCGTAGGTGGCCGACAAGCTCCTCTTGGCTATTAGCAGATTTTCAAAAGATGCCCACTTGATTGTTCGTTAGGTTGATGTCTTTCATGAGAAAGATTTTGAAATGGTGTTGCAGCCGGTGCTTAAGAATCGTCTCTGTGTTTTTTGTTTAGGTCGGTGTAAGGATTCACGGTATTGATTTGCTCGAATGATGCTCAATCCACTACTCAGTGAGGTTTGTCTTCGTACATTGGCGAGTACAAAGGAGCGCCCGTCGATTCAAACACCGAATTCACATACATCCATCCCTTAAATTGATCGCCCCAAGCCCTGGAAACAAGGCGTAGCCGACATCGCACAGGCCGCCCAAATCGTAAAAACCGTAGCTGCAAAAATGAGGAGTAGGCCAACCATTAGAATGGTTTTCTAGTATTGCCGGACTTGCTAGAACGCAGGCACAGTGGCTCGATAGCAACTGGTGCAATTCCTTGATTCAGCGGTAAAAAATACAAACTCGTTACAAGCAGCGAAGTAAAGAAGCTCTCACTACCCAGTTTTTGGACTCCCAGACTAAACCAGTGCGGAGGTAAACATAGTCCTGAAAAGACGCCATAGGCGATAATGGCCCGATGACAAAAGGGACTTTTCTTTTTTTACAGGAATCAATTCCCCAGAGAATGGCAAGCCCTACATAAAGACCTCATGCCCAAGAGAATTTCCAAGTCCCTATTCTGACAGGGCTACCGATCCCTTTTGGCGGCTGTTACTTGGATGATCTGATCGTGTCCAATGCACGCTCCAGAATGAAAAGAAAGCATGTTGCTTAAAAAGGGAATGAGCCCACCAAATGAAAGCATGGATCGCGTAAGCTCCGAAATTCCGCAGGTCATAACTAAAGGCCCATATGTGCAATACTGGAATAGGCCGAAGCGGTCTGCCACCGGAGGTTTGTGTTAAGAAATACACTGAGAGCAAATAGTGCGTAAACCTCCCAAAACGATTCAGCACCATGAAGCATAGGTACTTACTTCCAATGACGTAAGGCCATCCGAATAATGAGGAAAGGTCCGGCATGGAAGAGCCCGCAATGGAGCAATGGGCGGAACAAGGCGTTGGTGTTCCATTACTTTCATCAGCCATCCATTGTAGTGGGAATTGTGCAGACTTCAAACAGTGCTTGCTGCTGCCAGCAACAGTGGCTGCGAGTTCATGCCCTCCATGTTTTGACCTGTTGCATGCCATTTCAATGCCGTATAAAATATCTCAATAGCCGTGTCCTCGGAATTGATTTAAGAGGCAATATAGCCACATGCCAGCAAGCAGGCATCCCCCAGTCGAAGCAACAATAAACTTTTTGCGGGACGGGCTACGATGGCTTCCCGGTCTTTTCTTATAGAAAATTCAATAAAACCGATGAAGGACATATCTCGTTCAGTACGCAACGAAGGAAAAGGATGCCGAGGTTACCCGAAGATAGAGCACAAAGAAGCTTGGCACTGATTGCGGATGGTGGCCGTCCAAGCCTGACCTATAAATAGCGACCTTGTCGATCGTCCTCCGTCTAAGGTAATTGAGACTATAGCGCACTACAATCAATCCCCAATTATAGCGATCATAGAAAACATGAGATGCTGATCGAATCAATCTCAAGCTAAAGCCAATCCTCCAACGCCAATCAAGTAGTTTCCAAGCATTCCATAATTGAAATACAAAAAACCGCTTATTCGCGCTGTGATAAAACTAATCCACGTAGAGGCAACAGCCATTCGCTTTACACAGATGGTCGCAAGCCCATACTCAAAACCAAGAAATAGCGCGTGCCAAAAAAACTACCGTGAAGTCAAAGCGAATGATGGAAAGAAATGTTTGATTCACTTGCTTAGAATTTTGTTGGATTAAGGAATTTGGTTCAATGACTTTATGGAAAAGTTCGAACTGTCTTGGAAGGTTTCTGGGGATGCTTTCCCAGTTGATGAAATCATTCCAAGAACAACCGTTACTTTGCTTCAATTCTCCTGGTATAGCTCGGAGTTTTTGATCACAATGCGAATTTGCCATAGCGCTATTCTTGTTTGTCTGCTGTGCAAAGGTTAGTATCTTGATCCATATAATTTGAAATTTATATTATTTAAGTATGCATAAACGATAGGTTAGAATGAATACCATCATCAGCTCCATAATTCTAAAGTCAATTCAAACTCGAATATTAACACCAGGCATCAGAGGAGCGTTTCATGACCCGAGCCCGCCGTATCAATTCCACTAAAAAAATTGCAGAACATTTTGATATTCCACTCACAACAGGTAGTAGGCCGGCCAATTAACACATCAACGGATTTTTTGGGAAAGTAAATAGGGTAATAGTGGAGCGTAATCGTTCAGGAAATGGGAGAACTGAAATTATAAAAACTACAGGCTTTCAGCATCATGACGGGAGTTGCGGATAGCTCGCTTCTACATGGCAAGTATGTGATCCTTATTTTTATCCGAATTTTTTAGAAAAAAAACACGGGAAATAGACCTGGTGCTGACGTGACAAAACAAAACGATGTGGTAGACAAGTCTTAAAAAGAATGAAATCGATTTTGCATGGTTTCGGATGCTCCCGACCAAGTTGAAATATCGAGAAGAGGTCTGATTGAAAACAAACTATACCTCTGGTAACCAAGAAATGGATCCGAGTAGAAAATAAGGCGCCTTGATTTACCGAGAGGAGGGATCCTGCTATCCAGATGTCTAATGGAAAACTATTCGCTCTCGGTGGACATGCAAGCGAAGCAAATGGAATTACCTCCAATGAACGGTAAAACCAGCCGTCATCGGGGGCTTGTTAACTCTATCATGCCTGTTGGTTTTACAGAATGAATTTACTGCAAATGGTCACAGATGCATATTTTGGGGAAGGCGGAGGGCTTTGCCATCAAGACGGAGTGGCGTTTGAGTTGGCTTGAAAGGAAAAAGCTTAGTCTCCTGGCGCCAATAGCCTACCTGGACTTTGTACGAACCGAAAGCAGAAAATACTAAACTGAGAATTTTTTGATTGGTATTTGAACTAATACAATCGAATCCTGAAGTAAATGGAATCGTCCAGTGGTCCTCTTGACCAAGCAAAAAGCTAATTTAGCTTAGGTTAGCCTCAAAACTTTTTTTCAATGACCAATCGTAGTGCTTCCATGGATTTCTTTTCAAAGAATATACTCGATTAGGGCTTATTTTGAAGACCTCTACTTGATGTCCTAAAATCTTGCTCGTCAGGTATATAACCGAGAAGCCAACGTGGCAGTATAAGCCAATACTTTTTTCAAGCCAAACTTCCGAAACTTCTTCCGCCATTGGCCGAGTCGTTTTCGAATGTAATCCAAGCGACGCTGCTTTGAGATCAACTTAAAATGAGGTCGAATTTCGGATACCATTTCTGCGCGTAGGAAGCCATAACCAGGAAATTTGCCCTTGGATCATCAAAGACCATCACAGCGCTGCAGGATCCCTTTCGGAATTGACATCAATAGCCTTGAAGTCGATCATATCTTGGCAAAGATCGCATGTTGGCAATGTAGAACCTTCCACCGACAGGTCAAATAGGTCGGCTATATTTGAAAAAAAATCGCGGTAACACTGCTCTTTTCCCCACTTTCCATCCTCATAGAACAGAAATGCTCCAAGCCACCGATGCAGAAAGGCATCAAAAGTCCCAAAATCCCCGTTTTACGGTTCGACCAATCCTTTAACAATTCACATTCAGGTCCATTATGTTGGCAGGCCTTGCTTTGTCCCCCCTCCCCCAAAGACAGGGTCAGCCCAATCCCGTAGCACCTCTTTCTTTCCTTGTGAAATAGGTGATGAATGGTCCCCCATTCCTGCAGGCTCATATCCAGCACTTTGCTTCCCGCTTTGATTGGAGGCTATTCAGCAAATAAACTTATGCTTCGCCTTCTGACTCTTCCAAACGACATGGCAGAAATCGCCAATCATATTTGCGACGCTGTAATTCTTCACCGTTTCGCACCACGCTGACCGCGAAAAATCTGAATCGACGTGGTATACGTAAAATCCTAAATCCTGCCTGGTCTGCCATTTTTCTAAGGGTTTAAAATTGAAGGAAGAGTGGATAAAAGCCCATGCCCTCTGAGATACCCTTATCAACTGTAATTTATTGATTATTATATTTGTTGTTGATCTTTGCTAGTAATTATCTTGGGAGAAAAAGTGGAAAGAATAAAAATTTAATTGGTTAAAGAGCGCTTATTATAGCCTCGGTTTTAACCGCGGGTCAATATGACATTAAGTTTTGTTTTGGCGGATTGAATTTCAATCAGAAAATGGGAATTCGCCAAAACGGGTGATGGTAATTTTACCGTATGATTTTTTAACATCAAGCCTGGACAGAATACAAATCCCTTTGATACAAAAGCGTAGTTGAAAACTATGCTAAGGGAACATTCTAACCCCTACAGTTAGGATTTATGCATGGGACTATTTGAAGTTTTTCCGAGGTGATTACATTCCTCTTCCAAAAAGTCTATTGCTCTTCCAAATCGTAACGTGTCCAGTTTCAATTGTGATGCCGCTAATTTCCTTGGCAGTTGGTCCCTGTTTTTCCCTTGCCGCTAGGTGCGCCCCACTTTCGCAAACTCCGCTCAAGTCACTTCATATCAAAGTGTCATCGTGTAGTTTAATCTAAATCCTTTTTCTTAAAGGTCCTTTACAATTAGTTGTCCTCAATGCTTCCACAATACTTGAGCCCTTCAAGGACAACGCAAAGAAATTTAAAGGCCTTAAAAATTCGATGGATTTATGGTTGCTTCATTTACACTGTCTGAAGTTTGCTAAATATGTAGGCCTCTTAAATGTCCTGAGGTAAAATAACCTCTGAAAGGGATGTAATTCCTATTCGATTCCTGAGCAGCTGATATACGAATGAATGATTTCTTTGTAGTCTCGTTGCTGAATTTTTTCGTCGATGCCCGTGAATAGCGAGTCATATGGCCCTAGGGTCAAGGCCCGCATGCGGATAGATAGCGATAGACATCGCTGAGATTTCGTAGAAGTAGCGCCGAATCGGTACCCCCACCCGATTAGGCCCGGTAACCACAATTCCATCTGGGTACATTCCTCCGGATTGTTTTCCTCCAGGATCTTATAGGCCTCATAAGAATCCACACTGGAAACGGAAGAGGGTTTGGGTTAGAAGCTACCGTTTCTACCCGAACCTTATCTGAAACAATAACTTTTCGAATATGCGCTCCTGTACTGATGCTATCTTCTCCCGGAACGAATCTAAAATTGATCGTCGCCCAGCTACCGTTGGGATTCTACGTGTTCACTCTCCCCGAAATGGTTGGCGCCGTCGTAGTATGGGCATTGAGGCCTTCTAAAGATTGGCTTTGCTTTAATAGCCAGGGGTTGCAAAAGCTGTTTTAGATGAAAAGAAAATTCAGCACCTAGGTACCCCAGTTGGTAGTCTATGGGGTTGACTATTTGTAGGGTAAGCTGATTGTTTTCTTCAGATCCACATCCCTGAATCGCGAG
>Ga0163217_1033699_pt1 | contig 17739 bp, 13 predicted proteins | sample SynspAceP_FD_185933 | JGI IMG/M metagenome (GOLD analysis project Ga0163217, IMG submission 185933) | Saline lake microbial communities from Ace Lake in Antarctica - Synechococcus sp. Ace-P (PacBio error correction) | ecosystem: Environmental > Aquatic > Non-marine Saline and Alkaline > Saline ...
GTTGCGCGACTATGAGCCGGCTGAGGGTGATCACACACCACACAACAAAGAAAGGAGAAAGGAATTAATTTTTGGGGGGGCCCTTCCCCGTCCCCCCCCAGAAAAAAAAATGGAAAAAATGACCGGAAAACCAGTTAAAAACCCCCCGACCGCTTGCAAAATCGCGCGAAAAAATCTGCGCACTCCACCCGTAGACCCATCCATGCCGATCCCGTTGGGCGAAATGGATTACCCGCAATCGACCCAAGCCCCAAATCACTAGCTTTGCTGTTACTAGATTTCCAGCGCAAACTGGACGACCACAGGAAGAAAAAGCGTTCCCTCCAAGCGTGGCTACGCCGTGATAGTCCCTCCCCCCGTGACCCATGTTTGCGCTCGCGGCGTCCAAGGCCAAAATTGCCAAAAGTACGCGGGTTTCACAGTAGAGAGTTTCCACAACCTGTTGGCGGGCCCAGACCGTTACTCGCAGAAGCCACGTCTCTCCTGGCCGGGCCAACCTTGACCATTTGCTCTGCGGACCATCAAGCAGCACACGGTGTCAGGCGCGGTTTCACCTTCGAATATTAGGAGATCCTCGTTGGCAATGCGAAGGCGCACCTATTGCACTTGCGGCTTAATCCTCAATGGATCTCCACGAATAGACCGCTTTATCAGTGGCGCTGGCATCCTTATCCTAAGCGCGTGGGCTTGGCCACAGAATCTTGCCAGTCCGGTAAATAGCCACTGGCAGACCACTTCCCAAAAGCAACGGCACAATCATCGACTGGTACTCGTTGCGGCAGCGCTGGATCGAGCCGAGTACCGTTCGAGTGAATTCCCTGGCAAATAAACCGCCTGCCGCTCTTTAAAAAATCACGTCCTTCGTCCGTCACTCGGCCAGCTCGCGCTTGAGGCGGGCAAGTTCTCATCTCGCGTTGCCTGTGCCGGAAAAGGCTTCTCAGCTGCTCCCGCGGCCTCACGCAAAATGCCCCCAGCGATTTAGCAAAGCTTGGCGGCCACCCCGTACCGAATCCTCTTGGAGCTATCTGAGAACTGACAACTGGTGCGAGCGACGGCCCAGTGTCTACGGCCCTCCGTTTGAATACTCCCGGCTATATTGTTTCGCTGGACAATGAACACTCCTAATGACTCCAAACATGAGTTACTGAAAGTGTCCGTGGAAGCGGGCTAGAACCCGAACAGCACCTGGTCTAACCGGTAGAAACTCAGCCGAGCCTTGTAGCCTCTTTATCGACAGATCCACAGTCACTGTCGAGGTACTCAGTGCATGTGACCTATACCTGGGTGGCTTGTCGGGATGCAGTTAATCTCATCCCACCTTGAACGTGCCCAAGGCCGCCGCGGCTCGATGAAAGCTTGCAAGGAGCCCCAGCCCGAAGCAATCCTTCCAGAGCGATCCCACGACCCGGGCCGGAGAAAATACTGACGTAGGCTGAGAAGGATCTCGAACTGCGCCCCTTAAGAACTTGAGTAGTAAATCCTTTCACCGATCCGAAAGATCTCTGGTGGCAGACCTACTGGTCCTTTGCGACCCAGAACTGGTTGGACCATACAGGCCGCTATGCAGCGGGCCGGAGCCTTAACGCTGCACTCTGTAAAACGGCAGAAAACTTGCTCGCTTTGCTCCATAGCCTTCGCGAAACGCTTCAACCTTTGCAATTGAGCCGTGACATCTTCGTCACTACAGCCGTTTGTTCGCAGTCCGCAAGTGCTGTTTCGCCACCCCTGGTTCCTGCCCGCAATAATGTAGCCGAGGGCTTGCCGTAGCGAAGAACGCGCTCGCGGGGCAGGGCAGAAATTAGCCCTGTAAATGCCTGTAGGTACGAGAAAACATCGTCTTCCAGATCGTCGGTCTCAAGCGGATTCCACAATAAAAACCTTGAGCCTCCTATTCTGGCGCTTGTGTCCCTCGCGCCAATTGGAAGTGATAGAATTATTAGCCATGCTGCCTGTACCGGACTTTTTGTAACGGATCGGGTGTATCTACCAGGATGTCAACATAGAGTAGGTTTGTGCGTGTATCTATATCGCCTGGAGCTTGTTTTGACCAACTGAGAGAGCGGTAGCCGAAATTAAGAAACCTGCGTCACAATCTTTAGTAGAAGCACTCTATTTGCAAAATCAGGATAGAGATTTAAGATCGCCATCAGCTAGGAAGCGCTTGCAAAAGAATTTAACGTGGGTCAGGGAAGAAGCGATGCTTGGAATCAGGAAATGCTGGGCCTGAAATGCATGTAGACAAAAGCGACGGCTATGCCCTGCTCGTGATGCTGGCGAGGTTCCATAAAACGTATCAGCTGCTGCTGAACAAGCTCAGTCATCGATTTGCAGAGATGGGCGGATTTTCGGCGAAACAAGTGCTTCTGCCTCCAAACAAATGGGCCTTAAAATCAAAGCCACCAGCAAGCAAGGTGAGCGTCTTTCCCCATCTACCTCTTCCAGCTATAGCTTCGAATAAGGAGGTCGTTGTTTTATTATTGCATTGCGGGGCTGGCCCCGAGACGCTATGAGAAGCTGCAGGCCAGGTTCTGATGTCAACGATCCATCTCCTATTCAGCGCAACCGAAGTTACCTCGACATTGCAGGAAGGCTGCAGGAGCGGTTGGGATTGGCGATGCTGCATACTGTGACGTGGATTCTGAAGACCTTCTCTTGCCAGCGAAATGGGTTTCGTTCATTTCACTTGGTTCATTCCCGCGCAAATTGTGAAATAGACGAAAAGTCTAGGCGAAGTGCTTACCTCGCTCTTCCTGCTGCAGATATTGCCGCTGCTGCACGCCCTCTGTTTGGTTTCTCCGAGGTGTAATGACAAGGGTACTGGTCCACCGCGAGGCCTTTTCGAACCGCTTGAGCCGTCATACGCAACGGCCTAACTTGGGCAGTAATGGTTTTTGAAAAGCGCTTACTGTCTGGCCGCGGAGCTATGTATTGCCCACGACCGGCAAGCCGTATGAATGTGAGGGCTTGATCAAACTGTTCCGTCCCACCGTGGTGTACCTTCTCTCGCAAAATATTTCAGGCAAGACGAAGTGGTGGATTCCGGGCTGCCAAGGGGTGAGGGAGCTTAGAGAATATTCGAATGTTCCCTTACAGTAATGGCGGTAACTCTGAATTCTTCCGACGAGTTCTTTTCTCAGTCGTTTAATTGGCCGCATGTTTTTTTATAGCGGTTGGTCACTCTTGTTAGTGGGTGGCCTGGTCCGCTTCCTGTGTAATTTTTAATCACTCCCCTGCTGATACATCCGCTGCTCCGCGCTCGATTGAACGAGAAAGCTTTAACACGAGGTGCGGAAAATCAGGCATTTCGGTAGAAACTGTAAATGGAAAATCGACACATTGAAAGTCGATGGCAGTGAGCCACAGAATTAAGCCGGCAAGTGCCATTATACCATTGGCAAAGCTATGTTTAGCCGCCGAAACTTTCAAGACTCAAACCGTCTTCCAACCATAGGCCAATGAAAGCGTTGGGATGTTGTGGGTAAGCCTAGTCACAGTGAATTGACGCTATGGCTGGGAGCACGGCTGTGTCCAGGAAGGCCAGCTGTCCGTAGGCCAGTTAATCGCTTTCATATGCCTAAGCTGGTCCGCGTCTCGCAACCCATTTAATCGACTAGGCTCAGTTATGGACAAATTTCCAGCAAACGGGAGTCCTCAAGTCTCAACGCTTGGAGATATGACTCAACAGTCATACTGAGACCTCGCGAGCGCGAGCGAGGCTGCTCCCCCGATCAAGGGCCAAGATAGAAATTTGAATCAGATCATTTCCCGCTACCGGACAGAACGGTTCAGAAGTTCCCTGCGGCGGCGTCAGCCTGCACAATTGATGCAGGTGACAGTGATAGAGTAGTAGGTACGCTCCGGATCTGGGGAAGTAGCACCCTCAACACCGGTGATTGCTAGCGCCTTTACACGCCGAGAGCTGGGAAGAGTTCCTTGTTGATGGATGACTTGGCGTTGGCCGACGTTTCGTCACTGATCGCAGGCAGATTGGCGTAGTACTGGCCAGACAACATGCCCTGTTGCGCCCGCAGTAATCGGGAAAACATCGCACTGGTGGAGTACCTGGAGCACCACGTCGAGGAGTGATTAAAAAGCTGCCCCAACAATTAGCAGGCCAACATTGATTTCATCTTGGAGTTGCCAGAAGGCCTACGAACGTCCGTAGCGAACACGAGCCAATCTTTGTCCTGGAGACAGCGCCCGAGCTGCATTGCCATAGCGAGGCGCTGATGGGAAAATCCGCGAACTGATTTTGAATGAAAGCCACAGGCTTCCTGATTATGAGCAGAGCGCGCACCGATTCAACAGAGATATGCCAAGCAATAATGCCGGTGGCCGCACCTGAAAAAATCATGCGCACATCGCGTCCCAGCTAGGTAACGCGATGCTAACCGCAATCGTGTAAGGGACCGTGGGCAAGGTTGTTTTGAGTACAGGAACCAATGCCGGACTTCAACTCCAGCAAGCCGGCATTAATTCGCGACTTCAATATACTGCAAACATGTGTGATGCAGCATGAGTGCCCGCGAGCTGAACTCCTGGAACGGTACCGGCAGAATGGAAAAAGCTTGGAAAACGTGAATCAAATGGATCCGCCGGCTCGTTTGCAAGCTATGAGGTCCACTTTCTACCTGCCGCTCTTGCGCTTGCAGGAAGCCCCAGTGCAATCGCCAAGCGCCCAGAAATCATCCAGTGGCTGATTATCACTTTGCGGCCATTGACTTTACTGTGGGCGTGCACCGGTGAAATTGATGTTGTGGGTCCACAAGCAGACAGGAAAGATCGTACCCAGCGGTACAAAGTAAAGTAATTCAGTACGAGGAATCGCGCAGGAAAAGCCATTACATAAGTTGAGAGCGTGACGTCAGGGTTGTTGAGGCGGGTGAGTTGCTGGTGGAGGCTGAATGGCAAAGATTACTAGTGCGGAAAGTTCAGCGTTTGAAAACAGACCTCTGGGCTGCTTCAGATTTGAAATAGCGGCGGGCATGCAGCGAGCGATATGCTTGAAACCAATAGAAAATAGTTCAGAGCCTCCTTCTATTGCAAGATCTGATTCCTCAAGCGAGCGAGATTCAAGGTCACATAGGAGAAGCTCAAGCCTGGGTCGAGGCCATTATCTGAGCTTCGAAGCGCCCTGAACAAAGTGAATGCAGAAATAAAAGCAACGTGAATGCAGAAGATCATGCTGCAAAGGATTCAGCCGCTAAGCTCGAGCAATCTCTACCAATTACGTCGGAGATTGGCGGAAGAATTACAAGCCAAACTGCTTGGACAAGGCTTACATAAGTGGAGGCACGCCTATTTAGAAAAGAGCAACTTAGACTGAGCAAGGAATCGTGAGCTGCGATACAGCATCCTCGGGTAGCTGGAGGCTCCAAGCACAAGACAGCAAAGCTCAGAGGTCAGAAGCATGGCCAAATAAAAGCCTCAAAACACCGAAGGGCTATGCCTGGATCCTGCTGAAGTCCGCGTCCCGAGCAGAGAAGCTTGCCCGACTTGCGATCCGGCAAGGAGCTGACCAACTCAAAGCAAGAAACAAGTCGGTAAATAGTTTAATGCTAATCAAACAGTCCCTGTAAGTGGGAACGGTTCCAGCAACTGACCATTGCAAAACTACTGGCGGCGTTGTGATCCGAGAGCGCAATCTTGGAGTGGTATTGTCCCCATAGCAACCAGCCATCGATAGAGAGGCTTCTTTTCGAGAAATAAAGATATTGGCCTTCGTTCGCTCAGGGCCAAATGGTAGAGGTAAAAAGTTATCGATAAGTTTACATCTTACTAAGTATGGAGTGGTAAAAAGCGGAACAGTCCTGCAAGGTATCTCGAATGACAGGGCCATAGAGCATGAGCGCTTAGGGCTGGTTTATAAGCGCTAGAATTCAGATAGCTTATAGACTGAATATTTTGGTAGGCGATATAAAGGTTCCGCTGTCCTCTCCAGGATGGCCTATTAAAGCTGAAAGTAAGAACAGATAGGCGTAAAGTGTATGCGACTATTTTCTGGAGTCCGCTCAAGCAATATGCGAGATGGAAAGTTAGTTGAGCGATAATTGGCAGATCACCATAAAACGTTCATCAGGACGCTGAGGATTTTTTATAGTAAATTATTAGCATCTGGTTGCAGGAATAATTTTTATTTTAATAAAAAGTTTGAATGTCTGAGAGGTGGTTGTGGTCCAACTTATAGCGCTTATTCAACCATGCTGTTTCTCTTGATAGATAACCATTTTTATCCGAGCAGGTCCGTTATTATCCTCGGATATGGCCGTTTAGTCACGGAAATTGAGCTTGCTAGGGGCTATTATTCAACTGACGACATAGACGTTCTGGTACGTATTGTTATCATATATGCTCTGCATTGGCTGTGTTTTTACTATTGGGTTGGCGATGCGGGTAGTCTTGAAATGGATATTCAGCGTGGAGCATGAAAATATTTGGGTATGACGGCATATAATTTTAGGTCATTCAATATTTCTGCGCTCAGTTGATTTCAACGTGTTCTCCGCAACTGCTCTGATCGTCGCTAAAGCAAGGGAGAAAGCGCCTTTCTTTAAAGAATGATAAGCTGCATTCCAGGGTTTGGTGATAGCCGCACGTACATTAATTACCCTTGGTAACTTTGGATGCGATGTTTCGGTCGTTTCTAAATGACGTTGACAGGGAGGTGATAGGATGTCTTTAGCGAAGCAATATTCAACAGAGGCTACGTTTATGAGCGATGTCCCAACGCGTGCAAAGCGGAATCAGATAAATGTCAGCTGCTTCAAAGTGCAACACCTGCAGGGATTATTGCTGGGTCCGCTGCAGCTTTTGCCGCGTCGGTCACCAGGACCGGGCCAACTCGGTAGCGCGCGATTTTACCAGCTTTGGGCTTCCTGCACTTCCTTGCGGGAGACAGTCAATAGTTTCAGCGGGAAGGAAGTGTCAGCTCCGTCCAAGTTGCGTCCGAGGGCCCTAGCGGGGGAGGCAGTAGTCGTAGCTTGGTTTAAATTGGCGGAAGGAGTGATTGCGAGTAGCTTGGGGTAAACCAGTTGCAACGGTTGGCTGAGTGCTCGGGCCATGTAGCGAACAGCCGCCAATAACTTTCCGTCAAACTGTTGTGACTGATGGGCGGTAATATGGGTGCGAAAATTTTTCATAGAACGTTGCAAACCGGGTCAAGCATTAGAGGGATGCCAGATTAGATGGGATTTGGGGACTGGTGGGTTGGACAGAATGTACTTCCGCTAATGTCGCGGGGCTAATGAAATAAGATTTTAGGAAGCTCAATCTTATTTAACAAGGGCGTCTAATTTTATTAGGCGTTATGAGACCCGCTCGCCCGGATTTAGACGGAGATGGGGGTTTGAAAACAACTTCCTCGAATTCCGTGCGTCAAACTTTTGACTTCGATGAGACGGACTTAAACAGGTACAGGGTGGGTAAATCGGGGATGACGGTTTTTTTGGTGTTACAGGAACGAGAAGGCTTAATAGATAAACGAAGGGAAGCTGTTTGGGGTGGATACGGTCAAAGCAAACGGCGAGAAAGCAATCCTGAACGGTTTTTAGTATGCATTACGAAGATTTGCGATAGTAACGGTCAGACTGTGGTTTGTGACATCGCAAAGACGCACATGTTTCCTCCGAATGTTCGTATATGGCAGGACTAAATCCGGATGGCGTTTCGCAGACGGCAAAATGAACGCAAGAAGTCTCGGCCGAACACACGAACAATCGTAATGCGATTCAATCTTGTATTCGACAGCGGCGAACCAAAATTCTAACGGGCAAATCTCATTATTCGGTGGTCACCTATGTGTCGCGGGGACGCAGCGAAAGTACGGTAACGGCAATCTAAGCCAAGCAGCCCAATCTTGATCTGGCTCCAATTCCATTTTTTCCGCGAGTTAAACGGAACAAGATTGCAATTGGATTCCTACAGCAGAGGCTTTACCGGAGTGCAAGGTCGCCCCCGGCGCGGTAAGAGACCATTATCGCGAGGGCAAGCATGCTCAATCCCGGCGCTAAAGGACGCTGGCAAGAAGTCATGGCTTCCGCTCAAACCCAAGGAAAGAGCAATTAGACCTAATTAAGAATGCGGTCCTTCCGAGTGGGCAAAAAAAGCTCTGGGCTAACCTTACCGTTTGATGCAGCGCGTTTCCTCAATGAATTAATGAATCAGGCGGCTGCTTCATTTTTTTCCTATTTCGGGGAAAAGCGCACAGAGTGATTGGTTCAAGCGTCAGGTTCCCACTGTTAGTTTCAAGTGGTTTGGCAGGTAGAATGTAAGGTGATGAAAGGAAGGGGCTTCGTGCAGCCCAGCGCTTTGAACAAAGATCCCTTGCTCGAGAAGATCAAGAGTGTTCTGAGTTGTCCAAACAGTTCAGAGCTTTTTTTCAAACGTTTACGACGCTGACTACAGCGCACTGATGTCCAACGGCAATAACATCCCGTGTAGATGCTGTATTTGTGCGGTGCTATACGGGTGGCAGAGGCAATTTTCAGCCACAGGTGCCGCCGCTGGCAACTGTTACTCATTATATTACCGAGGGAAAGTCTGGGTCGATGCGACCAGGCTAAATTTTTTGCCGCAAGTGCTTTGAATCATTACGAAATTCTGTTTATCAAGGTTGTGCTATTGCAGACCCGGTTACAACCGTATCCTCGATGAAATTGTATTAGATTTCAGCGATGGGTCCGGATGAGTATGCCGGGAGTAACTCAAGTTACTTGGAATCTATGCAAATCAAAAGTGATCCCGTCAAAGCAAGCGTTTTTGATCTGTTTGAGCTTGGAAAGCGTATTGAAGGCCCCGCAGATCAATTGGACTGCCAAGTTTAGGGACGGGGTTCTAATATGGATGTGGGACAGCAAGCAACGTTTAAAGAACAGCAGGATCAAGCCAGCAAGCATAGTTGTTTTTGGCGAAAGTTACCGAGAACGTCTTTCGTTGACGGTGGCTCGGACTTTGGTTTTGCGGATGAAGGGGACGATTAGCGTTCGCGAGCAAATGAAGGGGAATGATTTTCTGGAATGGGGGGGCTGGCGCGAATTACCTCTTAACGGCGATGCTGGGTGCGAACCTAGCTTGGGGTGAAGGGTTTAGAGGCGGCTCTAACGGGGGGTCGGAAATGACATACTTCGACAATGGTGCGGCGGTAAACGTATCAACTAAGTGGAGAGAAGGGTTCTGATACGTACAGTCTTTGTGTGGGATCAAGGTAACGACACGGTCAACAACATGACCGATCGGCGAACCCTTTGATGTGGTGTTGGTATGGTGACGGGTTGAATAAGCAGATCGTTCAGCTGTACCGCGCAACGTGGTAATGAGTTTAATGAATCAAGCTTGATGGAGTCAGCGACGACACACCTCCGTCCAGCCGATTCTTCGATCAAGGATGCCACAGTGCAGGTTACCAGATTGAACTTCAGAATTCCTGTTTGGGGAGGGTCAGGCCTGGTCGTTTGCGACGAGATCAAGCAAAGTGCTCAGGCCTGCTGAGGCCTGACCGCAGATGTCCAGGGTTATGAAAGTCCGACGACACTATCACTGGCTCCCGCATCTAACGAGTATATCTATCGGTCACGTGGAAAGATAGCGCTGACGGGTGGTGGCGGCAATGACCGGCGCCTTGAAAGCGGGCTGGGCAACGATGTTCGGATGGGGGCGGCTGGTAACGACAATCTTTTCGGGTGGGGTGGCCTCTCGTACTTACACGGTTTTCGGTTTTTGGCTCCGGCATATGGTCAATACTTATGATAACGCTCAGGTCGACTTTGAACCCGCAAATTCCTCGTTGCAGCCGGTGTAACAGCGCAGTGACCGTCCCCTAGTGCAGCGCTCAGAATAGCGATCTTTGTGCTAAAGCCGTGGAAACGGTGAAGACTCCATTTCGGTACAGACATTCTTCGGTCGATGACGGCGGGGATATCAAATCGACGCGCATCCGAATTTGCGAATGGAACTCAATGGATGTGTGAAACATCAAACAAGCCCTCGCAACTTGAGGGGACAAGCGGTGCTGACCGATTGACGGCTACATCACCGGAGATTGATCAACGGTGGCAGCCGGAGATGACTTATCAATGGCTGGCGCGGGTATGACGCTCTGTTGGGTGTGTTTCGGTAATGATACCCCCAAGGGCTGATGGGACGACAGCGCTCCGTGGTGCAAGTGGCCAGGATTACCTCACTGGTTGGAGGAGGTCTGATACCTATCTGTTCGTGAGGTGACGGACATGACGTAAATCGAAACTTTGACCGAACCCAGGCGAGTTGAATGTCCTTTCTCAGCTGGATGAAAGGTCTTGTACAGTCAGATATCGCCTACACGGATAGGTCAACAACAGACCTTGTAGTTCCATCAGGAGCAACAGGTGAATACCGTGACCGTCATCGGGTTCTTCTACGATGACGCCTGATACGGCACGCGCGCTGAAGTCGAATTGCCGTTTGACTGACGGAGTTTCTGGGACATGAACAGCTCAAGCTGAAAAAGTGTCCGAGCCTTCTGATGAGGCAGATATTCTTTACGGTCTATCGCCTACGGATACCGTGGATTACCGGCGGCGGCGGCTACGACTAAACTGCTTGAGAAATCAAGGCGACACTCTTTGTCGGTGGCGCTGGTAATCTGATCGTCTGGACGGAACGAGTCGGGTACGAGTATTCCTGGCATGAGGCTCGCAGCGATGACTATCTCAGTGGAGCGAAGGTTTCGGATACCTAGTGTTTGGCATGGGGTCCGGCGTGCACGTTATCAATAACTTCGAGGCCGCTCTTCTGGTCCGAACGATCTGTCCAGATTGCCCTCGGATATTTCACCGTCGATAATTCAATTGAGGCCGTGGGCAACCAACCTGCGCTGCGAATCCCCATGGCAGCGAGGAACGCCCTGAACTGTCCAGCACATTCTTGAAAGCGACGCCCTACCGACGGGTATTCAGGTCGACCGGATAGTAATTTGCAGACCCGGCACTAAGCTGGAAATGTGGAGCGCAGCTCTAAAGCAACTGGTACACGGAAGGTACCCGACGGCACTCGATATCCCTATATGGTTACGCTGCGGACGACGTCATGCAGGGGCTTGCTGGCGACGACGATCTCTAACGGTTATGGTGGGAGACGAACCACTTGTCCGCTGGTGAGGGGACTGACCCGTCCTATACGGCAGAGAATGGGAACGATATCTCTTCTGGGTGGCGAAGGAAATGACTTCCTGTTCGGGTGATGCCCGGCCCATAATTTGCTGGATGTCAGGGTGGTAACGACACCATTGGGTGGCGAGAAGGACACCTTTGTCTGCGCCAGGGCAGCGATCACGAACGCATAACGTCAACACTGTCCTCGCGAGGCGACTAATCACAGTAGAGGGTTAATCCCCTGAGCCAGCTTTTGTATTGCGGCGAAGTGCAATAACTAAATTGCTTCCTTCCTGGCGAACAGCTGATGACAGCCTGACTTTCGAAAACTTCTTCGATGGAATATCGCCTCGCGCGGCCTAACGCTGATGGAACGGATCAAAGGCAATGTTGAGTGCTAAACAGATGCCTGACTGCTCGGTACGCATAGCCCGGGTCTTACCAGATAATGGAAACCATATTCCAGGCAAACGACCTTAATAAACTGTCATCTCCGTGGTGCGGGGGACGAATCAATATGAAGGACGGCCGGTGGATGACCATTCTTTCCTGGGGATGGGCTGGAAACGGATGTTGAATTCAAGGCGCCCATTGGAACATGACATCCTGGTCGCGTAGGGCAGGTAACGATCGACCTTCAAGCGGGCAGGGGAATGGATCATTATGTTTTTGCTGCGGGATGGCGTCGTATCTGATTTCAGGATGAGAGTGGCAGCGACACCCTCTCATTTACCGATGCGGTCTCCTGTCAGAGGGGTTTGTTTTACGACGGGACGGTTCCAGACCTGGGTTTACAAGCCGTATCGCTACAGTGATGCAGATTCGTGTCGCGCGCCAGTTTTCAGCCCTATCTGGCTGGGCGTTCATTGGAACCACTATCCAGTTAATTCGCCGCCTGCTTTTCGCTGAACGGTTCACGGTCCTGGAAATACTTGGACCAGATCAAGCAAATATGGCGCTGGCGCACGCGATTGCCTGCATGAGCATCTTTGGCCAATCTCCGATTTCGGAGTCTGATCAACGCTGGTGACGTGGGATGACATGTCTACGGCCATGATGGTGAGAATGAAAGGCATTGGCGAAGCAAGGCGACGACAACTGTCCGGCGTAATGAATAATGATGCCCTGTATGGCGGAGTCCGGCCAAGAACGTCCTCGTATCGGAGATCAAGGGACGAACCAGCTAACATGGCGCTGGACGGGAACGATACTGCCTGCATGGCGGTAACTGGATATGAACATCTGTATGGCGCCGCTGGTGACGACCACCTTTACGGTAATGGGTGCTCCGACGGTGGCGCTGAACGACTATGCTGGAGGGTAACCGGCGTGCTGTAGGCGAGAGGTGGAACGACGTTCTCAAGGTTCAGGGTTTGACATCGCCTGCGAGGCGGCGACCCTGCGACGATGTCCATCGAAGCTACAGCAACGCCTGGGCACCAGGGCAGCAACATAATCGAGCGGGGGCTGGCAACGGTGTTATCTGATGGCTGCCTTTGGTGAGATACCTACCTGTTCAACCTCGGCGATAAGGTCATCGACCTGCTTATAGAGCGACGTCCCCCTGATCAGGCCTAACAGCAACGTTGCTCCGACAGCTGATACCTTGGGTTTGCGTGAAGGCATTTCAAGCCTAGCGATCTAAAGCTTTCAGCGCAGAGCGCGTGGACATATGGGCGTTGAGGCACGTTTTAACGGGACCGATTCGTCACGTCCCAGAACTGTTCCGAGAACTCTAATGAGTCACTTCAAGCTGGATGCAATTTCTGTTTGCGGACGCAAAGTGTGATGACGCAGGCAGACCGTGGAAGCGCAAGTCGTCTGCGCATGGGAACTGCCGGTTTGACAGCTTTATAGGTTAATCGGCACCTCAATGACACCATCCGGCTCGGCGAACGGCAATGAATCAGGGGCCTGGGCAAGGACGGGATCCGATACGCTGTAAATGGTGAGGGCGGTGGAATCGACTAATCTGGAGGGGGAAGCCGGTAAACGGGACACGCGTATTGGCGGAGTGGTAATGATCAGCTCGCAAGGTGGGAACGGGAATGACCTTCTCGTCGCGGCTTAGGTGATGACAAAGTGATGTACATACCGGCTGGGGGACGGCGCCGAACGTCAATAGACAACCACCGGTGGTGGTAACTGACCGGAATTTCTTCAACGTGTATCGGGGGAGGACCGACTCACATCAGGCGGAGGAAATTGATCTACTGGATCCTTGTGGATCGGCGATTCCTTTTGCAGTCGGTTGCGGGGTTCAGAATCACTTTCTAGGGTGGTCATACGGGCTATCAGTTATTACGCGCTCTTCTGGAGGAGAATGCTGATGCTGAGCGCATAGGCCATATTGTGGCGGCCCAGGGGTGCCGGGAGACTTCGGAGGCCATTAAATAAGAAAGGTACGGCTAGCGGATAACAAATCCGGGTACGGTGGCGGAGACTTGATTACACCGGCTAGCAGGCACAAACCCTGCGACAGCGGCTTTTCGTATGTGGGGGCAAATGACCAGATAGAAGCTGGAGACGGCAAAAGCGAGTATTGGTTGTGCAGGTGGCAATGTCAGTCAAGATAATCCTGTTTCTCGGTGAGAACATCCTGATAGGGTGGTTGCAGGAAACGATGACTCTGGTGTGAAGACGGCAAACGTACCCTGCAGGGTAGGCGCCGGAAGATGGACTCCTACTAACACCGGTCCGGGGTGCGTAACGTGGATAAGATATCAAGGGCGTGCTGTGATGGCGGGTTTTCTTGCCTGGATTGTGCCAGAGAAGCGTTTGAGAGCTTCCCATCAGGATGATGATGATCTGGTGATCTGGTGGACGGTTGACCTCGAGCAACAGGTTCGAGTCACTGACAATTTTCTGGTAAGCGTTCCGTCGATCGATTATGTTTCAGCCTGACGGGGGTACTATCTGGAACAACAGCTCAGATTGCTGGCTGCAGCTCTCTTGCTTTGCCCGGTGCCGGAGATTGCGGGAGTACCGAACTCGCGACAGAATCCGACTGATCCGGAGAGACCGCTGAGGACCCTACTGAGCAGGCGAGCCACGCTGTAGCAGGGGTTGGCGGTAGATGACCAGTTGCAAGGTACCTCGGTAACCGACATTCTTGTTGGGTGGGTGGCCGGGGATGACACACTGGCTTGCGGAATCAGGTAACGGACCTGCTGGATTGGCGTATCGGATGGATGTCCTATGGGTATTTCCGCTGGTCAGGAATGTTCTTTGAAGAGACTCAGGGTACGGATTACTGCCTTCTGATTTCGCCATACGGCATCACGTTAACCAGGTAGCGCCCCGGTTTGATGAAGTCGGGCAACGACCTGGTCTTGCGTCGGCGGCAGCTCTACCAATCGCGTTACCTGAAGAGCTTCTTCCTCGGCGAGACAATCTGGTGGATAACAATTGCCGTTTCGAGACGGGGGGCAAGATAAACTCTCCCAAATCTTGAGTCTTTGGAATGGCAGTACCGTCGCCTGCTGCTGGGTTTGAAATAACCACGGTTGGAAGTCTACCGAAATGATGCCCGCTCTCAACGGCACTGCTGCAATCAGATCTGCTGCGAAGGTCTTTTAACGGCGATGATGTAAACTGAGGCGGAGCTGGCGCGATCGTCTTGGAAGGGTGGAATGCGGCAGAATACCTGACAGGTGGCGCAGGGCAACGAACGTCTATGGGTGGGCCCGTGTAACATACTTATGTATCGCGTCCGGGCGCCAGGACGTATCAGATAGATAGCGGTGGTGGCCGCAGATACCTTGCTTTCAATGGGATCAAAGTGTTCCACCAGGTGCTAGCGGCTTGAATGAAAGCGGTAATGGATTGGTGCTCAAATGTCAGTGGTGTAGCGACAAGGTAAATACCATTAAAAACTGGTGCCCTGGGCGGAGACAGCGTCGTGGATCATCTGCCCTTTGCATCCGAGGCAGATTACAGCCAAGCCAGCCTTTTCGGCGCCCTTCGGCTGAGTAATACTGAAACCCTAGAATCATTCTCCGGACTAGCAAAACCTCCTGAACGAACGCGCGTCGAACTTATGTGCCGGCAGGCAGAATCAGAATGTCTGGTTCTCTGAATCTGACTGATTGACGGGGTGCGCGGGAATCGACACGCTTTCCGAGGTAAATGCCGGTAATGATTACCTTATCGTGCAGCGGTAAGCGACCCTACAAAGTTGCCGTTGGAGATGGCCAGAGCGTCCAAATCAATAACCTCCAGCTACAGCCGGCGCTGATACGATGTGCTCAGCATCGAGGTATCGCCCGCGAGGACTGGGGCTGTTCGCGAGACGGTGATTAAACCTGGGCTAGACGTGCTCTGGTACAGATGAAACCGTTAAATGCCATTCCAGGAGACTGTACGCAAGCGTCCGATCAGACTTTGGATCAGTACAGCGTAGTTCCTCTCTCTACGCTAACCAGGTCGACACTCTGGTCACTGCATGGCAGCTTTTGGTGCCGGAGCGGCACTGATTTGACGCAAGCCCAGCGGATCACAGTCCGATGTGGTAATCGCAGCAAGCTGGCAGTAATAAACCCTAGAGGCTGAACCAGGTGGGGCCTGAATTCAAGGCCCTCCGCAAACAGAAAGACTAAAGTCTAACTCTGGAATGCCTTGCTGAAGCTGAATGCGATAGGATACCCAAAAAATAAAAATGCTCTCCACCAGGAGACCGTTATTAAGACTACCTCCGCTTTATCATGCGGGGTTTGTTTTTTGGATCTCCCAAACGCGCAGCCCTAAAGCGGCTGCGAATTTGCTCTTCATCAAAGAATCATCGGCGAAAGGAAAAGGGGCAGATTATCTAAGGGTCTGACCGACGGCGAGCTTTTGCCGTTACCAGCCTCTCGGCACGGCGCCTTGCCCGACCAGATTAAGGCCGAACGCCGGAGCGCAGAGGCTGGTATTGCCATCACATGAAACTGCTTCATCGGTTGTTACCAACGCAATCGACAGCATGGTGGATTCGCGCAGCCAACGTATTGTCCGGAGCTGAACAGAGTTGCTTAAGACCCCTGAAGCGAGTAGTTGAATGTATCCTCGTCTTGACCGAGAGATGGCATGGATGAGAATGTGCTGCCACCATCGCTTCAGCGAGGCGGTGGCCCACCGAACTACCTGATAGAGTCCCGGTTACTGGTCAGCCTGATCAACGGGGTGCTCTATAAGAGGCAATATAGGTTGGATATTAACGGCACGAACGGTAAACCTTATCAGGTGCCGCTGCTAGTTTTGGTGCGTGAGCACGAAAACTTACGAATTCAAGTCTGCTCGAACGCCTTTAGCCACTATGAGGGGAATAGCGCATATCCCGGTACTAGCATAAGTTAGCTGCTTGACTCTAGAGAGACGCCACCGCCTTGCGTCCTTCGGTCAACTGGACAGCAACTGCTGGGCAATTGATAGCTAACTAACGCCATAAGCATCACTTAGGACATTGCTTAGCCCATCTGCAAGGACAGCTTTATGACCATTCCGAAAACTCCAATCACTGCAGTTGTACCCCAATGCCCAAGCGTTGCCCCTGAGAACCCCAGGTAGTGATCGATTGGGAGCTTGAGCTTCTTCTTGGTAGCAATCGCCTAGCAGCAAAGCTGACGGCGAACAAGCGATTTCGCACAGGCCTCCTTTCTTTCTGAATTCAGATATGGAAAGCGGGTATAGAGGCAAATCCCGCTCGGAACGAAATGGTGAGTACGAGCCTGTGAAGACGATGCGCGTGACAGCATAGCGAAGTTCTTAATACCTGATCGGCGCGTGGGTTGCCGGGACGGTATTGCTGGGGGCCTTGCAGTCATGCATCTGGACCCGCGGCCGGGTGAGGTATTTCATAATGAATGGAGGCGTTGGATCCGCCTTTGACGATGGCTGATTCCTCTTCGCCTCCTAGGCATCTACTGTTAGCATCAAGATGCTATAAACCGGTGCCCTAGCACGTATAAAGTTTGAAGAAATTAACGTGGACGGAGGCGACAAGCGAAACGGACAATATCAAGGTTCTTGAAAGCGTGAAAGACAACCCAACGCGGGGGTAAATGATTGGGATATTCAGGATCTTAAGGAGCTTCGCGTGTCCTTCTAACGGAGGCGCGTCCACTGGCCGAAGTTTATGTTTATCATCGTTGTTATGCAAACGGTTAGTGTACGGCCTTAATGCTTCCCCACTAATTATTTTCGTTAGCTGTCAACTATCAACAGCCCGAACCTTACATAGCTATGACATAACTGCACCGCCAATGGCTGCAAGGTCGTTTGCTTTAGTCGGCTATGTTATAACTTTTAAGCAGGTGAACGTTTATTTTCGCGCGCTATGACTACCTCCGTTTGCTGTGGCTGTTGCGCACTAACATTAAAAAAGGGTGAAAATACACCCAAGCTCTAGAAAGATTAATCTTGCCGGAGTTTTTTCAAGCAATGGCAGGCTATAGCGGAAACGAAACTCCCACGGCTCCGGAGCTGCTGAATCCCTGCCGCCCATCCATTGACGAAACCAGTAAGAGTACACCCGGGGAAATTAGCGCAATTCGGGACCGCAGATTAACTTGGCGAAATATGGAAGCCCTCTAATCCAGCGGTTACTCATTGGCTTCTTGAGGTCGGACCGCGCGGC
>Ga0163217_1053803_pt1 | contig 17739 bp, 10 predicted proteins | sample SynspAceP_FD_185933 | JGI IMG/M metagenome (GOLD analysis project Ga0163217, IMG submission 185933) | Saline lake microbial communities from Ace Lake in Antarctica - Synechococcus sp. Ace-P (PacBio error correction) | ecosystem: Environmental > Aquatic > Non-marine Saline and Alkaline > Saline ...
AAAGGAGAGTTCTTCGTCTCGATTAAGGATCGAAAGTGTTTTGAGTCTGATTATGATGAGGTTCAAAGATCTGGTTTCTGACGTCGTGATGAAAGTTTGATGAATGTACCCCCCGCATCCAGCAACAACTGGCGTACCAGCCCCATCGATGCGTAAAATTTTACGGTGTCCCTCAGCGTTTCTTAAAGAGAGCACGAGAGGAGTCCTTTCCTGCGTGGTTTTTTGGTATCATTCCCAAGGGCGTGATGTACGAGATTACGCGAAGAGTCACTTAAAGGTCCTTGTTGATATGGCTTGATGCTAACGCTATTGCGTTTTGGGTCAGTGGGGACCAAGAAAGAATGAAGAAGTGTTGGGATGGTTAACTCCCTAAATGCAGACGATTTAAACCCTCGCTATTGATGGGGTCGCCAATCCGAAGATTGGGGTGAAGGCGTCGTTACGAGGTGTGATATGTCAGTGTCATGCCACTCCAGTAATGGCGAATGGTCATTGTTCCGCGGATTGGTGTTAGTTCGTATTCCGTATGCCGTAATCGTGAAGAATCGGGCATTAGACAGAGATGTGATGTTTAACCCTTGGTAAAACATTCTGTCTAATTTATCATGATAGTGTCAGAAAATGGTAGGTCCAATAAATACATTCCTAACTACGTATTACCAACACTTCTGCGATTGCGTCTGGCCAGATGAGTAGATTTGAACACTTTGTTGATATTTATGCAAGCCGTGGCTTAGATTGTCCGTTTAGTGATAATAAACCAAATTAATGCAGATTCTTTAAATAAAAGGATCGCAACAGTTTATAAATTGAGAGTTACACTGATCTCATTGACTCACAGCGTATGCCTGAAGGGGAACTAGGCAGATGGGTATTTAACTGGTATTGTTGCGGTTTTGTCGTATTTTTTACTTCTTATGGGAAAGCAAAGGTGCGAAAGAGCATAAACTTGATCGATTTGGTAAAGGGTCTGAAAGTAGTAACTGGGTGGTGTATTGGGTAAAGTATTAAGTAATGATACTCGTGTATTGAAGGGCTAAGGGTTGAATGAAATTCAATTCTGATTGGCTATCTAAAGGACGTTACGTAATTTAACTTCTTAAAACGCCTTCTAGGCTTCTTTTTATCGATCATTAAATTTTTTAGGTGTAAGGATTTTCATGCTTAACCAATACCCCTGTGAGTATTGCCTAATTTCTTGTTTTTGGGCTTTGGGGTAATCTATGCCTTCAAATTATCGGAGACAGCGTACAATATTACAAAAAGCGACTTTCTTTGTTGATGAGCCAAGCATGCTGAACGACAAGTGCGCTTTCAAAAAATATAGAAGAAGAGCGAGCTTACTTCTGCTCGCGGTACTTGCGTTAATAGTGAGGTGAGGACGCCTTGCTGCCAGCTGTCGTGGGCAGCATTGCGTGTGATTTGTACAGCATGCACTTGTCCACCGACTGTGTCCTTTTGGGGGGGTCTCTATCTAGTATGTGGATTTGCGGCGTTGTACATTTTCTTGTTAGAGGTGGATCCAGCGGTTAACAAAAGCTTGGAGGTTAGTCGCGAGTGAATGAAGGGGTTGCGTAAGAGTCGTGTGGCGTTATGCATGTGTCGATAGTGAAGACGTTCTTCGATTGTTTTGCCCAAGGTGTGTGTGGCGGAGATTTGTGAAAGATGATTCTGACTAAGTTATGGTACTTATAGATGACTGAATTTTATTAGAATCACTTTATAGCGTCGAAGAAAGAAATTGATCCTATCTTACGAATAACGGACTTTACGTACGTGTAATGCCTAGGTGTGCCTGAGCATTGTGCAGCGTCAGGCGTAAGCGTAATTGTTTTTGAGTTGCATGTACCACAAGATACCGACGCAAAGTATCATGTGGAAGCTAATCTAGAGTCATTGACGGGGATGAAGCGGTAGATATGAGACTCTGATTTGTGCGGTTAGTGTCGACGACGCGTTTAAGGTGATATAATTATTACGGGCATGTTTCCGAGCGAGTCGTCTTTGATGAAATGGCAGCCTCAGTCAACATCACTTGGACTCAAGGCGTAAGCAAATGGAAATATCGTTCCGTGTGGTCGTATTGTGTTGTGTTTACGGCATAAGTCATCGTAGATCGTTGTTGAATGAAGAAGGTAAAATGAAGAGGTGCCGTCGAAGCTACAGTAAAGGTATTATCTCTTTACGACATTCAACACGTTGGCATCCCCATTCCGATCCAGGTTGGACAGTCCCCGCGTGAATTCTGAGCTGCTTTTTGTTCTGCGGTGTTTGGCTGCGCCCATTTATTTGTCGAGACGTACCATTGGGAGTCTGGAGCAGAAAAATTCAGCTTGGTGTCGTCCTGCAACGGCTTACTGTTGTAGATGTTTGTTTATTGCTGGTTTATTACAAGGTGTTTGGTATTTTGCAATGTCTCTGGGCCCTAAAATTCATTCTTTGATGGATGTATTATCATGGGAGAACACTGACACGTGTATAGGGTATTGTATGCCACGGTGGCGGTGGCGCAGGTGTTGATTTTTTCTAGATAACAGAGGAGTGGCAGCGGGTTGCGCCAGCCAGGCAACATTTGGTTTTAACCGCGCTTTACGACTATTAGATGCAAATTACGACATTGTGTTGTGTTATCTTGTTGCCCAGTGGGGTAGGTACGGATGAAAGTTGCGGTGACGTTGTCGCTTGGTATACTTACTTCATGTTACGGCCGTGTCTGTGACGGTGCGAGGTGAATCTTGTGTATGGCGGCCGAAAAAATAAGAACTGTTATTTAGGAGAAGGCTATGAAAGTGAAAATATTCCCATTTTATGGATTGTCGTAATCGTGCTATTTTTCCGATAGTTGATCCTAATTTCTTCTTGGTTTTAGCATAAGGGGTTTGCATTCGGCTGGCTTACGGCGGCCATTGGTTGAGTGATATTATGATGAGCTCTAACCATAGACATGTTTCGTGAGTTGTGAAACGGTATGGCGATGGGTTTGCGCAACTTTTGGTTGTCAACCGATGTTGTAGGTTCGTATGGCTAACTCCCTTATACCCCAAAGGGTATGAGGTTTGCTCACTTAGAGTGATGCACATAAGGTTTTGCTTCAGCGATTGATTGTTGGCTCAGTGGGTGAAGGAAGTTACGTGAGCAGAGGTCGCTAGGATATTTGCTCGCTTGGGTGTGTCATGATTTAGTTCGAGTGCATTTCAGTAAGTTTATTCGTTGCCTCTGTACGGCGCTTGTTACGATGTATTATCATTGGCTTTTTCTCGAATATTTGAAGGTGATTTGATTTGAACGGTTGGATGCATTGTTGGCCGTGTGGGTATTCGCTTATAAGTATATTGTTAGTTGACGATTCGCGCAAATTCGTATCATGCCGATACGAACTATGAACTGTATGATCCGATAAACCAAAGCTTGTCGTACTTTAATTGTCATTAAGACTTGTTGTGTTGGTTGTGTGTTTTGTGTGGATATCCATACATAAACTTTCTATGGTTGTAGTAGGGAAGAGATTGTTGGTACTTATTCTTGTTTTGTAGCGGCACTTATGCCCGCGTTGGATTGAAACGAGAGAATGTCAGCACAAAAGAAAGCAGAAGACGACTTGCCATAGACTATGTGTGATTTTTCGAGTAAAAAAGCTGTTATGGAAGCAGGCTTTTTTATTGGTTGTGTTTGTTACTCTATTTGATGTCCAAATCATGCCAATTTAGTAGGTGTTCTGCTTGTATGGATCCTCATTTGAGGCGTTTCAAACCAAACCGTAGGGTAGAGCCAAGTTGAAAGCGTCCCATTCCGCTTTTGATTTCATTTATTTAGTTGCTTAACAAGTCAAGTTTTTTATGATGGGTAATTGTCCGCAGTAGGTTCTATGCTGGCTACGATCATAGCGCTACATATTACGCCATTGGGCCGGTCTGTGGAAATAAACGTCGGTGTTGAGGCAAAGACCTTGAATTTGTTCGGCGTTACTTTGTTCTGAGAACAGTTGCCAGTTATGTCATTTCATTTTCCGGTAGTGGCATGTGTAACGGCGGTATCTTGGAGAGAGTTTACGTTGCGAAGAGCATCAAGAATTGGTTTGGATAGTAGCATCGCCGCTAAAGCTGTCAAGCTGTGGTGTGGCCTTTAGCTTGTAATAAATGCCGTGTTTTTTATTTCAAATTGTGACTGACCGTGGCAGGGCAGGCAATTCCTTTTTGTTGCATATTGGGCGCAGCTCTGAAGAATGTCGGGTAAAAGAGTCGTTAAGTTCACGTAAGAAATGGTCGCTATTATGCTCCAGACCTGTCTATTGGTATTTTTGATAAATTGATTGATAAAGGTGTTATTACCAGAATTGCGATTCGCATGCGGCAGGTGCAGACAGTGTTTGCGGAGTGAATGTTGCCGCCAAAGGAAAAGTGATCTAGTCCGGTATTTATCCTGAGTTTTGAATTTAGGGTCTGTGGTGATTAAAAACGAATTTGTTTAAATTTTTGTATTTCATGAATTCTGGCGGTTTCTAGCAAAATATTGCCATTTATTTTGATGTCGTGTTGAGCAAGATGAGGTGTTTTGTGTATTATTTGGTCAGCTGTATTGGTAGTCTTTATTGTTGTCAGCTTTTGTCCGAAAAGTGGTTGTGATGCGTTTTGATAGATTTTTCAAACAGCTTGATTGTGAGCCCCCATAAAGATGGCTTTTAATTATTCTATGTTATAGACAATTGAACATGGAAATACTTTGTTTTTTGATGCTTAAAAATAATACATGGTTGTCTTAGGTATGGCGTTGCTTGATTGTTTCAGGGAAGGTTTGCCTTTGTTGTGTCTATGGATTTTTTGACTGAGCGTTTTTCAGTGCTGAAAATAGGAGATACGCGAATTTTGTTTTTTTGTTAGGTGTTTTTTACCAGTGAAATAGGTGGATAGGAGTTGTTTGGCAGAGATATTTTTCACCGTATGTACAAAGTGGGGCTTCGGTGATATGCCTAAAGAGCGTATGATGACTCTCTTAGGCGAAGTGCCATGACTTGTCGCGACGAAACGGTAGAACAAGGCAATTTTTGAATCCCATCGATCTAACTGGCATGAGAACTTGTTTTGCGCAATAAGGAAAGATTAGCGGGTTGTCTTGATTAATGTGGTATTGGTTCGGAAAACCTGGTAATTCGTCGGATGTGAGCCAATGAAGGGCTTGCATTCTTTGGTTAGGTAGTGTTTGGTTAGAAAAGACTAAATGATTTGTGGTTGTGCCCATGAAGCAGGTACTGTGAGCTATCAATGCCGACCCATAAATAACTCTGCTGGCTGGCTTTGCCTGTTTGATTTTTGCTAATGACATATGGTGGGTAGGCGTAAAATCACAACCCATCTTGCATACGAAATTTTTCAAATATATTTCATGGTGGTTTTTTCGTTGCCCAGTGCTTGCTATGGTTTGCTGCTCTCGTAGCTGGTTTGTATTTCGCTAACAAAGCGGACTACATGAGGTTTTTGTGTTTTTTACTTGTACAAAACAGGGGGGCCGGGGGGGGAAATTTCCGGGGGGGGGGAAACCAGTTGGTCCGTTACTCCGACATCGGGAGCATGACGGTGTTGTTATTTCGACTGTTTATTTGGAATGATTCGATTTGCTTCGTTAAGGGACGAAGCCATAGCGGACTGATGCATATTGGCTTGCATGCCAGCAGTGTCTTCCGTTTTTTTATTTGTTTAAGACAGATATGAAGGATTAACGGAATTTTTTAATTCTTAGGATAAGCAATTCATTGGCAGAAGTGACTTGTTTTCCCATAGCTGGTTAATAGTGAATCGTGTTTGAGTTTGTATATGCTCTTAATTTTTAATCTCATAATATACTGTATTTGAGTGAGAGCAACTTTTCATTATTGAAGGAAGAGATATTGTTACGTTAGCGGAGTATGGTTTTTTGTAGTGTTGTATCTGGGTTATTTGGCCTCTATGCAATATGTGCGTTTTATGGACCATTTTTTGAAGTATTATTTGTGGCGCAGGCATTGGGTGCTTCATGGAGCGAATCCGTTATTGTAGAAAAGATTTCACTAATGCGCTCGATTTTTCTTGGGAGCCGTCCTAAAGTTTACCCTCATTTATTAGTTTTATGTATGTCCTTTTCAAAAAAGCGGCCAAATGGTTTTGTCATTGAGGAAGATTTGATCTCCCTTTTTTACAGTGATTTAATGTTTTCCTGATGTGGTGCGTGAGTGAGTGGTAGAGTTTTAACTAACATTATCCCGGATCTTACGTTAAAGTCTTGCCCGTTATGAATAACGCTTTGGACTGAAATTGACGATTCAATAAGGTTATTGCTCTATCATCATTGAATCGTGTACGGAGGTTTGCTGGGTTTTGGTTTGTTGTTTGCGGTACGTGGTATGTTATACTATGGGGGATAGGTGCCCTTAGACAAGATTGGTTAATCGTAGCGGGGCATTAGTAGGACGTTTTTTAGGTATCTCTTTTGGGTATGGTTTTGCTGGGCGCGCTTCGCATTGTGGAGAGCCTAGGGTATGAGTAAAGCGTAATTGTTATTAAGAGTGATTTAATCATGTTTCTGGTTCCGCACGCTGTGCAGTACGAGACCGGCGTAAGTTCTACTCCGATAATGCGTGTTTATTGCTGCAGATGTCTTAAGCAATACGAGTATGGCCTTATAGCAGTGGGAGTTAGAATGCTTTAGGTTCTAATGGCCCTGTTCGTCGGTTAGAAAATCAAAAAAGTGCACACCATGTGTGCTTTGGAAAATAGATGCAGATATTGCTTTGGGATTAATGCTCTCTTTTGGTTTTATGGAATATAAGTGTCGCACGCCCGAAGATTGGCCAGTATGGAGGGGTATTTCAAGACATGGGGCTCTGTGAAGTTATAGTGGCATCTATCGATCTTTGTGGGAGTCGCAAACGTGGGAAAATTGGATTTCAGCTTCTTATGGCATACTGTCGAGTCAAGAAGATTTTGCGCTGGGATGGCCTGATCGCCGGATGCAAAGCATTAACATACTGGTGCAAAAAGAGATGAAGAGATCATCTACTCTTGAGTAGCAAATTTGCTATTGAAGTAACACCTATTGGCGTTCGATAGTATTGGATGATCCTGATAGCCTAGTTTGGAGCGCGGAGTGCCGATGATGCCGGATATTGAAAATACTTTGCTTTTGTTCATCTTTTACAGTAGCCAATCTATGTGATTAAGGCACACAGAATTATCATCCAAGGATTTAGTGGTTCAGAGTAGGTGATATTGGGATTTAGCGGGGTTACAGAGCCGAACGTGCGCGTGATACTAGAGGAGGTGGTTGAGATGGGTATTGCTCAAGTAATGGATTTAAATCAGCACATACTTACAACCGTTGATAAGTAATAGCTGAAAGAACATCATATAAATTTATGAAGACCGAGCTTAAGAAAATGCTGGATACAATTCGTATTTGGAACCACCTGCCGCAATCTGATTTAATTTGGTTCCTGAGCATTTTTTAAAAGTTGTTTCCAGAATAGATGTTAATTCTTCAGAGTCTTGGAACGGTCTGTTATATTCATTTCTCTAAGCTTGATAGAATTGCGCATCCCTGGTTTTTTATGTGAGACATCAGGATCGGCAATAGACCATATTGTTGAATTGATAAAACATTCAGAGTTTCTCAGAATATGCATAAACAAATTCACGTATTCCCGGAGAGTCATAGATTCGCTTTGGCTGATGGAATAGACGAGCTGTGTTGTGGTGTTAGCTTTTTCGTTTGAGAGAGTGTCCCATCGTATGTCTATAGGAAGTATGTCCAATAAGAGCTATTACGACACGATTGTCGACAAATACGCTGGTTTTATTTGCAAGAAACTGTAAAAGAGTCGCATGCCGTTTGATGCTGATTGATGTTCTGATTATTTGTAATTTAGTCATTGTATTTTTAAAGATTACTAACTTGCTTGATTGCTGTCGTCTATAGATGACTTGTTCAGTTAGTATACTGGAGGATGCAACGGTTATCAGCGGCAATAGAATAAGGTCAATTAAGTTTGCATGAGCGACATCCGCCGTAATTAAACGACCATGTGATAAATGTTGTCTGGGGTCTAAGAAAATGAAGGCGGCTTGTGTCGAGAACAAACACCAGTACTGTTCGTCCAAATGCCGGAAGATTGAAACCGGTGCGGCCAACATTGTCACGTTGTGTTGTTAATAGCGCGGAAGCTGTTGCTCATGCAAACTTATTGACGTTGTTCGTGCGGAAAGTGGCTTCTTTCATTATCTCTTGCGTGGCGATACTAATAGACGACAGAATCAAGCAGTTAGATAATCTTTTAAGACAACGAAACCTAAATTCAATAATAGAAACATATCAGCATGCAAGAGGATGGAATGGCTTTACAGTTTCTTGCAAGATAAAACAGCGTATTATGCGGACCAATCTGTGTCGTAAAATCATTCTTATTGCACGATACTCCGATTATCGACTTACGATTGGTACTGCTCAAACGAAAAAAATGCGGTACACACCACATACACTACTTCGTCTATTCCACATGCCCAAAAGCGAGATCTTTATTGACTTCCGGAATACTGAATTTGTTTATAAGGCATATTCTCTGCGGAAACTTCTGAATGGTCTTTAGAATTTCAACCCATATTGGCTATTGCCGATCCGTATTGTGCTAGAAAAAGAACCAGGATGCGCAATATTTCAGCAATTAATGATAAGGTGAAATAAAGAGCACGCTTCCAAAGCTTCTTAAGATAACCGGTTATTCGGGAATCACCCTTTTTAAAAAAATTGCCTTCAGGGACTTGTAAATAATGCTGCAGGGTTCAAAATTACGGAGATTTTGACCAGATTTTCTTATAAGCTTCGCGTAATAAGTAATATGATTGTATATTCGCACTACTGTATTAATCGTTGTAGTATGGTGTTGATAACCTAATTACTTGAGCAATACCGCCCATCTTCAACAACTTCCTTAGTATACGAGCGCAGCGTCGTGTGTGATAATCATTACGCTAACATGAAATAATATCGAGAACTCTTGTGCCCGTAATATACAATAGGATTGGCTACTGTTAAAGATGGAAGACATAGTAGTCAAAGATGGTTTCAATATCGGAATCATTTGAACCGGTCAAACATAGCTATAGATCATCCAATAAGTGATCGAAGACATAGAATTTACTCCAATAAGCCAATTTTCTGTCCAAGAGTAGAATATTCATTCTCCATTCTTTTTGCCATATCGTTATGTTTTTTGCATCCCTAAATCAGGCCATCCAGCAGCATTTGACTCGAATCAGTATGCAGACCAGGAAGCTGTAATACAATTTTTACCTCCCCAGTAAGTTTTGTGGACTCCCACAAGATCGAATAGAATGAACTAAACTGCACGAGGCCATTGGATTTGATAATACATCAATACTGGCTCTCTGCGTGCGAACTTAAATCTAAAATAAAAAGAGAGCCATCATAGCCAAAGCAAAATCTGCAAAGCTTTTTCAAGCAACCATGGTAGTGAACTTTTTTTGATTTCTTAACCGCGAATCAGGATTAGAACCTAAAGCATCTACACTCCCAAACTTGATATAAGCATACTAGCGGTATTGCTAAGATCATGTGACATCAATAAACTGCGATATCCGAGGTAGCAACTTACGCCGTTCGACTGCTACAGGCGGTGGTAACCAGAAACAATCGCATTACAACGGCTTTAATACAAATACGCTTTTAACTCATGACCCTGGCTCAAATAGCGAAGCCGCGCACAACCATAACCAAAAAAGATACTAAACGTCCGACTATGCGCGTACGTGTTTGAACCAATTTCATGCCACTATCACATAGTGAGTACAATACAGTACCGCAGAACATACAAACCAGGCATAAGCTCCGTTACCGATACAATGCATGACTTAGGAGCATAAAGCCTTTCTTTGAAATTGCTAATTCTTGCATAAGCGTCTATTTATAGGGCAGACTGTTAGGTAAGATCGAATAATTTTCATTAAACTCTACACCTCATGAAAGACAATAGGAAACGATTAACACCATGTACGGAGACCATTCCTCTCAATAGACCAAAAACCATCTGCGGCTTTTGAAAAGACAGTACATCAACCTATAACTGAAGACAAACGATTATTATGAAGTCAGAAAAAATCTGAGGCAGCAAGTGAATATTTTTTACTGACAATAAACGGAATTCGCACATGATTGGACCAATGCCGCGCCACAAAATAATAAACTTCAAAGGCGCATAACGCCAATATGCATAGATGCAAATAACCAACCAACACTACGATAAAAAGTCGCCAGCAAGCAAACATATTCTCTTCTATATTGACCAGTATGCTCTCAATCATATACAGTAGATTAATCGAGATAAAAATATAAGGACTTTATACACATACACCGCGTATAATGTAACTATGAAAGACAGTCGCTCTGGCTAATGAATGGCTTTATTTCTTAGAATAAAAAATTTCGTTAAATGCGTCATTTATCTCGTCTTAAAACCAAATAAAGAAGGAAGACTCACGTGATTGATCAAGCATATTGCATCAGTACGTAATTGGCTTCGATCCCTTTAAGAAGCAAATCGATCATCAAATAAAACCGAAAGAACCGTTTCATGCTGCCGCATGAGTTTTTTTCGATGAAACGTATAGCCCAGCTGTTCCCGATTCGCCTACGACATTAATAACCACTCAAAAAACTACCTCATGTGCGCTTTTTAGCGAAATCACCAGCTAGAAAGCAGCACCCATAGGCCAGAACTGGGCAGAAAAATTAACCAGCCATGAAGGATGAATATTTTGATAACACTTTTTCGTAGATGCTGCAGATGGTGTTGTAGGTTTACGCTCTACCATGATGTCCATTAGGCAAAATAAACAAGGCGAAAAGCAGCCAGCAGAGTAGTACTTTAGGGTGTCGAATTGATAGCTCAGTACACCTTTGTCTCACTGGGCCACATCCAAAAAAGTCATGAGTGTTTTTACAACAATACCTAAAGCAAAAGAAATGGCAGCTAGCGCATTTGCTCCTCCAGACGAATTCAGTTTTACCGAAGACAAAACTTCCACTGTTAATAACCGCATATTTCTATATTGCGCAACAAGGTTGGCTTCATGGCCAGTTGTGCGATTGGTTCTAAAATTGACTTTTATACTAGTGTCGTGCGAAGTCATGTCGTCGACTGGAGAGTCTCCATAGCTCATTTAGCAACACCGGAGCCCGCACTTTGTAGCATAACGGTGGAAAAATATATCTGCACAAACTTTGATACACCTATTCATGGTAAAACACACTAACAAAAAAAAGTTCGCGTTAGTCTTCCTATTCAGCTTGAAAAAGGCTCAGTCAAAAGGAGACATAGACCAAAAAAAGGAACCTTGCCCGACAATCAAGCAAGCATACCAAACGCCTCAACAGTTGTATTTTTAAGCATCAACCCAAGTATTCAGATGTTTCATTGAGCTTCATAGAAATAATAAAGCCATTTTGGGCTCACAATAAGCAGTGTATTGAAAAACTATCCAAAAAGCTCAGCAAGCCATTATCGGAAAAACTAGACACTATTAAAATTACACATAAGTGACCAAATAATTGAACAATAAGACTCATTTTGCGTCAACAAGACAAATCAAAAATGAATGCATATTTTGCTAAACCGCACAGAATTAATGAGAAGATTACAAAATTTAACAATCGTGTCTTATAGCCACCAGCCATAAATTATAATACGATAAATACGTGACTAAGATAATTTTTTGCCTTTGCGCACATTACTCCGAAAAACACTGTCTCGACATTGCGCCGATTGGGAATGCGAAAATACTGGTAAATAAACCCTTATAATCATTATCAAATAAAATCTCATGTAGAACATGTTCTGAAGCAGTTAAACGACCTTGTTACCGAATTTTAACGATTTTTACGGATTGTTCAGTGCGCCCAATGAAAAAAAACGATGCTGCCTGAGACGTGAGTCTAGCCAACTGGTGAAAAGAACACGGCAATTTAATTGAACAAAGCCACATCAGCCTGACAGCATCTTAGGCGGGATGCTTCACTACAAAAGTTCTTGGAGGATCTTTCAGCACCGTTTACTCCATCTCCAAAAGTACAGGTTACACCCATGCACTCACCGGCACCTGACGAAAATGATCCCATATCTGGCAAGCTGTTCTAGTGAACAAAGATACATCGAACAAATTCAAGGTTTTGTCGGAAGACGCAGGTTTGTATTTCGACAACGAAGCCGGCCCAATGGGTAATTGTTAGGCCTAATGATCGTAGCAGATAGATCACATGGGGGACAGTTCACTATTCAATAAAAACGTAGTATTTGGTAAGGACTTAATAAATTGAAATCAAAAGGCGAGAGAATGGAGACGCTTCAATTGGTCTCGCCATTCGTTTTGTTGAAAGAGCCGGTGCAATGGGAGGATCCATACAAGAGAAACACTACTAAGATGGGCATGCTTTGGAAATAAAGAGAGTACAACCCAATAAAAAGCTGCTATATGAACGGCTTTTTTTTGTAACTCGAAGAAATACAACATAGGTATGGCAGTCGTCTTCCTAGCTTTTTGTGCTGGCAAGGTCTTCTCGTTCACTCAACGCGAGTGCAATAAGTTTTCGCTAAAAGAAGAATAGTACTACAACTATCCTATCTAAAAAAAAAAAAAAAAAACAAGATGAGAAGTTAAGTATGCTTACCACAGCAAAACCACCAACAAACCACAAGGTCCGTTTAATGACGTATTAAAGTACGACGCAGCGGGTTGGTTATGTTCATTGACAGGTATACCTCAGTATCCCCTGTACGGAATTTCGCGAATAGCGGTACACACACAATAGATCGTTACGAATACCACGACGGCAACATGCAGCATACCGTCAATCAACTCACAAATGATCGAGAAAAAGCCAAAGTGATATGAATGGAACAAGCCCCGTACAGAGCTAGCGAAAACTTAAACTGATAATCGACGTAAAGTAAATATGAAGAAGCCAGGCGAGCACAACAGCAATGATTTCACGTAATCTCAAACCCCTTGAGAGCGCAAAACTAGATCGCTGAAGCAAAACTATTGGTCCCATACTCTGAGTGTAGAAACACTCTACAGGTTGGCGTATAAGAGTCCAACGAATCATCACATCGGTTGCGACCAAGTTTCTGCACCCACATCGCTAGCGTTTATTGCTAACACTCACGAATCGTCATAGGTTAGGAAGCCCTCATCTATAATCACCTAAGGGCGCCTAAAGTCAAGCCGATGCAACTTATTGCTAAGAACCAGAGAATTGGATAAGTAATCGGAAAAAATAGCCGATTTACGCATGAATAATGGAATATTTTGTCACTTTCATGGCTCTCAAATATACATTTCTTATTTTAGGCGCCATAGCAAGATTCACCTGCGCAGCTAAACAATCGCCGTAACATGAGTTAAGAATACGAAGCGAAACGATACCGAACCTTTCCGACCCCGTACATGCAACGATAACAGCAACAAGATGTCGTATGTTGCAACTAAATAGTTCGTAAAGGGCGGTATAAAACAGCATGTATGCTGCTGGCTGGACACGCTTGCAATCTCTTTTCCTGGATATAACACGTTGGCGTCAGCATAACCATGGCTCAGTAACTACCGGCGATACAGGCGTGTTTCAGTGTTGCTCCATGATGAGATAACGCATTCAAAAGAATTGATATTTATGGCCATCGGAACATTGGCAAAATACAACAACTTGTATAAAGCAGCATAAACAATCACACAAGTAGCCGATTTGAGCAGAGCTACACAGCGAAATATTTCTGCTCCCAACTCGGCCCAATGTATCGTTCTCGCAAAATTAATGGCGAGCAAAGCAGGCCGAACAAAGAGAGCCGCTCAGACAGATCACGGATGTCAAAACCTGTAATTGAATGAGTTGTCCCACGTTTGTTGAATAGTCGTAAAGAGATAATACTTTTTCACTGTAGCTATGAGCTCGCTTTCTCATTTATTCTCATTTTCCAAACGACTAGAGACTTATGCTCGATAACACACCATATTTACGACCAACAGCGGACGATTACTTTAACTCATTTGTTCACGCTTGGAGTCAAGCTGATGTTGCCTGAGTGGCATTTTCCCATCAAAGACGAGCTCGGATCGAAACATGGTCACCTCCGTATAATTTAGATTCCAGCCCCTCCTAAACGCGCGTGCGACGACTAATAGCACGAATTCTAAGAGTCTCTTATATCTGAGCTATCATCCAACCCGCTTCTAAATGGAACTAGATTAGCTTCGCAGAGTACGTTTTGCCGCGCGTATCTTGTACACTGGATATCACGGCGATTGCCTGACGCTGCACCATGGCGCAGCACACCCAGTTCATATAACGGTTACGTAAATGGTTAAGTTGCTGTAGACAGGATTCAATTTCTTTTTGACGCTTCAGTAAAGTGATGTCTAAGAATATTTAGCCTTCATCTTGAAGGAGTACGATAAGATAGTCAGGGAATATCATCTTATCCAATTTCTCGCAACGACAATCGATCTTTGCAAGAAACGAATCGAAGCAAACGTCTTCAATATGACTCTGCGATAACCAACGATCTTAGCAAGACGCCTTCGATTTCATCGCCGTACTCAGCTTTGCTTAATGGCAGTGGGTATCCATCTAACAAGAAATGGTAGACGAGGAAGATTCAAGACGTAATTAGCTAGGACTCCGCCAAAGAGGACAGCCGTCCGGCTGTAGTGGACAAGTTCAATTGATGGTTAAAATCATCAACATGGGCGCACGAAGGCTGGCTAGCAAGTTGGTTCCTCACATATTAAAGCGCAAGGTTAGCCAGCCAGAGTAAGCCTCTGCTCTTTAATCTATATTTGCTTTGAAAGAGATGTCTCTAGCAATGCTTGCCATCACACAGATAGTGCTTTTTGGGTGATAGTTGTAGCGTGGATCCTCCGATAAATGATTGGGAAGGCATAGAGTACCAAAGCCAACAAGAAGAATCTAGCAAATATTCACAGGTTGTTTAAGATGAAAAATCTTTACACCCTAAAATTTGGAAATGGATATCAAAAGAAAGCGCTAAGAAGGGAGTTTTCTAAGAAAGTTAAATAGACTTTTACGTTCCTTAGCAATACGCAGCACGAAAGACTTTTGAATATTTTCATTTCAACGCCTTCAGCCACCAAGTACTAACGTATGTTTATATTACTTTAGATACTTTTACCCATACTCACCGCCAGTTACACTTCGTACTTTACCAAGATTCGATAAGTTTTAAGTGCTCTTGCGACGCCTGTTGACTTGTTGGGCCACATAGTGAGTATAAAATGAGACAACGCAGCAATACAATGTTAAAATACTTCCATCTGTCGTTAGTCGCGCTTCAGCATACGCTTGGTGAGTCATTGAGATATGTGTTAACTATCCAGGTTTATGAATGTTTGTCGATCCTTTTATTTAGAATCTGATATTTGTTTATTTATTCACTCAAACTGGCAGCATCTAAAGAGCTTTGCATAGACCATAAAAAGCGTTAATCTAATCCCATAATGCCAGAGCATCCGCAGGAGTGTTTGGTATACGTAAGTTATGAATGGTATTTAATGAGCCTAATTATTACACTTATCGAGTATGTAATAGACCGAGAAAAGTTTTTATCAGTGTACATAATTCTTGTCATGGCCATATTTAGATACTTCGCTAACGAATACGAAACTCTCTCAGTAAACAGATGATCCGATTTTACGCGCATTAGAATGGGGCTGACACAAGCAACATATCCACCTCGAGAACGCTTACACCAAATCTTCTGCGTTCGACACCATAAATAGCGAGGTTTACGTGCATTTTAGGGTAGAAATCCAACTTTCATCATTTTCTTCATTTGCTCACCACTGACCAACGCAATAGTAGCCATCAAGAGTATCGACAAGACATTCTAAAGATTTCGCGTAAGTTTCGTACATACTGCGCTGAATGATACAACAAGCAGAGGATCTCTCCGTGTGTCTTAGAGCTGAGGCACCTACTTTACGCATCGATTTGATGCAGTCAGTTGTTTTTTGCTGATGCGGGGTACATTCATAAATCTCACGACGTGAAGATCTTTTTTGACTGCATCCGATATCGGATTAAACACCTTCTGATAATGGAGAGAAGCTCTTTCAACACAACGGAGGAGAGAGGGTGATTTCGTTCTCGATTATGAGATGTTGAGTCTGATAATGATGCAGTCAAAGATTTGTTCTGACTGTGAAGATTTTTGATGAATGTATCCGATCAGCAACACTGCGTAGCCAGCAACATCGTTCCGTAGAAAGTTACGGTGGTCAGGTTCCTAAACGAGACGAGAGAGTTCTGCGTATGTTTGGTTCATTCAGGGCAGTATTTACAGAAATTACGCCGAAGATCTTAGAGTTGTTGATATGGCTTGATGGCTAGCCCTACTGGCGGTTGTCCGTGGGATGGCAAAAGATAGAAATGATGAGGTGTTGATTTGTTACACTAAAATGCACGGATAAACCTCTGTATTGATTGGGTGTCGGCAGCAGAAGATTGGTGAAGGTTATCGTAGAGTGTGATATGTCGCTGTGTCATGCCACTTCGTAATGCGCGTAATGGTTGTTTACTCGATTGGTGTTGTTCGTATTGTAATGGCCGTATCGTGAGATATCGGGCCATTAGACAGAATGGTGATTGTAGTAAACTGTAAACTTTTCGGTCTATTACATCAGCATGGATAAGTGTAGAGAGATGGTAGGGCTAATTATAATCCTATTCTACTAGTTATTCCGAAAACTCATGCGGGATTTGCCTCTGGTCCTGATAGGTAGATTGACGCTTTGTTTGATGATTCAATGCAAGCGTGGCTTAGATTGCAGTTTGAGGTGAATAATTAAATCAATTTGCGATATTTAATAATTAAGGTGGCATCAGTTTAACATGGAGATTAACTGATTCATTGATCTCAAGCGTTATACTGAGGGACTAGCGGAGATGAGAGTATTATTTAATTCTTGTATGCTTGAGGGTTTTGTGTAAGTTTTTCTTCTATGTGGCGCAACAGCAAAGGCGTGCGAAGATGCTAAAATTGATCGAGTTTTGCTAAAGTACTGAAGAGTAACGGCGTGGTGTATTGGGTAATAGATTCTAAGTAGATGATAACTTACGTTAGTATTGAAGTGGCTGAAGGCGTTAAATGAAATTTTCAAAGTTTCGTGTTGCTGCTGTATGCTAAAGAAGTTAAAGTCTATTTACATTTTTTTTTTTTTTTTTTTCCTTAGAAAAGCGCCCTTCTCTAGGCGCTTTTTTTTTCGATCTTAAATTTTTTAGGTAAAGGATTTCATGTAAGTACTGTGGAAGTATTTGGAATTCTTTGTTTTGGCCTTTGGGCATTATTGCCTCAATATTCTTATCCGGAGTCCAGCGCTAAACTATTACCAAAAAGCGATTTTCGTGTTGATGGCAAGTTGCTAGAGGAGGAAGTGCGCTATCAAAAGCAATTAGAATAAAAGAAGGCAAGCTACTTCTGCTGGGGACATTTGCGGCTTTAATAGTGGGTGAGGACCAACTTGTGCAAGCTGTGGCGGGAGCTTGGGTGATGATTTTGTAACAGCATTGATACTTGTTTCCTACTACATACGGACTGGTGTCCTTGGGAGGCGGGTCTGCTAAGTGTAGGTTTGGATTTCGCGGGCGGGTGTTATTTCTTGTTAGAGGTGGATACAGGACCTTAAGAAA
>Ga0163217_1093976_pt1 | contig 17739 bp, 20 predicted proteins | sample SynspAceP_FD_185933 | JGI IMG/M metagenome (GOLD analysis project Ga0163217, IMG submission 185933) | Saline lake microbial communities from Ace Lake in Antarctica - Synechococcus sp. Ace-P (PacBio error correction) | ecosystem: Environmental > Aquatic > Non-marine Saline and Alkaline > Saline ...
AAAGAGAAGATTAGTAAAGTGCCGTCGTTTGAACCACTTTCGGCATGAATTCCCGATCAATTTGTTTCCATTTGGTCCCGTCCAAGGGTGGTTTTCCCCCCCCGACCCTTTGGGTGTTTTTTTTTGAAAAACCCCAACCGCCCCCCGGCCCCCCCCGTCCCAATTTGGGGCCCGGCCCTCCCCCGGTTCAAAACGAGTTGTTTCTTCAGAAAGTCGCCCCATTGTCGAATGTCCAATTGCCCGGGTCCCGTAAATTCAAAAGATTGCCCTGGGGACAATCAAACAATGTCCACCGACCTTCGGACCCTTCCCAGATCGATTAATCCCGCCGAAATCGTCGTCCGTCGGCTCAAAGCCGTCCCATGTTCTCGAACAATTCCGCATTCAGTCCCGACGTCGGAGCATCCGACGTGCCAACGTCTGTCGCGCTTTGTCCCGCTGTGCCGCGTCCCCGAAGAGTTCTGTGACATCGGATGGCGGATGCACGAGGAGGTTCGGTGGAACGCGATTCGGTGATGCGTCGTTGTCGTTCGATGATTGGTGGAATCGTTTTCTGTGGTTGGAATTGTGGTTCGAGCCGTCCGAGGAACGATGAACTTGATTAAGGGTCCCGGACGAGGAATCGGCGGTCCCGCCCGACCCAATTTGCCATGCGCCGGACGCATCTGCCCCGCGTTTTGCGTTCGCATTGGGGCCCAGTCCGGCTCCGGTTCCCCGTTTCCCGGCGTGCCGCTTGCCCGTCCGCTGCCATTCGCGATTCCAGGAGGTGGTCGTTCGTGGTTTTTTCGTTCACGTTCTCAATTGGAATTTTTCGTTCCATTCGACGATTCTCATTTGTATGGAAACGTAATCGGAATCGGAATCCCTCTGTCGGAATCCCAAGACCATGAGAGCCATGACCGACGGTCAAAAGGTTGTTGCGCTTTCATTTTGTCAAATCCTGATGGTCGGACTCACAGCGTACCACCCAGTCCAATCTGAAGCGGTCACCGTTGCGTCTGTTTCCCAAGTGTGTTTTGGATATGCCGCGATCAGGCGCAAAATGCAGCCAGTTTCGCAGACTGTCATCGATACTTGCGTCTCTGTTTTTCCGCAGTCCCCCACCGATCCTGGTATCTCGAAGCGACGCACATGCTTTCAGACGGACCGTTCCCAGGGGTAAATTAGAAATTCGGCCCAAATAGCTCGCGGACGGGACGCCTTGCAGTGAAAGCGTCGTTTAACAAAATTGACACGGATGGCAGTTTAAGGAAATTGGCTATTCGATTATACATAGACGAAGAAACAATCGGCAAATGGACTGAAATTTCCATATCAATTTTCCAACCGATTTGTCTTTTCCCCCAACGCATACCCATCAGGGCAGGGTCCCAAGGTTGCCCAGGTCTTTGATGACTTTAACTTTCATGTTAATATAGGCTAAACAACGCGTACGCCGGTTTTTTGCGAATCGTTTCTTGACCAGTCCGATCCGCCAAACACGCACCATTAGTTCGATCGATTCTAGTCCAGCCGAATTAGTCAATAGGCGAAGCGCGATTAGCCGATTATTACGAGTCTCTACGATGAGTCATTTTTCCAGAAATCGTAAAGGTGGATTGAATACTATTGATACAACACTATTGAAAATTACAGACCTTTCCTTTGTACTTCTTCTTCTTCAGTCCGTCGCGTTTTGTTGGCAGCGCCGTCAACGGTTCTCGATCGCAATGCTCTTGATTTTGGGGATGAGTTTCCCGACTATCGTTTCTGCGTACCAGACCGCTTTTTGGACTTGGACGCACGACTTGAATCGCGACATGTCATCGGACGTCGTTGTGCTGGAAGATTCCATATCATCACTGCGCTTAATTGGCGGACCCGCCCCATACATGAACGTCGTCCGCGAGGGCACAACTTGGCGAATTGCATTTCCGCACGCTGGCGTTGCAATTCAATTTTCAGATTGCGTAAAACCATGAACGGCTCTGGAAATCGGTCGGACTTTTACCGTTTGAACGCGCAAATTGATGTCTGGATCGCCGTCAATGCGGTTGTTGATCGTGCGTCAAATCTACGTCCACAAACGCTGGTTGAAATGACATCTTGCGCTCCCAGACGCAAGCGCGCGCGCCATGCGCGAGTGATATGCCGACGGATTCGCGGAAAAATTTAAGGATCTGACGAGGTCGAAGAGCGCGAGATTCTGGAACTTGTCTGCAGACCGGCCGACAGACAAGGTCTCGCTAAGCGAGCTTGCGTGTCAAGCATACCGTCAAGCTCACATTCATAATTGCTGAAAAAACTCGTAGTACGAACCGTACGGATGGACGACCTGGTATCCATCAGGTCCGCTGGTCCAGGATCTTGTGTCGCAATGCCAGTCCGGCGCTGCACCGGGGCCCGAGTCACGCCTTGACCGCCTCTTGAAATGCTGCGGGCGTAATCAATTAACGTCTGGGCCAACACCGAAAGTTTGGCTGATCCTTTGGATCGCGGCCTGTGCAAGATCGACAAGGATCGCCGCCGTCGTCATTTTCCTTACGCTCAATACGCGCGGCGCGCGGCTTGGATCTGGTGGACACCCCTTCGACACTTGATGATGTTCGCCGGTCGACAGCGTGACGCGCGATCCTTGCCGTGACTAGACGGATGCCAAAGTCAGCGCGCCTGCGAAATCGTCTTAAACCACAGCATTTACGCCCTTCGATCCGAAAGCGGCGCGGCCAAGACGATCTGATGCGCATTTCTGACCGCAAAGAAGCCTGAAAAATCGGTCGCAACGGACTTGGTTTGACCTGGCGCCTCGCCCGAAGATCGAGCAGGACATCGCCCGATTCGGTCCAAAATCAAACGCCGATATTCTGCACATCATTCGCAAATTTTGGCTATCCGGCCTGACACTGATTTCATCATTGGGATTTGGTCCCTGTCGCAGTTTGGTGCCAAACGTCTTTTTGCGGACGTAAAGCCGTGACAGGGAAATCCTGCACGTGAACGCTGGATTAGATTTTCGCACGACGCGCGCGCGATTGCGATTGCGTTTGCGCAATGATCCGGTGTCGGGAATCTGGATGTCTGACAGCTGGATGACGCCGCATTGTGAAATAGATGCTACGTCGCCCCGGTGGCGCATTTTTGCGCACCGAGATATGCTGGATCCGCCCAACTATGAATTCCCCAAAGGAGAGATGGAAATCAATGGAGTATGACCCTCAGTACCCCCCGGCAAAACCTCACGACGCATCCTTTGAATGACTGTCCCGCGGTCCAAGGCATGAGGCAGCTCGCCCATGTGCGCAACGATATCAGCCCCCCCGGCAAATTTCAAACCGGTAGCATCGCCGTTTGCCCGATCCATTGGGGCTGACAAGCTGGGGCCGGAAAGCGCGTACACTTCGGCGCAGTGATAATTTTGCGATTGTCCATGGCCGTTGCGGCGGCGTCGGTGTTTGTCCAAAGGAGTTGTCCGCCGATTCAATGCGGCGTCTCTGATTTCAATGGCGCTTGTTTCGCGTTCGGGGTTGAGCAAGACGGCTCCGGTTGGTCGCCAGTTGCGGGCTTTTGCCTGCCAGCGTTCGGGTTTTGCGCCGCGTGCATTTGCATAGACAATGCGCGATTTTGCCAGCGTGGCGGCGATCATGGCAGCGTGGGCGCGCGTTGGCGTAACGAAGCGGATGGCGCTGGTGTAGATGCTCCGGCCGTTATATCATGTCGCGAAGGATTTCACTCAAGCCTGGCGTCAGTTCTTGGTGGCAAAACCTTCGTCGGCCAGTGCCGGACGTATTTGTAAGGTTTCGGAACCGTCACACGTCTCTGCATAAAAGAGCATAGGAGCGCTCAGTTAGCTTTTTGACGTCCATCATAACGGCGACAATCCTCTCGCCACAATAAGCAAGGGTCTTCGGAGGTATTCGCCTTGATTCCCTCGAATTCGACTGATCTGGAGCCTGAGGATTAGCGCGCCTGTATTTCGCCAGCATACTCCGATGATGACATACCCCGCAAACCAAAGAGGTCAGGCCCAGATGCCACCGGCCTTGCGCCGTCGGGCCCTTCATCCTCGAACAACGCCCCGCGCTAAGGCCGACCTCTGCAAGGATCGACGTCGCTAGACGCAAAAAAACTGATGCCCGCGATGTTGATACGCAGACCCCTAGAGGTGACGCTCAAAAAGTTTAACGTCCCAAATCAGGCCTTCGAGATCCTTTGATGGATTCAGTTACGGCGCTCTGGGAGATCAACAAGACTGCGCTTCGGACTGAACTGAGCCATGCTCCGCTACGGCGACAGTAAGCGGAGTTTGCCGTCAGAGTGAAACGAACAAAACATGCCGCCTTACCTAATGTATGCCACGAACCGTAGCGGACCAACCAGGGCGCGGTCTCAATCATGCTTCGAACCACAGCACGGCATCTTTTTAAAGGCGGTATCGGTTCTAAGCCGTTGACCGGGCAGGGGCTCGCTTATGTCGTCGCATCAACAGAGCCGTGTGGGATTGCCTCGCTCCGCTCGCTTGCTTGGCCGCAAGGCTCTATCTGCCCTTTACCGTTGGGCGGTGGCGCAGGTGAAAAGCCTCTTGGTAAGCAGTGTCCCAATCGCCCCTCCCGCAACCATTACTGTCGAACATATCCACCCTCGCGTGGCTTTTTGCGTTTCTAAACGTGCCCACGCAGCAGCCCGCCAAAGCCCCCACAGTTCAAAATCGCAAGCGCCCGTCCTGCGGGATCAGCCTGATCATCGGTCAGAAGACTCCGGAATGATCGACGTGGCCTCCGGCCTTCGTGCTGTCGCTCTTTGCAGCGCAGCCGTTAAGTTGCCACCCTGCGCCTGATAGCGACCGCCAGTCTGGAGTGAGCCAGGAACAGGGGCACGGTCGCCAGGCATCGCGCAAGCTTTGGCTGTCAGCGCTGCCTTGGACCGATCCAGCGCGTCCCTTGTCCTTCAATGCTTGGGTGAAACATGCCCTCGGCATTGCGTTCACCATCTGGTCGATCTGCCGCGTAGCTTGGCCAATCGCGTCATTGCCAGCCGGTCCGCTCGGATCGATCCGGACAATTATTGAACCACTCGGCTGATAGGCCGCGGACGTATTCCGCGATGAGGTTCGGTGTAGCAGCTGGTTCTTGAGGCCGGACAGGAGCGGGTCTCGAAATCCCTCGCGCTTGATCGTCAGGCGGTTGCCGCAGGTGCCGCTTGTTCCGGGTGTGGCGCAGCCGTAGTACTGTTGCCCCGACCTTGATAAAGTCACCGCCGCACGGTGCCGCATCTTTTTCAAGCAGTGGCCTGTGACAGGTTGGTGGCCCGCTTCATGCGCCCTACGGCTTGATGCCGTCACGGATGGCAGTACGCGCGTCGCCGTCCTGGCGGACCTTCATCCGGCCTCCCAGAGGTCATCGCTGACGACTCCGCATATCCGGAACCTGTTTCAATTATCTCAGTCCTCAGCTTGTTTCATTGCGCGCCTGACTGCTTGCCGGTAATCCGGGTCTTTGATGAACCGCTGCCGGTTCAGACCAGACGCCCCGATAGAGTTCATTGGTTTAGGAGTGCCGGTACCTGCGCTTTGGTCGCTTTGCCGTAGATGGTGATGGCCCCCCATGTCCTCGCGCGGGCCGGGGTGCCATTCCCTTGTTCAGACTGGCCGCCGATGGCCACGTGGCTGAATACCTGGCTGTAGTCTGTGAAAATCTTGCGCACACGTCGGCCTGCGCGCATTGATGGTGCGTTCCCCGGTGTGATGTGCCCATCCGCTCCGCAGCGTCACGGCGTAGCATCAATATGCCGTAGGTGGACGCCGCCGCCGACTTGTCCCTTTGGCGGATCGCGGCCTTCGAGGCCACCGGTGGTCTTCTGGGCAAGGTCCGTTCAGGAACAGGCTGCTTCATGGTGCCTTGAGGCAATAATTGCATGTTTCTGAAATCCGCCCTCTGGCCACCGTGCCAATCGTAATCCCCTGAAACGCATCTGCTTGAGACGCAGCGATGTGCTCTTGGGTCACCGGCTGAGACGGTCCAGTCCCTCGGGACGACGACATCAAGCCGGTTTGTCGCGGGCATCCCTCTATAGGCGCTGGTAAGCGGGCGCAGGTGGGACGCCCCGCTGATTGCCACGATCCGCGTAGGTCGGCCTCCTGCAGCTGTTTACTTGCAATTGAAGGCGCAGACAAACAGCCGGTGCTGGTCTCAATAGAGCATCGCTTTGAAGGTCGAGGAATACGGGCGTAGTCGCTGCGGCGCATATTGTGGGCCTCTTAATCTGGCTCACCGCCCCAATAACGCGGTATCAGCTTTGAAACCTTGGCCCTCTGCATCAATAAAGGCACACTTTTACGGATGGTCTGCCACTATCCGAATTGCAAACTCGTTGCAACTGGAGAGGCATCGGGCAAAGTTGGACTTTGACGTCAAGTGCACGCCCAAAGCACTAGAAAGCGCTGCGACCTTCTCAATGGTTGGGAAGTGGCAAAGCGTCGGTTCGTTCCGACGCAGCATAAGGGTCCGGTTCGAGCCCTCTCTACGCAAATTTCTTGCAACGCAGCTAATGTCCAGCTTACCAGGGTGGGGTCAAAAACCTTCAACAAACTGCTTGAGTTTTGAACAGGGTTTTGGCAGTCGGACATAGAACCGTTTCAGCTGGTTGCCAAAAAGGAGGGTTTGTTGAACCGCCCAACAGGATCGCTATGTCAGAAAAAAATAAGTCGATGAACTTAAAACGCCAACCTTGGGTGGTTTTATTGCATTCCACTGCAGTGGCCGTGAAGCCGCGTGGGAAGCAAGCAGCGTCAACTCCCCAGGTGCGGCAAACCGCCCGCGGCAGGAAAGTCCGCCCAAAGTCCGCCCCGCCAAAACGCTGGTCTTAAGTTTCCTTGAGAAGGGCCGATTGCGCAACTTCGATGCACAATCTGCACTGCAGTCTGCTACGCTGAAGCTTTTGTTTTCCCGCAGGCTCGATGAGCTTCTATAGCCACTTCTGGCCCACAGTAAAGGTCTGTTCCATTACCTGTCGGTGTCGCAAACGCAGGTTGGCGAGCCCCTGGCAATCATCTAAGACACTGGTATTTTTTCAGCTCGAGCGCGGCATACCGATCTCAGCGGATATTCGATTCACGGCGCCTGGCGAATGAATACACCGGCCTGGACATAAGACTTGCAAGTGGCTTTCCGGAATATGTCAGGGCAATCGCGTTGGCTTAATGCTTCCCTGCAGCCCCATCTGAGAATACCAGCATAGAATGCTTCAAGCGCGCTTGAGTTTCGATGCTAAGAGAGCCTTGGCATGGCTAGGTCGCGCCGATCGACATCCAGAGCGCGGCGGGCACAGCAGGCGATGTTGCGGTCGTTGTTCCTTCGGTTGGCGTGCGGCGTCTTCGCGAACCGAGACGTCAAGCTGCCAATGCAAAGCGTTTTTCGTGGCCCAGTGGTCGCGACCGGTGGTGAGCAAGACCTCGGGTGTGGGCATCCAGATAAAGCAAAATAACCGTGGTCTGGGAGGTCACCTTACCGGCGGTTTCTCGGGTTTGCAGTCAATCTTGGCGAACCCTTTGAGCCCGGGAATTCATGATATTCTCCGCAATGCTTTAGCCCCGATACACCACGCGTCGGGTTTCTTTTTGGCGGCATGGCGGTGTTGTGGATCTGGCCACGGGGTTGGCTTGTCCTTCAGATTGCCTGAATACAGCCGCGGGCGTCAACAGAAGGGACTCCTGATTGCCTTTCAGCGCTAGGCACCAATCACCGCCCCCTGCGTTTGAGTCGCGGCCACCCGTGCGGCGGTTGCAAGTGCAGTTGCCGTCACAGTCACCACCTTGCCTTGAGCGCATCAGTCCCAAAGCGTCGATGGCCGCGTCGAGCTCTGTGCCCCGGTCGCAGTCACTGTCGCCAGTGTGGGCGCAGCCGCGAGCATAGCTGAGACATCATTGCGCGTTCGTGCGCTCTCATTTTTCTCCACGGGCCCCGCCGTAGATGCCTTGCCGTCGATGGCGATTGACGTCGCCATCCTTGAGAAAGTGCTGCGACGTGCGAGCATTGCCAAAAGGGCGCATCGAGCGCCTTTGGTCGATCACCCGGAAAAAATCTCGGAGAAGGTACATGCGATGGGATGGCATGCTTCAACTTTCAAGGAAGTCTCTGAAAAGGCCGCTCTTTTGCGCGACGCTAAAGGACAGCCATCTCGGCGCCGAACTCGACCACACAGGACCGATACGAAAGCGATGACAAGCAGTTTCCCCAAGGTCGTGCGGGCCGTTACTGGCGCGCGATCGGGACGTCGTCGAAGGCGGATAGAAAAATCTGCATGAGGATGAAAGGACTCCCCCCCGGTTTTTTTTGGGAAAAAAAAAAAAACCGCAAAAAAAAATTTCCCCCCAATGTCAGATCCATCTCGCCTCAACAGGCAAGAAGTCGACCGTTCACGGCCCTTCAGTTGCAAAACCGGCGATTCCCACTGGCAATAATGTAGGGCGCTGTCCAAGACAAGGTCACCACACACCAACAATGCTGCCAAAGTGGTCCTGAAATACAGTGAAAATATCTTAATGTTGGAATTTGAATATTATGGAGTATCTTTGAAGTTTTGGCATAGGCTTTCTGCAGAATATAAGAATCAACCTTTCTTTGCTGTAAATAATACAATTCATGAATTTATCGCTGGCTACCTGATCACTTCGATATCATCACTTTCGTTATTTATAGGAGTGCGAAGTCGCGGATGATTCTCGACGAAGAGACTTTTTGCGGTTTTTTGTTCCCAAAAAGCGTCTGGAGTCGATCCTTCGCCTTTGCTCGAATTTGAGATATTTTTCTTTCATAGTTTTTCTTGAAAATTCCCTGACAATTGGCGCTGACGCTTGGGCGACGAACGCTTAACTTCCGTGGCTTTCTGGCGGCAAATTTCGATTGCGCAGGCTACCAGTCAAGCGCAGTATGTCAGCCGGTGTAGGCATTGACAATTTCGTTCGGCTTCAAATGGTGTGTTCGGCCATGCTAATTTTCTGAATTTTCTGGCTTGGTACTGTCACTATTTGCAGCACAAAATCGGGCTTTGCTTTGGCAGTTTCCAACAAAGTCCATCAACAGTGCAAGAAGTCATCGCATCCTGTATCGAACTACCGCGAGCATCCAATAGACATCTTGTTTTCTACAATTCGTACTTGGGTGCAGGGTATGGCGTCCCCATCTTGGGCGCCGCTTTACGAATTTTTTGGCTATCAGCCACATGCCGAACTTTTGGTGTGCCACTTTTGCTGCTGGCGTTCAATTTAGTTGGCTACAACTTGCGTCACAGTTCATATCTGGCTGCGGTGGCCCGGCAAGTTGTCCCCATGATCTCCCATCTCCTGCGCCCAACCGAATGTACACCACAGCTGGCCCACCCGGAATCCACATAAGACAAAAACTTCTGCGTTTATGTTCCGATTGGGAATTGTAGTTTTTCAGAGACATACCATATGCCGGAAGATAACAGGATGTGAGATTCGGGATCGGTGCGGAAATGCAGAAGGATCTGACTCATGCACCCGCCTCTACTGGGTGCCGTTCCGAGATGCCGTACCCATCATGAAGGCCCATAAGAAAGGGTTCCGTTTAACGATGTCCAAGCCTGAAGCCGGTTTCAGGACAGAGAAACTTTTCTGCCGAATGAGCCAGTTGAACACCACCTATGGGAATCCCGCCGACTGTTTGAATCGGAATGGAGACTTCGACCGAGACATCCCGGACCTTGAAGCCAACGTGATAACTGCTGCTTCTGTTAATGCTGAAACATAGTAAAAGGAATTTGACGAAATAATGGTCCGCCGCGGCTATGTCCACTTGCGGCCGCTGTTAAGAAACAAATTAGGGATATCTTGTTTGTTGCTTAGTAGCTCCTAAGATGGCGCATTTATAAGATTTCCTCACTTCGCCCAATTTGTAACATGGTTTCGGTTGCAAACACTGTTGATTTGTATCGAGGCAATCGAACTGGCGTGAAGAAGACTGAATAAAAAAATGAACGCTGAAAGCTCCTTTCCGCAAGCCGAGATCAGATAAGATAATTATCAAGCGGCAACGTGACAGCAGCCACAAAAGATTACTTATTACGCAGCGCGCAAAGAGCGGTCGATCCTGTTATGCGGAATACAACGCGCAATTCAAAATAAAATGGCCTAAGTCACACACAGTTTCGTCTCAAATTTTGTCGAATACATTCGCAACGGTCTTTATCGCCTAACGACGATTATAGCTGACGTGAACAGCGCGCAGCTATTCTCGACACGATCGCCACTGGGAGTTTTAACGCATGAATGCAATAACCGCGGTTGTGCACTGGCGTTGCAGAAGAACATAAGTCTGGCAGGTAGCTTTTGTCCAGCTGGGGACATTCCAGTGCCGCCAATACTTGGCGTAATCGAACACGTCAGCGGCGCATCTACCACCGGAACTGGAGAAATCGATTACATCGAGGAAATTGCCGGATTCTGTTGTACGCAAATCAGGACGTGGCTTTTTTGGTAAGAATTGTTGAAGGGATGGTTAGTTTTGTGCCTTTTTCGATTGCGAGTATGCTGATGCCACTGCAACCTGATGTCACTGACACGCCCAACTGGAACTTTTATGATAAATTCAATGTCCGATTTTGTTGCGACAAGCGCCCTATGTGTTACAACACGTTCTATATCAACCATCCCGAAACTAGCCCCTTATGCATCTGCCCTTGCAACCGTTCGCATGATAAATTTGGTCAGTGATGATTGGGCATTTTTGTCCTCCAAGGGATTATAAAACTTCCGCAGGGCAGTAATATTGCTGATGCTTTGGCGTTCTGGAAATCTTGCAAAGCGAGGTCGTGTTCGAACGGGAGTGATCCTCTTCCATCGCGGAGCGCGACAGTGCAAGAAGTCAAATTTCCATGATGAGCAATAACCGGTAACTGTGGTCTAATGGGGCTTCGGGCTACCTTTTTGGAAACATTGCGTGATTCAATGCACGGGCCGCTCAGTTTTTGGGCGCCGATCCGCTATTCAATCAAACCGATATTGCATCACACAGATGTTCCGCGTTATTGTTGAATCTTAATCTACGGGGCGCCTTCGATCTGCCACAATATGCTAGCGGTTCGAGTATGCTCACAACCTGAGGTTCGTGCCTTCTTCGAGAAAAATGGCTTGCGTCTTGAAGGCAACAGCAAAAAAGCACTCTCGTTCCTCGCGCTCCGCGATACTGTGAAATTACTCTATTCAAGCTATAAAAATGGATGCCCGATAAATGATCAATTCCCCAGATCTCTACCACTTCGCCGACGTATCCCAGATGCCGCTCATGGCTGAGGTCGCGGCGAATTTTGGAAAGCAGGTGATCTATTTTCGTACTGGCTCTGATCACTCGCCCCTGTCGCGTTTGTTAGAATCCGAATTTGGCCCAATCTTTGGGGAACCAAGCAAGTTTGCATTGGCCGTGTCTTCATGTTCTGCCGCAGTCTTTTTCTTTCGCTGAAAGCCCTGGCCTACCACGCGATGCCAAAGTTCTCATTCCAGCTTTCACCTTCGCTTTGCGGTTCCATCTTCAGTTTCTGCTGCAGATGCATTCCAGTACTTTGCGAAGCCGGTAGCGATTATAGATCGATCTTTGTGATTCAAAAGAAAACTATCTGATTGTGACGCGGTAAATTGTGAGCCTATGCGTGACCATACATCTGATATGGATACGAATCAATGTTGCTTTTGTGACAGTGGCGGGCATTCCGGTATTTGAGATGCGGCTCAAGCCTTGGTACGGACATGGGCGGACGAAATATCGGGACTAGTTGGAAAGGTAGGCCGTGGTTTTAGCTTTCAATCGTACAAAATGCTAATGCAGGCGAAGGCGGAATCATGAATCACCGATGCGAAGATCTAATCGCTCGGCGATCATTATTGTTCAGGCGCATAATGAGTACAACTGGAAAAAGCCACCCGCTTTACACCGAGCCTTCGCAAAATGGCAAAATAGACTTCCATTATATAATTTTACGTTTAAACACACTTTCAGCGGCTCTGAATCCGCCCTCAGCTTGATTTATTCCACGCGTGTACAGAATGGACTCGAAACATAATCATGTTTCGAACATACCATTCGCGGCTGCCTCATGGATTGTCGTGCCCGTCTTCCTTAACCAACTGCGAACAACGCGCGCCGGACTCAATTCAGTTTTATCTAGTGAATAATGAATAATATTCAGGTTGAATGACTTTATCACGCAAGCCTCAACACCTGGGATGAAAAGTGACGTCTGGCCGGTGAAAGACAATGCCCGTGCGTTTTTGGGAATTGGGAGTTTTTTGAAAATATTCCCGACCAGCCGACTACGCAGCGATGCTCAAGTCGCGCATGTGATGTAACGCCTGCCTACTCGAACTTCAGCCTTCAAGAGTTGCGATTTTAGTTGCAAAACAATTATTGAGCGCCTCGCAGATTACGATGAGTGCAATAGCAATTAGAAGCCAACGATGTTGCGGCTTAAAGCTGGTATCTAAGCATTAGTCTTTTCTGATTTTTTCACTGACATATTTCCTAAGATTCCTGTGAAAGGTATTTTCGGCAATCCTTGAAATTTTAATTATATGTGACCGGACGGGTCTGTCGAATTTATCTACGGAATGTGGCGTGCACTGAACAATTCGCATTACGCTAGCGTTCGTAGTGCTAATTAGATATATGCGCGTGACCGGCAGATTGCCGCATGACGTGCTCAATTGCGGCACTTGGTTGAAAATCGGACGGCCATCTTTTTAAGGTCGAAATTTGCCTATTATTAACCCGATTCCGGCCAGCGGATGATTCGCCGCGAGACAGAAATCGTAGTTTTGAGGCCTGACCAGTCTTTGCTGCATTGGAACACGTGCCTGGTCGGACTGGGCGATATCTACCCGATACCGCGCTGATACGAGGTTGGGAATTAAAGCTGGATTGACGTTGCTGAGGTCGTAACTGAATAACCGCTGTAAGGAAATTTCCGACCTTGGGCTGCATTTCCGCCCGAATAGTCACTTTCACGCGCACACCAGAAAGCCGGTTCGGAACATGCCGCATCCACGCAATCAATTACTCAAATTTATACAGCAAATATGCTTTCCCATTTGTAAATAGTAATCAAACCGTATTCAAGTCTTTTTAGTGCTCCGGGCGACGAAATATATTCAGCCACTTTTTATTCTAAATAGCGGGGTAAATGGAGGTGATGGGAGTGTTTATGTCTAAAAAACTAGCTAAACAACATACACTCTGCCCCGCATTCTTAAATAAAAGGCGGGGAGCGCTGCGATATTTGAAGTCTACGCGCAACCCCGCCTTTTTCTGTCGCCGGCCTTCGACAAGGCCTACATCCACCTCAATATCGTTGCCAAAAGAGTAAGGTGATATTGTCGTATTTTCGTCCGTTATTAGGTGTCGTATTTCGATGGTAACCCAGTGGATGGCTTTCGCTGCCACCGGATGATATTTTACGTGTCGATAGCACCAACGCCGCTTACACATCAAAAGACAGGGCAGATAATCAATTTAGCCAAACGAGCCAGAGCCCTCCAATGCTCAACCCTTTCGATGTCCACTTTTATATGACGACCGGACAATCCCCCAGCGCGGGGTTTGGGGGCGGAGCCCGACGAACGACAGCTGGTGCCATCGCCGTAGGCCGATGCGCGGCTGTCTAGTGAGTAGAAACCCCTACGCAGCGTAACCGCTCGATTGAGACCGCGTTATGCAGCCTGGCTATTTGCATAGCCATCGGCGTCAATTCCATGGAGCTAAGTTCATGACCAGGCCGATCTGATCTTGTGATCGTGGATGCGGTCGAGGATGTTAGCGAGATAGGCCTGTGGGTCCGAGGCCGTTTAGCTTGCGGTTTTTCAATGATCGTCTGGCGCGTGCGAGTGTTTCCGCACCGGTGTCGGCCCAGCGAAGAAGCCAGTTCTTTCTGCGATCTCCCGATCGGTCGCAGAGCACGTTCCGCCGGTTATTGTCGATGGCCACACGACCCCCGTGCTTGCCAGGAATAAACTGAGGCCTTCCCGGCGGTTGAAGGCATACGCGGGAAAAGCCTTGGCTGAGATGCTTTGCCGGAATGCGCAGGATTGCTGCTTCGGACCACGCAAAGAAGCAGAACCTTCGGCAGGCCTTAATACTTTTTGACGTTGCCGCGTGACGGACGTCCGCAGGCTGGCCAGTTGAATGTCGCGCTCGATGTATAAGAGTTTTGCCGATTACCGGTCCGAGCGCCTCGCGGGCGATCCGGAACTTGGTCGATGCCGAAAGTCGTGAAGTCCGGCGCAAAGGTGCGCCCAGCAAAGCCGCTTTCCGCGCAAACGAGGCGCACCATCGGTTCATCCATGCGCGTAAAGCTTGGCATAGCCTTGTATGCCGTCAGCCCTGAAGATGCCGCGGGCGTCGGCAGATGGCTCAGATGACGTGTCTTCTTCGCAGTCCGGGGCGAAGTAATAGATCGCCCCGGGCGGGATGATCCAGCCCATCGGGCGCTGGTCAACGCACAAAGGCCCAGGATCCGCGCCCTGTCGACGACCTTTACCAAGCCCCTTGTCTCTCAAGTGACCGTCCCCAGCACCCGGATCGGCGTGTCCTCCGCAAATGCAGCAGTCGCTGGCCCATGAATGTCAGCCTGATCCGTTCGATCAGCGGCGACAGCCGCTTCTACGCGCGTCCGCACCAACGCGACAAGCGTGGTCTCGGGGAATTCTGCGCCCATGCGGTAAGATCTCGTGGGCTGGCGATATAAGGGAAGATGGTCGTCCAAACATTTCGAGACCAGCAATATGGGCCAGCAGGTTCCGGGCCGGCATGCTGCCGCGGATTGGCCCGGCTGGGCGAGGCTCCTGACCATCCGCTCCACAGCGTCGACAGGACTTCCTGATCGCGGGCGATCTGGCCACCACCTTCATCTGGGCTGCAATCATGTCCACAGGCTCGCTTGACTCTCGCCCACCACCCGCAGATCACCGCCACAGTCAGGGCAAGCACTGCGCCAGGGATCAAGCACACGCGCCTCGGCGTAGGGTCGCATCCGAGACACGTGGACGTCGACGCAGCGCGGCGCATCGGGCAGCTCTGGAGAACGCTCATTGTGTCCTTCGTCGATGGGCGCTCCATCTTCCTCGCTACGGCAGTACCAGCCAGATCTTCGAGCGCAAATTTCCAGCTGCTCGATCTCGCGTTCCGATTTTTCTCAGAGGATTTGCCGAAGCCAGCTTCCCTGCAACTTCGGCGATCCGCAGGCGCAAGGGCCTGAAACCAGCTGGTCGTGGACCCGCAATGTCGCCGGAGATCTTGGCATTCTCGGCCCTGCAAAGCCGCATCATCGCCTTCAATATGGCGGGATCAATCCTGGCAGATTTTTGCCGTTAACATTTGGATCAATGCACAATTTCCTACCGACAGGGCGTGATAGCGCTATAAAACAGGGCGTTTCGGATTTTATCTAATATTTAGCCCCCCGGCCAGCGGTGGCGCCCAAAGACTTTGTAAGTAGAGCAAAAAGCCCTGACGCGTCCAATATAGAGCTTGCGCCGGTGCACCCTTGCGGCGCGGAAGGCGAAGACTGCGCCGCCCGCAAGGCTTCTGGCGCAGCACATCCTGGGTCACGCGCCGCCAGACCGCGCGGATGCCCCTTTGGCGCATATCTGTCCCACGGCCGCAGCCCCGTAAACGCGAACGCAGTGCCCGACAATCATGCGTTTCCACACGCACGGATCAGCTGCGTCAGCGCCAACCGCGGGCCATGCTGCTGTCGAAGTGCAAGGCTTGCGACCGTTGCGCAGGCGCAGTTCGACTGCCCATCGGGGCGCTTATGATGGGCGTGTCCTGCGATGCGCGGGAACGCCATGCGTCGGAATTCAAAAGGAAGGAAGAGTGCACCACCATCCGGTACCAAAAAGCCCTTCTTCTCATGCTCGTGGCGCCACGCATAAATCTGCTGTCGGGTGGAAACCTCGTGGCGTTGCGCACTGCGTGACTGTGCCTCTCGGTGCCCACCGAACATGACATCCCAGCTTCTCCTCGTCGCTCCACGCGGCCGACGTTCAATACCCAAGTATCTCACACGCAATAGCGATCTCCACCTAAGACACGTGCTAACGACGTCGTTAGCACGCTATCTTAGCAATCATCAGGAAATCAGGCAGCGTCCAACGGAGCGGTACTACGCAGCTATCACTGCAGCAGGTTTCTCACGGCTTCAAACGCTAGAGGTTTTGGAACGGCCGCTTTGTCGATCAGAGCTATTATTCATCCGTTGACACCGGTGGGAAACGTCTAGAGTCGTTTTTCAATTCTAAGGGTTTTAGAGCATGCGCAATTTCAAATTGCCATGCTAACGGAATAAAAAGCGGATCGCCGATATCTGCAGCGTCTGCGATAAGGCGTAGCTAAAATCCATCAAAGCTGCGTTTAAGCGGAAGATGGGCAAGACGCCCCGCATTTCCAACGTCGTATCCCGCGAAGGTAGGAGGCGGAACGTTGTCCTGAAAAACAGGATCATTCAAGCGGGCATCATACTATGTGCCCCTCAGGCCATGACGTGCCCATGAGGTGCCATGAGGTGCCATGAGGTGCCTGATTACAGGATACCCGTGCCGATGATTAAAGGCCGACATATTATGGCTGATGGCGGTCCAATGTTGGGCAACATCGCATGCGGACATCTCACCCCTTGCTACCCCAGTTTTTGAAAAAACTCGATTCCACAAACCGCAGCCTCTCAATAACATTTGCATCACAGGAAGTTTCGGTTTCCTCCGGCATAGACACGTCATTCGTATCAGTAGGTTCTGCCTCAACAATATTAAGACGAACCAGCCGCGGCAACGTCGTGCTCGTCAGGATCGTTTGTTCACAAAGTGTCGGATCTGTGGAACACAGTTTTTGCGCGGGTTTGCAGTCCAGAGAGTACTCAAGCGATTCCGCCAGTTGTAGCCCAGTTCTCTTGCCGTATTTTGTCGTCGTGGCCGGTGCCGGTGCCGGGCGTTGAAGTCTGGGAAACGGCCGAGGACCTTGCGGAAGTTTCCCCCCCCCCCCCCCCAAAAAAATCAATTTTTTAACCCCTTTTCCCCGTTTTAATTTTGAGGAACCCAGCCAATCAATCAGAGGCGGAGTGAACCGGAACCCGTCTGCGTGAGGGCTCGGTCTTCACGTCACGGATCTATGTTTCCGTCAAAGTCTGAAATACGGAATGCACCTTCTGCTGATATCCGAACCGTCAGCGCGGGCGATTTCTCAGCGCGCCGCCGGTGACACTCGCGATCAGTGGACACCATATTGGGCCCCCCCCCGGTTCTTTCGTGATGACCGGCCAACTTTTATGCGACGGGTAGCAAACTCTCATGGCCCGTCAAAGCGGTATGTTAAAAGCCTCTTCAAGTTCTTCGCGCGAAACGCGCGGTTTGTCGCGGTCACGTTTCTTCTCCTTGAGCCGAAGCTTTCGAAGTGTTGACTTTTGTGCCGCAGGAACAGTCCCTTCGCTTTCGGCTTTCTCGGAAGGATTGGCGCCAGGTGGTCGAGGTTCGGTTCACGTCGTCGCCGAAAGCCCGACGGGCGGTCCCTCGCGGAAGACCTCGCTGCCTTCTGAAGGAGTTCGTTATTAGCTCAGGTCCTTAATCGCTTGGCTTTTGCCGTAGCTGCCGAAATGTGTCGGCAGGCCATACCTGAACGCGAGGCAGTTGTTCTGGGTGGACACGCGCACATCGGTGTATGCCGGTCCACTTTTGTAAACAGTTCAATGCAGGAGCCGTACTGT
>Ga0163217_1041122_pt1 | contig 17738 bp, 14 predicted proteins | sample SynspAceP_FD_185933 | JGI IMG/M metagenome (GOLD analysis project Ga0163217, IMG submission 185933) | Saline lake microbial communities from Ace Lake in Antarctica - Synechococcus sp. Ace-P (PacBio error correction) | ecosystem: Environmental > Aquatic > Non-marine Saline and Alkaline > Saline ...
ACAAAGAGAGAGTATCCGTTTTGAACCCCGGGGTTTTTTCCCCCCCCCCAAACGTCAAAATAAGTCAACAAAAGGGTGTTTAAATCGGACCGTTTTTCATAAAAACGCACACGAAATGGCACCGCCCCCAGTCGGGTACGTCCGTAAGGTCGGGTGCAAATTTTTTCAATTTCACCGTTAATGGTCCCTGACGCCCCGCCCAGGCGTTTCATACGAAAACAGCATTTTTTGGTGGTTGTGGGTCAGGGCGGTAAAAGGGTAAGCCCATCGTCTTTGAATGTGTCCAGTTTTTTTCATACAAAGTAACCAGGTCGGCCATCGAAGTCCTGGCTTTCTTCTTGCTTTCAATCGACAAATCAGCGCGCCATACCAAAGCCTTTACCCAAGTTGTTTTCCGACCGCTGTTCCATTGTGCGGGTGTGGGATACCAAAAGGGAACCTGCGGTCTGGTGGTGTGAATTCATAATCAAAACGTCCTCGCCGAGGGCATGATGGGGGGGCCTTTTGTACTTAAAAAAGGCACACCGTCCATGCCAATTGGGATCCTCATACCAATGCCAAATGAATGGTGGTTGGCCTCGTTTAATTGATTCACGACTCGAATACGAACGGGGTTGAAAATGCTGTTTTGCACGGAAATGACGGGTGATGGATAACCGCCATTAAAACTCAATGCGGGTGTGCTGGCTGCCGGCCGGTACAATGTTGACATCCGCTGGCGGCGACGGATCAGTTCGTAATCCGAAATCCCGCCAGAACGGATTGGTGGCTAGAAACGACCTCTAAGCAGGTGCTTGTCATGGTCAAGCAGTAGGCTGGATTAATTAAAGCGACGTCTGTTCAAAGCGATTTTGCTTCCTATCAATTGTGAGACCATTTTATGACTGTTTATCCTGCTGGATCTATGGATAAAAGCTCTTTAAAGCGGGAAATTTGCCCGTATCATTGCGCAAATGACGCGGTTTTCAAATGGGATTTCTAAGGCCGTAAAAAACTCACTAACTACTAATCCCAATACCATGTTGATATTGCTCAAATCGCCTTTTCGGAACGAGTGAATACCATTCCGGCACTGACACAATCCAAATTAATAGTGCCATAGACTCGCAATGGCTCGTGATGGGTGGAAATAACGTTGGTTCTGACTAAGCAAGTTTCTAATGCTGCTCGTAATGGATCAGGGGTTTCTGGCCCCCATGAATGCTTTTCGCATTTAGGTCATTCCACAGATTTTATTGGCTGGATGACAAAACTGGCAAGAAATGAAGAACCAAATCTCTTGTTAGAAAGGTCCGCACTGTTTAAGAAAAAGGCGATTCAATGTCTACCGCGATAACCGCTCGTCTAAATCGATGCTGATGCCATGTCTATCTAGTAGTTGAGGCCAAAGTGCCGGTTTTTAAAATTGCAGTTCTACGTTGGGAAATTGGGTGCGTGAATTTTGTTGAGAAATTGGTGGCAAGTAGCGCTCGTAGCCGAAGATTCAATGGCGCCAATTCGAAGCGTACCAGAGGGTTCAGAACGAACGGATCAACGGCCCGTTGGGCTTCTTCTGTTAGCCGCTAACAATCTCTCGAGACGTAGGCCAGAAACAGCTCACCTGATTGGCGTACATTCGAAAGCCCGCGACCTTCTCGGTAAATAGCGACACTTTGAGTTCTGATTCAATGTGTCTTGATTCTCGCCGTGATGTTTAGAAGGAACACAGTTTGCAACGCGGCGATGCTTGTACCACACTGCAAAGATTGGCTACGGTTTTGAAATACGAATTTGAGCAATTCATCATTCAAATTTCCAGTGAATACTGGGATGCAGTACTTCGTCAATTGTTGTTTCGATGCATTGGCCTTAATACTAACCTTCCTACAATAACTTAGGCGACAGCGGTGTTTTTAAATGTGTTGGATATAGAGCCGAAAAGATGAAGTTGGCATGTGCTGGCGTTGTTTGTTGTGCTCTGGTTGGGCTTATTCGCCCATAGGCATTCATATTTAGTCTAGAGGCGTAATTCGCCTGGGCAGTTGGCGTTTGTTGCGATTTTTTAATCGCCTCCCGCTTTTATGGCCATCGTGGCGCTGTATCACGGCGTACAAATTCCTATAACCGACAAACCTTCCTTTGCTGTTTTGCTTTGGTTTTTTTGCCGTGGCTTTGCCCATTAACACTAAACTTTTGGGTCAACGTGGTGTGAGCCGCCGGCGCGGGCGAGCGTGTTCTGCTCAATCAATCGCTATTTTCACGGTGAGTTATTTCACGCGTGTGTGTTTTTAAAAAGAGCGGTGAGTGGTGGTGCGCTGGTGTTGTTATTTTGGCGGCAATGATGGGCGCGTTTATCGTGGGTGGGTTGGTGATAACAGGAGTTAGTAATATAAGCCTCAATCGGGCTTACTGATTTCTTCTTTCAGAACAGTGTTCTTCGAGTGTGTATTTCATTTTGCAAAAACGTTATTCGACGCGGCTACAGTACTAACCATGGTGTGTTATCAGTGCTGGTCAGGGGACACGCTTATTCTAATGATTTTTTTCTTCAGGGCTGCTGAGCTTCTTTGGCGTCATCAAAGTAATTCAATATAAATTTGGCCGTGGTGCTGTTGGGCGTTTTTTCCTAGTGCGTTGGCGTACGTGCTTTGGGCGTAATGTTTTGTCGCGCGCTTGAGGTCAGGTAAATATATCCTCATTGTAATTGTATTGATTGTCCGCCAACGAGGCGATTCTCATGGCGGTCATTTATTTTTGGGGAGAACGTCCTTCCCTATGGGTTGTGTTAGGCGGTGGGCCGTTGTTGTATTGAGTGTATTGTCTATGAGTCCCACTGGAAAGCCTGTTTCCGCCGTCGAAGTGCGATGGCGAACAGGTTAATCGTTATTTATAGCCTTGTGCTTGTAGTGGCAAAATAAATGTCGTACTGCCCTGTTGAAGCAAAGCAAGTGTGTCATGACGTGCCTCGTTCTTTTACTTTCGCCATTGCTCCATGGACGATGATTTCAATGAGCGAGCCGTAACGGTTGAAAAACGGTGAGAAATTCAGAATCGCCATTTTTTGTTTAGTGTGTTTTCTTGAAAATGCCTGAAAAATATTAGCCTCAGCTTTAGCGTCCCATTCGCGGCGGTTGGTTCTCTATATACTAAAATATGGCGTCTCTCGCAATGAAGGGCACGAGCCAATGGCGATTTTTTGCCATTTGCCCACCAGACAATTCTTGTCCGCCTTTAAAGCATCGGCCAAGCTTGGGTGTGGTAGCCATTGTCGAGGTTCATCAATAAAGTCAGTGCTTTTGCCTAACTCGGCGGCTTTGTGCCAACCCGTTTTTGGTCACTTGAATGCGATCGTTTCACCAGCTCCTATGTTCTCACCGAGTGAATTGATAGCGTACAAATCTTGAATAATCACACCCAACACGCTGTAAAGAGCGCGGTTTCATCCCATTCGAGGTAAATCCAACCCCATCTATAAAATGCGTCCTTGGTTGTGTTGGATTGTAAAGGCGTGTGAGTAATCTTTATTAAGGTGGTTTTTACCAGAAACCATTTTCTCCACAATAGCGAGACTGGTGACCGGGACTGAAATATGCAGTGGCTGACATTGAATAGCGCGGATTTTTCACCTGCCTGGATACTGAACGACACATCTTCAAGCGAATAACCTCGTTTGGTTTTGGGCAATTAATTAAGACCGACTGTTAGACGATGGCTGTTTCTGTTTCTAGAATACTCATAATAAGTTCGACAAATTAAGTTGTCTTCAATACATGCCGCTGATCGCTGTCATGAGGCTGAAACACGAGTTTGGCTCATTGCTTGAATAAAGAGTAAATATCATTGGTCCATTTGACCTAACTGTGATCGCACCAATAATAGTGTCGCTGGCTAATCCAGCCGTAGGCCCTATAATAATACCAGTGGTGCTGATCATGCACCAAGGAGCAAAGCCCCAGTGTTTCTCTCGAAGAATATCAGACGCTTACTTCTTTTAAACAGTTGTTGAGGAAGATTTTCAGAGAGTAGCGCTGTAAATATAAACGCTCTCCAGCTGATTAAGGGCGAACTTCTTTTTGTTGTTCCTTCCCGAGCCGATAAGCGTTTCTAAATAGTTTTGCTTGTGGACTTCGGGCGAGCGCCAGCGTGAAATTCAAAAAAGCATCACCAGAAACATTTTGCTTCGGCGATAAAAGGCAGCCGCGCCACAGATTAACAAAACTAATGCCCTGGCGAAAAATGCCAGAGTAAAACCGCAAAACTTGATAAAGAAATGGCATTTTTGAAGAACGAAAAAGTTTTATTGACCAATGGCGAGCGGTCGGCTGTTGATTGCTTTTCGCGTGAGCGCGAGACAAGCTTGTCCGTAAAACTCAGAGTCTTCAAAATGAAGACAGGGTTAGGTTTTTGGGGCTGTTTTCTAAGATCATCAAGTTAAACTTTTTGACCTCACAAACTTGTAGATGGCCTGCTGGCGCCGTTAATGCCTCGCTGTGCGCGGGCAATGATAAGAACCAAGATTCCTTCAGCACCACATAGTTACAGTGCTGTTTCATAGTGCAAGATACTTGGTCCTTGTATAACTTTCCAATGGCGCTAAATACAGCGTCAACAATCATTGTCGACGAGGGCCTCGCGGCAGGTAGTACGCCTGCAATCCAATGGTGGCTTATGGTGCGAGCGCCAATGGTTAAGAAGAGGGAGACGTTTGCCACACCAAATTGATCGCCCGAGCGGCTATAGCGAAAACCGCCGAGACATGTTTTTAATCGACAGTGTTTTTTAGGCGAGTCGGTAAGGTCTTCATTAAAGATCCTAGAGCAAAATGGGAGAAGCAGGAAATATGACGTAAAAGTATATGTTAGATAAGTTTTGGAGAAGTTTTTTCAAAGAGGCCGTGAACTAGTATAAAAAAGAGCCTTTATAATAAAAGGCTCTAGTTCTTATTTTACTAAATTCAAATGTGATAAATTAGAAAGCTTAGCCAGTGTAGGCAAACTTGAACCATCGTATTTTTTGGTGAATCAACCACGAAACTGTATTCAATGTTGGTATAATGCTTGCACCAATATTCTGCAGAAAACATATTACTGTAGACTTGGTAGTTCGCTTCTAAACGTAGAACCTAGGGCGTTATCTGGCATCAAATTTCGAACCTGAATTAAAAGTAGATTCCATATGAAGGATTTAAATGATAAGTGAGGCTGCTGCACCTGCCATTTGTTCATTTGTTTTAATAGCTAAGCGCATCTAATGGAGAGTCGAGTAAACGTGTACTTCGCCATAGTGTTGCTGTAAAGAATCAAATGCAAATAGTTAGAGCTGCAAGCTTTAGTGCAACGCATGTATTCTAATAATGGGATATAGTTGAATGCACCCAATGAATACTGATCCAGCTTTAATTTTCAGAAGACCATTGTAAAATGTAACTGTAGCCATGGAGTATACCAACCGACTTGCGAACGCGCCTCCCTTGAAACTCTGCAAATTTATGTGTCGTTTGCATTGGCAAATGAATGCTCCAGCGGATCTAACTGATTGCTGTCATGCTATTCCCATGATTTTCATATAATTCCCTATCCATTATGATTGTGGTAAAAACAATATAATAAATATGTAAGGTTAAGGTGTGTTTAAAAGGTTTTTTTTTTATCTATTTATTTAAAAAAGTCTGTATTCTCATAAGATGATTTCTGCTCTTTCTGGTACGTTTGGCAATAGTTTAATGAAATGTAACATCTAACCTTTACATCAATTCTTGTTTGGTAAATAGTGACGCTTAAAACGTAGATATGATGGCGTTAAGGACTCAACAGTCTGATACTATAGTTGTGATATGACCGCACATGCTCTTCTCGATTGGATAATTGAACTAAATACCTCGTTATAGATGAGACTTGAAATACCGCATTATGCGGCATCACTTTCACGAAGTCGCTTACCCTCTTTTCATCATCAATACTGACGGTGTTTTCATCTTCGTCGTAAAACCGCTTCTTCATCCGGTCTATAACCAGAATCTTCTAAGGGTTTTTTAGACGGTGATTCGGTCAGAGTCAAGCATGAGCATTTGTTGCTTTATCGTTGGTTTTTTTTAGACTTTTTGGGGGCTTTCTTTTTGGTACCTAAACGCTTCTAATAGCGATTCTTTGTTCACGCTAGGTACATGGACAGTGCTTCTCTTTTGATATGGTCGACCGGCTAGATTTGCTTTGATCCAGAAGTTTCAATACAGCGCTTCGGCCGTGTCAACAATTTATCGTCGCATGCGGCTTCCCGTTATTTGCAGTAAACGTCATTTTTTCGATTGCCAATCGCGTTCTATCAACCATATTTGATAAATTACAGGCATGATCCACCTCGTTAACATAATATAGCTGTATAAATATTACAGTGTTATTTTCCCTCTTTGTCTAAGTGCTTTATTTGTTGATCTGAGTAATGATTGTTAAAGTGGCGCTCTTGATGAAGGAAACGTTTTTATGGACAACTCGATTTATTCAATGTAGATTTTTTCTATAATTACAGACGCCATGTTGAAATTGCCGTTAAAAACATTTTTCTTGGGCTTTACTGTTTTATAAATTGTGCGTTCGTTAATCGAAACGTATGATTCGTTGAATCAGAGTATTGAACACGATAAAAGCGCAGAGAATCAATCGGTCGATAACATATTTAACCTTTTTTTAGTTTGTGGCTTTATTCTAATTTGGTCATCTGGAATTACAAAATAATCGGCGATTCCGAATCGCTGCTTTATGGTGGCGGTTGGTCATCGCAACAAAAGAATGTTATCGGCCTGTATCAGTGTGTTGGCCAATTTTATCGCGCGAGCAACACGCCGCTATCCAGGTTGGAGATTGGATCCCGTATTGCTAATTATGAAGGCGAAGTCACGGACAGTGAATTGGCTTTTCAACGACGTTGTTTGAAGTGGATTTAAAAGACGGGAGCTCACTTACACTGGGCGTACGAACGTAGTGCCGAACAGTGTTTTTATTTGGTTTCATACGGTTGCAAAACTTGACTATATCTGCGTCGTTAATGTGAACGCATCTTTTCTGTTTGTCGCAATAACGATGACGTAAAACTGTTTGCTATTAAAGAGCAGATAACTGCGAGAGAATTCGAGAATAACAGCGAACATTTTCAATGAGGTAGCCGACCCGTTATAGACAGCTTAATCCGAGAAGCGATTGGACATTAAGATTTTCCGCCCCAGAGCCGCGAGTACGCATCACTACGACCCCAGAGGGCTTTTAAACGTTTTTTCGGTTTCTTTGTTTTTGTCCCCACTGAAAGAAGCGTCGATATTGGAGCAAAAAGTAACAGAAGATTTTATGCGATTTTGGTTTGAAATGCGCAGCTAATGGCTGTTCGATGTGACTGGGAGAGAATAATGAGATTAGACTCATATAGTTAGCGTCGTGTTCTGGTCGTTGCATCGTTACTATTAACTGGATGTAATATTTCCGTGTTTGGTGAACAGAAGTGATCAAGAAGTAGCGCAAGGCAGCTCGCTCAGTCCTCAGAAAACCATATAATGCTAACGTTAGATCAATAGATGACACTAATCTGATTTGCTCATACGACTCTGCCGGATGTGGATTTATCCGAACGCACGGTGGCTTAGTATGGTGGATTTGATCAGCAATATGACGGGGAGCATTGACGGCTTTGGTCCAGACCTTTTTTTCGTTAACCACAAAAGTAAGTCCTTCGTTTGAATCGGGTGTGCGAATGAAAGAAGATCGATTGTAATTTAGTGGCGCCAAAAAATGTAAATAATGTAGAAGGCTCAAGCTTTAATGACAGTGCTGCGTTCACGCTGGGCTCTTTGCATGGTGATTTCGAAAAAGCACTAGCTCGTTGAGTATTTTTGATGAGTGCACCCCGTCTTAATGTGTTAAAATCACTCTCCTTTCGAAAAAACGCTGCGGGCGTTAGTAAAGATACATTATTATTAAAGTAAGATTCATTAGAGCGGTCTATTTTTTAGTGAAGTAGACCTGGAATAAGGGGTCTAGGTAAGTTTGCTTCACAGCCTTAAATAATGCGGCCCAATAAAAATGAAGCAGTCCAGCGCTTATTATTGAATTTAAAATGAGGAAATAGCAATGTCCGATTTGCAGACAACCAAGTCGTCCAATTTCATTATACCTTTGCGTCTACGGCCGAATGAGCTTTGATCGAAACGTCTGCGGGGCAAAGATCCTGCGACCGTACCCTTCATGTCACGTGTAATGTCAATTCCAGGTTTTAGAAAGCCATGGAAGGAAAAGCAGTGGTGGTGATGAGTTTGAAGTGACGGTAGCGTGTGCTGACGCTTACGGAGAGCGCCATGAATACCGTACGCAGCAAAAATCGCATTTAAGCATTTGGCAAGGTGCGAACAAAACGCTGGAAAGCAGGCATGGTGGCTATGGTGAAGAACAACCAAGGCATGCCGCAAGTACTATTATTAAATGCCGGATTGAAGCATGCGACAGTGGGAAATTCTAATCATGCCATTGTCAGGTAATAGACTTGAGCTGTTGCAATATTCAAAGATAGTCGATGCGCGTGAATGGCACAATGATGAAATTGCGCAATGGTCATCTCTCATGGCGTTTGGTGGTCCCATCATCATTAAGCATTAAATTCCTATAAGACGGAAATGAATGGTTAAATGAAAGCCCTTGTTTACTTTTAAAATGTAGCAGGGGGCTTTTCATTTTATTCGAGCTTTTTTATACTGAATTTGCTTTTCAGGATAGAGGTACAAAAAACAGTAATAAAATTAATAAGAATCGTTATCAAACACCTTACAGGATGGCCTTCATATACACATTATTTGATAATGAGTTAATCATTTGTATTCTTTGGAGGGCAACGCGATTGAGTCGCTATTTTGGTACATTTTCAGTACTTGACAAACCCATTCAAGGCAGGTCAATGTGCAAGATTCGCGCGGGAATTGGCCCTAACTATTATTTAAATCTTACGGAAGAATATGCGGAATCGCTTGATTATCAACCGGATGCCGTATTGTTGCATCAGCGTGTGTTAATGTGTTCTAGATACAGTTTGTGACACAATATGCCTCATCATTGCGTCAGACCTGTTTGGATAAAGTTGTATTTATCCTTGTCTAATCTCAAGCGTTTAATCGTGACGTATCAAAGACGCGAGAAACTCCACTTCAAAATGGAATCATGAGGTCGCCTACGGGTTTCTCAGTTATTACTTACCTCTTCCTTCGACAATAAGGACACCAGTTAAAGAAATGAAAATGCCGCATTGAAAAAGACAGTAATGGGTGAACTAGACGTGCCAGAAGAGGCGCTTTACGGTGCTCAACCCAACGTGCGATTATAACTTTTCCTATTAGTGGCGAAGCCTTCCAGACGCGTTTTTCCGCTCCTTATATTGATCAAAGCGCTGTGCGCGGTGCGAATGAACGCTTAAATGCCTCTCACCGGAAATTGCTAAAAGCGATTCAAGATGCCTGTAATGAACTGCTTAAACGATGACAACTTCATGCGGCAATTCTCCTGTGGACGTATTTCAACCGGTTCTGGTACCAGCTCCAACATGAATGCCAATGAAGTGATTGCGACATTAGCCAGCGTCTATTATGGCGGCGCCAGTGAATCCCTAATGACCATATTAACTATGGTCAGAGCAGCAACGATGTTATTCCCAGCGGATACATGTGAAGTGGCAACCGTTAGAATTAACCGGAATTTACTGCCAGCCGCTGGTTTCATTTAAGGCAAACGATTATAGAAAAGGCGATTCGCAAAGGGATTTACAAGACGGGACGTATACGCATTTGAATGGATGCCATGCCGGTTCCGACTGGATCAAACTTTCATGCGTGGGCGCTCAACTGCCAAGACAATATCGACAATCCTCATGTATTTAGAAAGTAAAACCACACCAACTTGCTCAGGTGGCAACGGCGGTCGGTACGGGCATTAATGCACAAGCCCAGAATTTGCTGCGCTTTTTTGCGAGAGAATTGTCTGATTTAACAAAAGTCACTTTTCACTCAGGTAAAAATTTTTTGCGCTCATCGGTTTCACAAGATATGCGGTTGGCGTTTGATCTGGTCAGCTTAAAGCCGTTGCGGTCACTTATATGAAGAATCGCCAATGAATGTTTGCGGTTGGATGAACTCTGGCCCATTGGCTGGTTAGGAGAAAAATCTCACTACAAGGCGTTGCAGCCAGGTTTCGTCCTATTATGCCCGGGTAAAGTAAACCCTGGTGATTCCAGAAGCAACGCTATGGTGGCCGCGCAAGTGATAGCAATCGAATGCCGGATTACTATTGGTGGTCAACCGGTAACTTTGAATCTGAACGCCTTCCATGTTGCCGATTGATTTGCTAGAATCTACTGAATAGCATTAAAATTGTAGCCAAACAGTGGGCAGTTACTTGCCTGATAACGCTATTGCTACATTGAGCGTTAATGAAGATAAATTAAACGAAGCATTGCATCGTAAAACCAATTTTTTAGTCACGGCGCTTAATCCGATTAATTGCTATGCAAAAGCCGCTGAAAATTGCCAAAAAGCCTACAAAGAAGGTCGCCAGTTGTCGATGTAGCAGAAGAAAATACGGCTTAAGTCGGAAGAGTTACTTGTTTTGCCTTGATCCTGCAAATTAAACCCAGGCGGCCTCCAGAGTAGATCAGGAATAAGGTTTTTCTTTATTGTGGTTTGTTCCTTACGAAATAACGAAAAACAAGGCCAGCGTTCGCGCTGGCTTTTTTTTTTGTTCTAAATTGGAGGTGTTCTAGTCATATGTGTTTTGGTCATAAAATACGCTGTAGAGGATCTAGTTTGTAGTCGAAAACGGCCGCATTCAAATTAAAGACCATGTTTTTTGTTAAGAGCTTTTCTGGCGGGGGCAAAGAAATCTTGTGGGCCGGTTTCTAGGCTGATTTTTTTGAATCCTTTGTGGCCAAGCAGCATTCGAGGTATATGGCTCAAAGTAACGTAGAAGCCAACGCCTTTATTACGAGCAGGCACTGGTGGTTCTCATGATCTTTGATTTCGCCGTGTTTGATTGTCATTGTTTTTCAGCGCGCCCCAACCCAATAATTTGAGTGTTTTTCCATACGGTCCAGAAGAGAATGTTTGGGTTTTTTTGAGTTCGGTAAGTCCAAAGCATGCACACAATTCGGCTGGTGATGCAGTGTGCATACTCTCAAGGTGTTCGGTTAATAGTTTCTGGATTTCTGCGCCAGATAAATCGTCTATTCTGATGTCGATTCGTTATTTCCCTAATTTATACTCCGTCATTTTTACATTCAAAAATATGGGCGATAATAAACAAAAAGAGATACTGCCTTTTAATAAAGGGTAAATTATGGAAGGAGAGAAGGTACGATATGACAGAGCAGTGAATTTGCGCCCGTACATGGCCAGATGCGGAGATTTGTTGTGTGTGGCGAAAATGACCCTGAAACACGACATGCATCTCATAATACGCGATGAAATTTGTGTTAGATAGGCACGTAGCGTGGCTGAAGCGTTTTGAATACAACCTGAGCAACGGCGCTTATGATAGCAGATAATGAACGCTATATCGTTGGTAATGCCGAGCGGATCGTATCGACGGTGCTTGGGAGCCTGTCTTGGACTGTGGCGCAAATTTTCGCGGAAAAGGCATCGCCCAAAAAATGTTATCTGCCCATCCATCGAGCGTTTTCAAGATCCGCTACGCTCGCGCCGAGATTAAGGTCGTAATATTGCCTCAATAAAAGTCTTCTGAAACGAGCAGGCTTCATCTTTGATAAAGAAGAACATGGTGTGCTGTTTTTATGTGTTTCCTGAAAGCCTACCTCGTCATTAGTATAAACGAAAATAGTACTTTCGGCTCGTCTTTTTTCTTTTCACTGTTGGTCTACGCAGTGGACAACCAGCTTTTTCTAAACGTTTGATTTTAATTTCATCAAGTGACAGTTGTAGCCATTGCCGTAGATTGCCTTTGGCAACCTTCTTTTGCAAACACATGTAAATAAGGCCTTTTTTTTTTTCTGGCAGGTCGATCAAAAATACGACCTTGGTATTTTACCAAACGGCAGTGGTTTGGACGAGCAACTTGAACGAGATCCTTCTTGTGAAAACGATAAGTATTTATTATTTATGTAATGAACGTGCTTAATGAATTTTGTGTGTTATTTAACATAAGCAAGTTATTTGGCAAAACGCCGATTTCTCTTTAAAACGCTGAATCAGCTAATGCACAGATGCGCTGTAATTTTGGTGATGGCTGGCGAAACTTTTGGTAAACCAAGCCAAACGCCAAATATAAGGATATGATACTGAGGGAGCAGGGCCGATTAGTTTACACCTGACCAGGTCGTCCAAATTTACGTAATAACCGGGCACTGGGCGATGCTAATCCTTTGCGACTAGCGTCTATTAAACGCGGGCCCAGAATTGCGCGCCATTGGCTGGTAATTTTTATTTCTTTTGCGTTGTCTCGTCTTGTTTGAAATAACCATGACTCTTCGAACCAATCAGCGTGATGTTTATTAAAGTTCTGCAAAGCGTATGTGGCATACCGTGTTGGTCGATGTAGTCGCGTGGAAGCGCAAAGATATTCAACACGATCACACAACAGGCGTGGATAAAATGGCTCGAATCTTTCATCGCAGCCCATGCGAATAGCAAGGGTCATAGCCTTCGGTCGATGATGTCTACCGCGCGGATTGGTAAGATGAAAAATCCAGTTCGATTTTTTAGGATGATCCAATAAAAAGATCGTTCCTCACAGCGGCGCAATATAAACGCTTGCGCCAAAAGTGGTGGCACAGGTCATATTTAAACAATCCAATTGGTGCTTGGATTCGCGTTTTGAAATGACTTCTTCCACCACTACTCAGCGGCCTTCAGGTAAACCGCGACAATGCTGAATAATACAAGCCACTGCTTTCACTCAGGCGAATGCGTCGCGTGGTTTCGAATAATAAGCGTGGTACCAACTCCGCTTCCAATGAGTAATAAAGCGGACTGATGTGCGAAGCAAACACTGAGCTTAATCGCCGCCGACGAAAAGCTACCTTGTTTACCACTTCGATGAAAGGCTTCCATTGCTCCCATTTTTCATATTTCACTCAACTTGGCTGGCTTCTATGTTTGATACTTTATCGCAGATAAGTGAGATTAAAAAAATGATTGTTGGCTATAGGCAAAATAATCATTTTCCAAAAATGGGCATTATCGTCGGTAATGATTTGCGAACTACACTGAGCACCATTATCGAGCATGAAAAATTAAATTAATAAACACACTTTGGAAGAACACAAATGAAATGTAAAGCCGCTGTTTGCTTGGGGCCCAGGTCAACCCTTAAAAATTGAAGAAATCGATGTACAAGATCCGCCAAGGCGGGTGAAGTTTTGGTTCGTATGGTGGCACCGGTGTTTTGTCATACTGATGGTTTTACGTTGTCTGGCGAAGACCCAGAAGGTGTTTTTCCTCGATCCATAGTCACGAAGGCGCAGTGTGGTTGAAGCGGTTGGTGAAGGTGTCACGAACAGCTAAAAGCTGGCGATGCAACTCGTTATTCCCTCTTAAACCCCGCAGGAATGTGGTGAGTGTAAATTCTGTAAATCTGGGCAAAACAAACTTATGGTAGTGCCGTCGCGAAACTCAGGGAAAGGCACTGATGCCAGACGGCACAAAGTCGTTTCTAGCATCAATGGCGAACCGATTTTTCATTACTGGGGCACGTTACTTTTTTCCGAAATACAAGTGGTGGTTCCTGAGATAGCGCTCGCCAAATTTCATGGTTGAATCGCGTTAGAAAAGTCTGCTGCTGGCTTGCGGCATCACCACGGGGAATTGGCGCAGTGTTGAACACCGCGAAAGTCGAAAAAAGGTGACACAGTGGCGGTATTGGTTTGGTGGTATCGGCTTGTCCGGTTATGCCAAGGCGCACGCATGCTGGCGCTTGCGTTTATGCCATCGACATTCTATGAAATCCTAAAATTCTCTGTTCATTAATAATCTAAATCGGAAATGGCCGAACAATTTGGGTGGCGACAGATGGCGTTAATCCGAAGTCATCGACGCACCTATTCAGCAAGTTCAATTGTGGATAATGACAGACGCGGCCGTGAATTAACTCGTTCGAAGTATTGGTAAAGTGCAAATTATGCTCAGGCGCTTGAGTTGTTGTCATAAAGGTTGGGGCGAATCCTCGGTTATTGGCGGGCGGTGCGGGACAAGAAATCTCAACGAGACCATTCCAACTAGTGACTGGTCGAGTCTGGAGAGATCGGCTTTTTGGTGGTTGTTAAAGGCCGCAGCCAATTGCCAGGTTTCGTAGAAGACTACATGAACGGAAAATGAAAATCGACCCATTCGCTGAACACAACCATGCCCGCTTGAAGACATCAAATAAAGCGTTTGATTTGACATGCACGAAGGGTAGGTTTTCGTACGGTTATCCTGTTTGATAAAAGTAAAACGGCTTCTAATCAATCGAAAATCAGTTGGCTTTCTTTCTTTCCTAGAGAAAGTGAAAGCCAACGCTAAGGAATGAACGATGGAAATTACTTTCCAGTACTAAAAAGCTTCGGGGCTTGCTAAAACGCTATCCGGCCATGAAAGCTTGTCGGTAAAAAAGCGAGATGGACGTTTTGCGATTTATTTGCCCCACAAGCAGAAACAACAAAACGTCCCCGTTTTGGTACTGGTTGTCGGTTTGACCTGTACTGACGAAAATTTTCATGCAAAAAGCCGGCGCCTTTCGCAAAGCAGCCGGAATTAGGCTTGGCGATTGTATGTCCTGATACCGCCCGCCGTGGCACAGAATAAATCCGAACGAACATGAAAGCTATGACTTTGGATCTTGGGGCGGGGTTTACGTCAATCGAACAGTGTGGAAAACCGTATTCGAACACCTATCACATGTACGATTTAATGTCGTTCAGGAATTGCCGCATTGATCGAGACGAAAACTTTCCGTCAACTGATAACGTTCTATTTCCGGCCATTCTATGGGTGGTCCCACGGCGGCCTTTGATTTTGTGCGTTAAAATCCGGGCAAGTATCAATCGGTCTCGGCGTTCGCGCAAATCGTGAATCCAACCAATTGCCCTTGGGGCGAAAAAAGCCCTCACCGGTTATTTAGGCGAAAGACAAGCCACTGGAACGAATGGGACGCGACCTTTGGCTAATCGAGAAGGCAGTGAGCGTTTACCTTTTGTTTTATCAAAGATCAAGGCGAAGCGACAACTTTTGGTAAAAAAACTTAAACCAGACGCCCTAGAAGCCGCCCTGTGAAAAAGCGGTCAATCCGATTACGTTCGTCGTTCAACCGGTTACGACCACAGCTACTCTTCATCGCAGTTTTTATCGATGAGCACCTAGAAACACCATTTGCCAGAGCCTTGAAGTTAATCCTAAATTAGCTTTCTTTTAGAATGACAAAAGCGAGGCAACCGGCCTCGCTTTTTATTGACTGAAAACATTTAAAAAACACGTAGGGAGGCATGCGCAAAGCGTAAATTCGCCGTTTTAGGCAGGTTGGTCCTTTAAGGCCAAAAAGAGTAGATAATTGCCGGTTCGAAGAAATGACTCAAACCAAGCGAACGTTCTTAAACTGGTTTTGTCAATCTTTGCTTGATAGTGGAGGGGGATGGGCCGCCCTCCGCTGTTTGATATTTGCTAAGAGAGAAAATAAAAGCCTTGGTGAGCCGAAAACATCATGTTCAAGCTCACAGTTGAAAATTTTAAGCGAATACGAAAGTATTTGCGAACCGTTTTCCTACTTTCCAGTGCTTTCATGCCGGTTCGATGACAAAAACATCCCCAGCCTTAGGTGTTTTGCTCTTCGCTCTGGGGTGATGATGCAGTAACCTTCCAAGAAGTGGCAAAACTCCATTTGTCATAGTTCACTTCAATTTACCTGGCGTGCAGATCCAAGTGCCATTATTTTGCTGCCGTCTTTTGAAAGGTAAGGCGTTTAGGTTCACAGTTGTGGGATTGCCACAATACGATCCATTTCTTGTTGCGTTTACCACAGGTGTTTGGGTCAAAGTTTCGCGCATAACGGTGATAAAGTCAGACATAAGGCCGCTTCCAGATTATATAACGAAGTTTAAAGTGGGTCATTGTATGGCGGCTATGAAGTAATGAGTTTTGTCTGTTACGTCATAAATAGCGTTTAATTGGTTAGAAAAAAACATCTCAAAATAAGGTTAAGTCCCACAGGCTTGAGTGAAGTCGTAGCGTTAAGAAATTTGGGGATAATCAATCTGTCTCGGCGTTCGCGCCATTGTCAGTCCAACCAATTGCTCTTGGGGGGGAAGCGTTTAACCGGTTATTGCCTGCCCTTTGGCTTATCGTAATTTGGTGTTCTACTATTTTGATGGTGGGACCAGGTGACCTGTCTAAATCATATAAGATCCTTTAACCATTTAACTGGAGTATGACGTTGGAAGAAAATAACCATAATGGCGGCTATTGTTTTTTGAATCCTCAATTATCGATGGCGGCGTGATAAACGAAATGCAAACATGCCAAGGCTCACGACATATCGATAGAAACTGGATGAAACGGGGTTCTTAAATAGACAAAGGGTGCAGTAAAAAAGTTCGTAATGGGCTAGAAGGTTATTACATCAATATATTTCAACGCGGGACATTTGTGACTCCCTGGGTTATTGAAGTACAGCGGCGGCGATCAATCTAAAGCGAAGTCGATGCAAGAACAGGTTGATGCGTATAAGAAACAGTCCGCTAAACGATACGACCGTTACCTCCCTCAAAAATGAAATATTTATGAATCATGCCATGGCGGTAAACGAATGCGCGAAACAAGCTTGTGCCTTCTGGTCCAGAAGCTAGAATTTTTAAATGAAGCGCTTAACCTAATTAGGTCGAGTTGTGCGCATAAATTGAAGTTTGGAGCCAATTCCTAACTCTTTAAGAAACTAATCTACAAAAACAGGCCCAGCATGCATGCTCTATGAACAGTTTATAACATTACGTAAAAACTTCAGACAGAACAGAAACTTTCTAAGGTCTAATAGTACTTCATCGAGGAGTAAATGAAGCCAGACAGCGGATGATCCCTTGGATTTAAGTGTTACTTTCAACGGTATATGAGTACAGGGAGCTTAGATCTACGAAAGATGGAAGTCGTAAATGCGGTTGGTACACAAGATCCTTGGAGGGGTGGTATGCTGGGCTGTATAGACCTTTGTTTTCTTAATGGGGAGAAAGACGGAAAGTTAAGAGAGTAAGGCTCTGTAATGGAGTGGGTGAGCATGCTAAGGCAGACGGTGCATTGTTCGTTCAGTGTGAATTAGACGCGTTGCCAATCGAAGAACCAATGACCGTAGTTTCGCAGTGCTTGAGAGTAAAATAGGCGGTTTTGCTCATATGTGTTACTGGCAATAGTATTGTGACGGCGTGTGCGGATGTTCACAAATCTCGGCCAGAAAAGGGTCGTGTGTGGCTGTGTTTCAGCCAGCCGAAAGAACGGGATGGGCATTCAATGGTGAGAACGATGTACGTTTTGCTAACCTCTAAACGATTATCGTTTGGCTTTGCACAACTTACCAGGATAGCACTGGTAAAGTTGCCGTGCGGCGGGTACGTATAAATTGCTGCTTGAGAGGCATGACCCCTCTCCCTCCATTTCACACGCGCAAACGTCATGCGGCGCAATCCTGAAAGGAGTCAGCCCTGCCAAATGCCATGTGCCAGATATTCAAAGAGCTAAACACCTTGCCTGCTAAACTAACGGATAAGGA
>Ga0163217_1077782_pt1 | contig 17738 bp, 22 predicted proteins | sample SynspAceP_FD_185933 | JGI IMG/M metagenome (GOLD analysis project Ga0163217, IMG submission 185933) | Saline lake microbial communities from Ace Lake in Antarctica - Synechococcus sp. Ace-P (PacBio error correction) | ecosystem: Environmental > Aquatic > Non-marine Saline and Alkaline > Saline ...
AAAAAAGAGAAGAGAATACCGGCAATGAAAAATCCCGGCGGGACGTGGCTTGATTCCACAATGGGGTTGCTGGGAATGAACCACGGAGTTTTTTCCCTAATCCGAAAAAAACTTCTAATTCTGGTCGACGGAGGAGGGCCCGTAGCGGTGGGCCCGACTGATGTAACAAGGGTTCAGAAGTCTTGGCCGGGGTTGCGACCCGCTTGGAACGGTTTTTGATTCCAAGCAGCGTCCGTGGGTTGCGATTTTTCCTCTGGTGCCGAATCGGTCCGCGGCCACAAATGGGTGGCCCAGCGTGCCACTTCGCGGCCGGTTTTGCAGCGTGAATTGATGCCAGTGGCCATTTCTCGTGGGGACCGAACTCCTTGCCCCCCCCCTGGCCGTGGCTGGCCGTTCAATCCACAGTGCTGAGGGGCCTTACCTGCCGGGTGTTGTTTGCTTGCCCGGATAGGCCAGGTCGTGCCAAGCGGCATTGGCGTTGCACGCAGTAGCGGGCCCTCCGGGCTTGAAGGCGGTATCGATTGCCAAACCTATCAGTCCAATGTCACTCGTGATCATGGATGCCGTCGAGGGGCTGGCCCCCTGCAGACCGGCCGGTCTACTGAATTGGGCAGCCTCCGGGAGGCCGGCGCTCTGGAAAAAGCAAGGCGGCTTTCAATCTTGAATACCCGTACGGGCGATTTGTGGACGAGCAGGGCTACACCTGCGAATGAAGTAACGCTTGGCCCGAGGGAACCTGAGCCGGTTCTTGAACTGCCCGCCATTCCAGTCAGCGTGGACCTGTATTCTGGTGCCGGTATTTTATGGCAATGCAGCCGTCAAATTCATGGCTAAAACGCGTTTGAAAATCTTGTTGACGTCCCAAACGCTTGCGGCGCTTTGTTCGAAAGGCGCCCAAGGCGGTGAAGCTGCTTGATAAGCCCGCCCGCCTGGTGGTTATCCCCACCGGTGTCGGAAGCCACAGAAGTGATGCGGGTTGGATTGGTGCTGCGTCAGGGATCTGACTGATGCCTGCCGGACTAAATATGTGGATTGTGTCTTGAATAATCTGCCGAAAAGGTGTTGTTACTTAACAGTCTTCAGACCTCTGGAGCTGTTGATAAAAGACTATTTGTAATCAATACTTGCTGTGGATTTCCGTATTAAGCAGATTAGGTTTGAGCGGTCGCCCCGCTTCAAGCCTTGTTTGAAGTTTGCTGGATTGCCGCAGACGATATGGGGAGCGTTTAGCTGGGGTTCGGTACCTTGGGGCAAAGAAAATCTGTGACCGGGCGAGAGAAAACGATAAAAGCAAAGGAACTTCGCTATGGTTCGCAAAAGCCTGGTTTTGGGCTGTCGCCGCAGCAAGCGCTTCTGATGTCTTCACTATGGTCCAAGGCGCATGGGGTGTAGGGATGATTCAAGCCCTTCCGCTCAGACCCTTAATCAAGCCCTTGGATGCAGAAGATCGAGTTGCCTTCCAGGTCAGGGGATTTATCCAGTCAGGAAATCCTCCTGCACTTGCGTCTCCGGAGCGAGTTTGGTCGGGCCGGTATCCGAGCGCGGAATTTTTCCTGACTGATCTGGTGTTCACGCCCCATGGTTTCGGCCGGAATGCCGTGCGGGTGGGGATCCGGGTTAACACGCTCTGAACAGGCCGGTAAAAGAACCCCTTTCTGAATTTTTCTGATGGAAAGTGCGCTGGCCCCTCTGGCCGCGTTGCCTGCGCGAATTTTTACAGTTTTTGCTAGATCCACCCTTGTATACCCCCACCTGGCGGCTGTAACGGCTGTTACCGCCGCTCGCCGCCGCAGCTCGCCCGGCCGGCTGCCGCCGCGCCTGCGCAGCCGCCCAGTACCTCCACAGTCCGCACGCGAGGGCGCCGCGAGAATGCCAAGAGACAACGCTTCTGCCGGCCGTCCACGGTTCAGCAACCTGCTCGCCAAGCTGCACCGCAAAAGCGACTCAGCAGCTTTCTGGCGAAGTGGCGCCCGAGCGTACCGACACCCTTGTGGGAGATTGCCTTGCGTAGTCGTCCGCAGGTGCGTCCTGTACACCAGACCATGCCTCGCTATTCAGAGCTCAATCCGCAATGCCTCTCGACAACAACATCAATCGGCTGAAAGCTGACCAGATCCCTTGACCGCTGCCGGATCGCCGAACAGGCTCTTCGCCTAGGTCAGGCTGATGCGATGGCGCAAGTGGCGCAACAAGAACAGTGCCTGGCAAAATGTGGGCGACGCAGAGCGCCGCCTGCCCAGCGCCAAATTGGATGCCAGGCAGCAGGACGACAGCCCCTGCGGCGCCGGAAACCGTCCCGCCAGCGACTCGTTGCGCCTGGTAGGCGGGCAGTGCCGAGCAAGGGGAGTGGTAACCTCGGAAAGCGGTAGTGCAGACCCTGATAGCCTCTGCGGCGATCAGATTGGAATGCAACAAAAGAGCAGCTGATTCGCTTGGAACGCGAAGAAAGGCCGAAGCCGATAGCAGGCTGGCTGATATGCAGGCCCAAATGGATACCTTGCCAGCGGTTGCTTGAGCTCAAGGATGCTCACACTGGCTGCCAATGTCAAGACCAGTTAGGCGAGTCGGCAGAGGTGCCGGATGTCGCGCCGGAAGCCGGAAGTGGCCGCAGGACGAAGATTGCCACCAGCAAAGCTGAGGATACCCAGGCTCTGGACGCCAGTTTTTGCCCGCGGTGGATGAAATCCAGGCTTGCCGGCCGAAGAGATGGCCGCGCCCTGCTGATAGCCTGGCAGAAATGCCCGATGGCGTTGACCTGCGCTCGAAGCAGATGAGACACGGCGTTGATGTGGCTTGCCAACGCCGAAATTGACGCGCCAATGCCGAGGAGGATCCGCGCTGCAGAGTCCGCGCCAATGGCCGAAGAACCTGTGCGAAGATCAGGCGCCCCCAGCACCTGTAGTTGCCGAACAGAAATCCGCGGCGCAGGATGCCGGAAGCAAGGAATGGTATTTGAAGCCCTGCCTGCAGCGCATGATGCAGAAAATTCAGACGTTCCTGATAGATAGGGGCGGGATCGTGCTTCTAAACTGCTCTGCTGTTGCTCAAATGGCGCTTTTGGCCTCGGCCGTAACCCGCTCAGCGAGAAGCCGATATGGCTGAAATTTTCATTGCCCGGGCGGCGAAAAGGAAGAATTTGAAAACCGAGTTACGACGCCAAATTGCGTTCAATTGGCCCTGGCCGGGATTTTGACGACGAGCAGTCCACGATCAGGACCTGGGTATCAATCAGGATCCGCTCACTGAAGGCCGGATGCCTGATCGCCTACGGTAACTGGATGAAGCCGCCGAGGTGCTCAAAACGCAGCGATCGATCTGGAGCCCGAGCGTGCGGCCTGCGTTTTGCAAATTTAACTGAAGTGGAAGGCCGCTGGATGACAGTCAAGGCTAAGCGCTCAAACGTAAAGGCGTTGGCGTACCATGGGCGCCTCTGAATCGCAGATTGGGCCGCCAATGGAATGCACGCTTCCCGGTTATGGCCTGCCTGCCCTGGCCGGTGCTGTGGCACAAGCGGACCGACTTGAGGTCACTGATTCGCTACTGGATAACCGCGAACACTGATGTGGAGGAGGTAGCGGAACAGGACTTTGGCTGTTTATCGACTATGACCTCAGCGCTTGGACAGCAAAGATTTGCCTGCAAGACGAAGCGCAACCACGGCGACTGTCTGGAGCATGGGTACAACGACTTGGCATTTCGATCTGGATTGACAATCTTGCCCAAGGATCTGGCCAGCCCTGGCCCGGCTGCCCCGCCAGCCCGGATGCTGAAGAAGAATTTGACTTGGACTTCAAACCTTGAATGATGTTGAACCTGCCAATCAGCAGCCACTTCGCCCATTCCTCAGCCCTGCACCAAGAACAACCGAGTTTACTTCTGGATGAAGATTTTTGACCTGTCGCTGACAGATGACTTGCAGGCACGACAGCCTGATGGCGGAGAATGGAGGCCATTGGGTTCAGTCTGACGCCGCCAAGTCGGATCAGGACGGCAAGGCTGGATGAGTCGTTGAACCTGTCTGATGAAGAACTGCTGAGTTCGCAGGAGCTGCGACGAGCGGAGAACGAAGAGTTGGGCTGAACGCCTTCACAGCTGCCGGCTGGATGACGCGGCCGTTGAATGCGGAACGAAGCATGGAGAGCTTTGGAATTGGACGATCTGGAAGAGACTAGCCCAGACGTGACCGCTGAGCCAGGTCCTTGCCCGACAGCATGGCCGATGAGAAGACGATGGATGAGTTCGACTTCCTCTCCGGCAACCGATGAGTGCGCCACAAGCTGGATCTGGCGCGGGCCCTACATCGATATGGGTGACCAGGAGGGTGCTCGTGACATTCTTTCGAGGTACTGGATGAAGGGAAATGATTCAGCAGAAGCGGATGCTCGCGAAAAAGATGGGGCAACTTGATTAAGCGATGATAGTTTCAATACCAGAGCGCGGCCGCCCCAGAGGCCGGCCGCTGTTGTTTCCAGGGTATGCGGCTTGCGTGAATATCGCGGCACTGCCTATCGTGGGATGGGAGCGCCAACAATCAGGCGTTAAAAGTGTTCAGGAAACCCTGGAGAAGGCGCTCAGCCCCGAGGTGGCTAATCATCTGTTCGCCTGGTTCTGTGCCGGGCGGACCGATTGCCGGGTGTGCATGCCTCTTGTCAGATCATCCATTTTGGAAACGGACGCTGTTCGTACGGCCTTCAACGGGTCCAGGTGCCAATGCTAATTCTGCCGCCGATATCAGTCTGGCATGGGCGCGCAAGGTGCCGGATGACTTCACGCTCGCTTCCGGCGGTAGCGCCGGCGCCTATCGTATGTATCTACAACGATCCCGTCAGGCCCGGCACACCTGGCGCAATGAAGTGACTCTGGAATTACCGTCCGCTGGATATCGAGGCGCATGCGCAAGGCGCCGAGGCACTGGGTGGGAGAGCCACGATTTTTACTTCTTTCGGGCTTTCTGGGCCTGCCAAGCAAGTCGCCGATCAAGCGCGTAGCCACCACCTCCTCAAGTTGCAAATGAATTTGCCGCTTCAACTCGTGATTGACTATACTCGCCAATGCTTTTCTGCACCACATGGTCCGCAACATCGCGGGCCGTGGCTGATGCGATGGCTGTGGAGAAAGCCGGTGGGGCTGGTGTGGCTGAAGTGCTGGCAAGCTACCTGCCGACGAGAGGGCGGTCTGACTGCGCGGCGTTTGGCCTGTATCTGGTTGGATGTGGCCTATCCGGACGCGCTTTGCTCTGCCGAGCGTTACATGGGCGCACTTTCTCGCGCGCTTGAATACGCTTCGACTGACGCTGCTGACTGATCTGCTACTATTTCAGGGCCGATCAAATCAGGTTACTTGTCCATAGCATGGTGCGAATCAAGAATATGCGGTATCCGGGTTGAAGAGCCCTGGCCTGCGGCTGCCGCAGGTGCCGACGGCCATAGGCCTGGTCTTCCTATGCCCCCAGCCCCCGCGCCGTCAGCGCTGTGCAGGCGCGGGGCACGAATCCATCAGCGCGTTTGCCGCCTTTTGTTACGCTCGGTGGGTCTGTTTCGTCAAGTGCGTCCTGCACAGGAGGTCAAGGAGGTTTCTGGGCAGAGGTACCGCCTGGACGTCTTGCAGTTTCATGGCGATGCGCCGGCGGATTTCTGCCAGCAGTTTTTCGGGGCGGCCCTATCTAAAAGCGCTTACGAGTGCGTGCCGGTGATTCGACTGAAATGCGCTGGCCGCCCAGTGGCCGAATTGCGTCCGGCATCCCTGCTCGACAGTTAAAAGCCGGCGTTGCCTGGTGGCAAACCGGTGAGATATTCGACTGTCCTTGATACCCAGCCTGAAACGCACCTTGGCCATTGTCCTGGGCTGGCGACTTGCCCGCATGAGAAATGTGGCGGAACGCCATACCAGGGCGGACGCCTTGGGGTTGATTGTCAGTGGCGGGGTGGAGCAGGCCAAGGGCATCAAGGATGCCGTAAAATCAATTCCTTTGTAAGAGAGGTTGAAGCGTGTCTGACTCAAATCGGTTGGATTACGCCACCATCCCCGGATCAACGCGGGCATTTGGTCCCTAATGGCGTCGTTTTGTATCCGAGACGCTGATGGATGCCCCTCGAGAGCTGGAAACCTTGTACGAGCGCCTTTCCCTGCAGATTCCGGATTTTCAGGCGGAGTTCGACTACGACCTTGGCCCATTAAGTGGGCCGCCCTTCACCGCTTTACCTGGCGGAGCGTTGCGGCAAAAAGTGGGTGGTGCAACAGATTATCTCAAACGAGAGGATTTGAACCACACAGGTGCGCACAAGGTGAAACACACCAATTGCAGGCGTTGTTGGCCAAGCATATGGGCAAACCGGCGTGAAAATTGCCGAGACGGGCGCCGGTCAGCATGGCGTTGCCACGGCAACCGTGGCCCGCGCGCCTGGCTTTGAAGTGCAGGTGTGATATGGGTGCCGAAGACGTCAAGCGTCAGTCGCTCAACGTCCTACCTACGCGCAATGAAGCTGCTCGGTGCCGAGGTGATACCCGTCACGGTCTGGTTCCAAAACCCTGAGGACGCCATGAACGAGCGATGCGCGACTGGGGTTACGCAATATTCGATGATACTTTCTACATATTGGCACCGTTGCAGGCCGCATCCATACCCCCCCCCCCAAACTGGGTGCGCGGACTTCCAATGCGTGATTGGCCGTGAAGCCCGTGCCCAGTGTCTGGCTGCAGTATGGCAAGCTGCCTGAAACGCGCTGGTCGCCTGTGTAGGTGGCGCTCCAATGCCAATCGCCTGTTCACCCCTTCCTCGAAGATCCAGTGTTGCCATGTACGGGTGTAGAAGCGGGCCGGCCTGGGTTGGAAACCGTCAGCACGCGCACGCATTGCCGCCGGGCGCCCGGGGTGGTGCTGCACGGCAACCGGACCTATCTGATGGAAGATGAGCCGGCCAGAATCATCGAGACCGCACTCGGTGGTCAGCCGGGCTGGACTTACCCAGGCGTCGGTCCCGAACATAAGTGGACTGCAAGATCTCGGCCGGTTACCCTACGTCATGCCACCGATGAAAGAGGCCCTGACTGCCGTTTCGAACTGACCCCGTCGTCGAGGGCATTCATGCCGGCATTGGATCTGCTCACGCGGTGGGCTTACGCGAGAAGCTGGCTGCTACCATGCGCCGGAATCAGACCATCGTGGGTCAACCTGTCTGGTCGGTGGGGAGCAAGGATATCCATAACCTGTCGCGAATTTTGACGGCATCAGTCTTTTGAACAGAGTGTGATATGAGTTCGAATTCAAAGCGTGTTTTGACAAGCTTGCGTGGCCAACGGCGCAAGGCCCTGATTCCCTATATAACGGGCGGGCGATCCTGACCCGGTCAATGAACCCTGCCGTTTGATGCAATGAGGCTGGTCGCGCCGGCGACTGATTGTAATCGACTGGCGTGCCTTTCTCCGACCCCATGGCCGATTGGCCCGGTCATTCAGCAGGCCATGAAGCGTGTTGCTCCACCGCGTCAGCCTGGCCAGGTTCTGGAGTGGTTCGCAGTTCGCGAGAGCAACCAGACCGCCAGTGGTCTGATTGGTTAATCTGACCCGGTTGAGCGTATGGGCCTATGAAAGTCTTCGCCGACGCTGCGCTGGCTTCGGGAAGTTCGATGAGTGTTTGACCGTCGATTTGCCCCAGAGAAGCTGATGAGGTCGCAGCGACTGGTTCAAGGCGCGCGGCTGGACGTGATTTTCCTGCTGTCGCCCAACCAACCACACTGCAGCGGGGCCTGCCAAGATCTGCCGCCGACGCCAGCCGGCCATGTTTATTTAATGGTTTTTCGCTCCCAGGGTGTGACCGGAGTCCAGTGCATTGAACGTCACTGATGTGGCACCAAGCTGGATCGCAGCTGCGTACCGTCACCGATTTTGCGATTGGTGTCGGCCTTCGTAATCCGCGATGGCAAGACAGCCGTCGGGCGTGGGCTCGGTGGCGGAACGGCGTAGTGGTAGGCTCGGTGCTGGTTACCAGATTGCCGATCATATAGGTCGGCCCTGAATGAGGGCACGGGCGGCAATTTGGCGCTATTATCCGTGATATGCGTCAGGCGATGGAATCAGTAACAGAACAACCCCTTTTGGTTGTAGCAGACAACGAGATAAAGGATTTGGCGATGAGCAACTGGCTGGTAGATAAGTTTGATACCCTCCATAGTGCGTTCCGAAGCACAAAAAGAGCAGTGTGCCTGAAGGCCTTTGGCGCAAATGCCCCTCCTGACGCGACGCGTGCTCCTATCGCCCGGGAGCCTGGAAAAAAAATCTGGATATCGCCCCAAATGCAGGCCATCAACTGCGACATCCAATGCGCGCGGCCGATTGGATATTTTCCTCGATCAAGAGGGTCGTACCGTAGCTGGCCAGCGAGCTGGGAAGCCGGTTGACCGTCTGAAATATCCGCGACAGCAAGAAGTACAGGGACCGTTTGAGACGGCGGCGCAGAAGGACACCGGGCGAGAAAGGATGCACTTGTGGTTATGCAGGGTTGCCCTTCAAGGTAATCCCATCGTCGCCAGGCTTCGAGTTCAGTTTTCATGGGTGGGGTTCATGGGTAGCGTAGTGGCGCGCGCCTTTTGTACGCGGGCGCCGAACGGCGCTGCGCGACGCGAAATCCCCTATGTGTGCTTCTCCGCCTCCGGTGGCGCGCGCATGCAAGGAAGCGCTTTTCTCGCTGATGCAAATGGCGCAAGACCAGCGCGGCCATGGCCAAGATGAAGGGAAGAGGCGTGCCGTTCAATTTCGGTCATGACCGATACCGTTTCGGCGGCCGTCTCTGGCCAGCCTGGCAATGCTGGGCGATTGAATGTGGCCGACCTAACGCGCTGATTCGGTTTCGCCGGTCCCGCGGGTTTTAATCCGAGCAGACGGTGCGTGAAAAAATTGCCCGCGGTTCCAGCGCAGCGAATTCCTGCTCGCGCCACAGGGGCGCTGGATTATGATCATTCCCACGTGCCGAAATGCGTGATCGTACCTCCTCCTGTCCAGTTAATGCCTGGACCATGAACTGAAACCGGCCTGCCTGCGCCCAGAACGGGATCAACCGCTGGGATAACCCGCTGGTATTGGCGAGGTTTGATGGGCCCAGCGCCGACCTGAACACCTTGGTTGGCGCGGCCTCGAGCAGCTGCATCCCGACAGAAATTCGATATGGGTCTGCAGCGGGTTGCCGAGTGGCAGCGCGCCTTGGGATTCTGCGCCCGGCGCCGCTGGTGTTCACCGTTACGGGACCAAATGGCAAGGGCTCGACCTGCGCGCACTTGACGACTGCTGCAGCACGCTGGCCTGCGTACTGGTGTTTACTCTTCTCCGCATCCTGCTCGAGTACAACGAACGCGTCCCGTATTGCCTGGGCAAGAATGCCATCCGATAGCAATGCTCTGCGACGCGTTTCGCTCCGCATTGAGCGGCCGAGACCGAGGTTGAGTCTTACTTACTTCGAAGTTTCGCCACTCTGGCGAGCCTTACTCCTGTTTCAGGACGCCGGGCTGGATGCCGGTGGTGCTGAAGTGAGGCTGGGCGTCGCCTGGATGCGGTATATCATTGACCGATATCGGGTAGCACCAGTAAATTGGCTCGATCACCAGGAGTACCTGGGCGATACGCGTGATTCCGTTGCCTTAAGAAAAAGCGGCATATTGCGGCTGGCCTCAGGCTGGTATGCAGCGGAGACCGATTCTACCTCTACGTTTCATTGCCTGAGCGAGCGTCAGCAGGCAAGGCTGCTGCTCCGCGAAGATCATTATGGATTGGCAATGCCGGCAGCGCAACCTGGCGGATGCTTTGTCATGACGATGCATGGTGTGCGGCCTTAGCCTTGAAGGGCCTTGAGCCCACTCCTTGCCCAAGGATAACCTCGCCACAGCAGTACAGGCATTCTGGCTGCTGGGTCTAACGCTGACTGATGCCCAGATGGTCGATGCGCTGGCTCGGGTCGACATAAAACCGTCGCATGCAGCGGCTGAACCCGCAGTTGGCGTGGCCAACTCGCGCCGCTGTTGCTGGATGTCGGACATAACCCGCATGCAGCCCAGCTTCCTGGCCGGCCCAACTGGCCACTGTGACGCAGAAAGTGTAGCGGTTTTTTTGGCCTGCTCGCGGACAATGATCTGCTGGCGTCGTGCCTCCCTTTGCAGGGGTTTTTTTTCGCATTGGGCGCTCGCGCCGATTGCCCGACCCGCGAACGCGTTCAGTGGTGGACTGGCGACCTGCCCCACCGCTCAAGGGGGAGAACGCAACCTATAGCTACGACTACGGCGCCCAGGCATTGAGCAGAGCCGGAAAAACACGCCAGCCAGCACGCGAAAATTGTGATTTTTTGGGGTCGTTTTTTTTTCTGTGTGTCCAGCGGCCATTAAACTCTTGGTTGAACTTACCGTCCTCGGGATCCTGAATAATGGATGACAAATTGAAAGCGCGCTTATTGGCGCACTGGTGGCTGGTTGTTTGCAGCAAGTGGTTGTTTTACCCATGCTGTTATCCGGCAGGATAAACCGTCATGTAGAGGTGGAGGCGCCCGAGCGGCAGAGATGTCCCAGCGAGCAGATTGCGCCCGCTGCACCATCGAGTTTGGCCGAGCCTGAAAGTGGTGGGCGGTTATTCCCGAGGCTGAAGGTCAATCCTATGCCCGAGCAGGACAGCGTCAGCGACACACCAGCCTGTAGTTACGCCGCCCAGCGCCGCAGCGCCGGTTGCGGCGACACCTGAGCCCGCCGAGCCTGCAACCAGCCGCGGCTCCGGCTCCAGCTCCTGCCATGGGGGCCCCAGCGCAGGACAGGGTGACTGGGTTGGTGCAATTGGGCAAGTTTCTCCGCTGCGCCAATGCATCGGCTTCAAGCAAAAGCTGAAGAGCAGGGCTACAACGCTACACGGTCACTGCCAGCGCTGATGGAGCAAGGACATTACCCGCGTTTATGTCCGGCCCGGTACTGGATCGCGAAGCGCCAACCGCCTGCGCGACGAGCTGGATCGCGCCAGGGACCAAGGCGCTTCGTTGTCGGCCATCAGAAGCTCCTCCACGGGTAAGCGATAGCGTTTACGGTAAAAGGGCGGCTCTGGTAGAATATTGGCCTTCCCGCATCGGGTGTTTCGTCCGTGACACTAGCTGGATTGGATTGGCCATCATCGCCAATTATTGCCGTCTCGACGCGTGAATCAGTCCTGGCCGGGGTTTCGTCAAGGAAGCACTTTCGCTGGGTGACCCCTGGGTGTCGCCGGCCTGTTGCCTGGATGTTTGGTGTGCGCTGGCGGAGTACCTGATTCCCTATATCGTACCACCCTCCCGTTCGGGTGATCGCGGCCTGCGCCATACTATTTGTATTAACCTTGATTCTGGTGGCCTGATATCAAACTATCCTGATGGGCAAGTTGTAGTGGTCACGGGGTGAAGTGGCAACCGACCGGCTTTCTAGGTATGATTATTCGGAGCCGCACGCGGTTGCCACTGCTGGTCACCGTGGTGTAGGCCTGTTGAAGCCTGGCCCCGGTGGACGCAGATAACTGGTGGCGGTCAAGTCCTGAAGCTGATTCCGGCAATTTTACTCCTGGTTGGCTGACTGGTCCAAGAGCATGATTCGGGGTTTGTCGGCGCTGATCTTGCACCTGGTAGCAGCAGGTGTGGTTGATCCATGACAAAAGGTGTTTAGCATGTGTGGCATTGTGGCATAGTGGGGGCAAGCCGAACGTCAATCAGGCGCTCTATGATGCCCCTGACAGTCCTGCAGATCGCGGCCAACAGGACGCCGCCGGCATGAACTGTGGACCACGGAAGGCTATACCTGCGTAAGGACAATGGCCTGGTCAGGGAACGTGGTTCACCGCGGCATATGCGGCGCCTGGTCGGCAACATGGGCATCGGCCATGTGCGCTACCCTACCGGCGGGCTCCTTCCAGCTCTAGTCTGAAGCGCAACCTTTTTTACGTCAACTCACCCTACGGGCATCACGCTGGCGCACACGTTAATCTGAACCAAGTCGAGCGTTGTCGCGGGAGATCTACGAAATCGGATCTGCGCATAATCAATACCATTCCGATTCGAAGTGCCTGCTGCAACGTGTTCGCCCCACGAGCTTGGCTCGCCTGCGGTAAGCTGCAGCCGCCAGCCCAGGAAGATATTTTTGACGCTGTGCGCGCAGTGCATCAAAGCGCTGTGTTGGTGGCTATAGCGGGCCATTGCTATGGTCACCGGCTACGCATAAGTTGGCTTCCGTGACCCCCAATGCTATCCGCCCGATCGTGTTTCGTCAACGTGAAACCGAGAACGGTGTGGGAGTACAGATCGCCCTCGGAAACGTTTCCCTGGACGTGCTGGGGCTTTGACCTGATTCGCGATCTGGAGCCGGGCGAGGCCCCTGTTCTACATTACTGACAAGGGTGTCGGTGGCATACCCGTCAATGCGCCGAAAACGACCGCAATATTCCGCCGTCATTTTCGTAGAACACGTGTATCTCTGGCTCGTCACGGATTCCGATGATCGATAACGTGCTTTGGTTTAACAAAGCACGGCGCGCATGGGTGAGAAGCTTGCCCGAGAAGAATTCTGCGCGATAACCCGGATCACGGGTATCGAATGGTGGTCATTCGAATTCCCGGACACCAGCCGTACCTCTGCGGTAGAGTTGGCCAACCACCTTGGGTTGAAAATTCCGAGAAGGTTTTCGTTTCTAAGAACCGTTACATCGGCGCACCTTCCCTCATGCCCGGCAGGCGGCGCGCAAGAAGTCGTGCGCCAGAAGCTGAATGCTATCGAGCTGGAATTTCGCGGCAAGAATGTGGCTGCTGTGGACTGACCCATCGGTGCGCGGTACCACCTGCAAAGCAATTATCCAATGGCCGTGAAGCCGGTGCCAAGCAAGGTGTATTTCCCTGTTCGGCCGCGCCCGCAAGTGCGCTATCCAATGTATAGGGATCGACATGCCAGCGGTGGGCACAGCTGATCCGCGGCACGAACCGTAACACCGAGGAAAAGTCGCCCAGCTGATCGGGGGCTGACTGGTTGATCTACCAGGATCTCATGATCTGTCGACGCAAGTCAGCGAAGCAAATCCGAAACTGACGCGTTTCGATTGCTCGGTATTTTGATGGTGATTATATTACTACTGGCGACGTCACGAGGCCTATCTGGGCAAGATCGACGTGCCGCAATGGGAATGCGGCCATGTCCACTGGTGATTCAGGGAATGCGGTCATCGAGTTGCACAACTGATTAGGTGAATTTCAGGATAGCAGCCTGGCTGTGCAAGTCTGCCCTGACAAGAGAACAAACCATGACGATAGAATGGGATGCGGAGTCGCCTTGACAAGCGATCTGAGCGAAGCAAGGTTTTGCCCTCGGCGTTTGCGTGCGGGCCAACAGCGTGGGCCCCGAGGCGGAGCACGGTGAAGCGCTGTTCCCTAGACTTCCAGTTAACGTATTCGTAGCGCTGCGATGCGGCGGCCGTTTTGCCGGCGAGGCCAAGGGCAACGTTCTATTCGCCCTACATGGAATCCGACAGTGCGTAACCTTCGAGGAGCGTATGGCTGCGCGCTGGAAGGCGCGAGCAGGCCGTTGCCACGGCGTCTGGCATGGCTGCCATCAATGGCTGGTCATGAGCTGTGTTCAGCCGGTGACTCATATCCTGTGGTTATCGCGCAGCGTGTTTGGCGCTACGGCAGCCTGTTTTCGATCAAGTATTTCAAGGCCTTTGGCCGTTGAAAGTCGACTATGTGGGGCTCGCTGACTGGATGGCTGGAAATCCGGCAAGCCGAACACCAAACTGTTTTTTGTCGAAATCGCCCTCAATCCTTGGCAGAGTTTTTTGGTTGAATATCGTGGTCCTGGCGTGTGGCCCATGCTCAACGGCGCGTTGCTGGCAGTGGACAGCACTGCTTTTGGCACTCCCGCGCTGCAGAGCCCGCTAGGAGCTGGGCGCGATATCAATCAATTCACTCGGCGACCAAGTAATAATTGAGGCCAGGGTCGCTGCTTGGGTGGTTGGTCGTGGCCGGGCGCCGGCGAACGCAATGCAGGAAGTGGTTGGTTTTTTGCGGACCGCTGGCCACCACTCAGCCCATTCAATGCTGGGTATTCCTCAAGGGTCTGAAATCCTTGCGCCTGCGCATGCAGGCACACTGTGCCAGTGCGCAGATTCCTGGCCGAGTGGGCTTTGAAACAGCAACCGAGTTTGAACAGCGTCTATTACGCCGGCCTACCGAAGCACCCGCAACATGAGCTAGCCAAGCGGCAGCAGAAAGCCTTTGGTGCGTCCAGCTTTTGAAGTGGCGGCGGCCGTGAAGCTGCCTGGCGGTTTATTGATGCCATCGGTGCTGTCCATTACGCAAACACTGGTGACAGCAAAAGCACTATCACCCATCCGCGACCACTAACCACGGCCGCCTGCGCCGGAACTCCTGCTACCGCAGGTATACGCGACAACTCTGAATCCGCGTGGGCGGTCCGGTCTGGAGGAGGTAGAGGATCCTGCAGGCTGATCTGCCGCGGGTCTGGCTGCCCTGCGCGGTGATAGTGGAACAGCTCCTCACAATAAGGCAAAAGGCTTTTTAATTTTGAATGAAGGTGTTTTAAGTTGATTGCGCCGCCGGGAAGCGGGCTCAGTCCGCTGCAGTTAACCCCTGCATTGCGGCACTTTTAAACCAACATGGAGCGCTATCATGAAACATTTCAATTCTGCTGTTTGCCCTTTCCTTCGCATCACTCCTGGCTTTGCCGCCCTGGCAGAAACCAGCGAAGCCCCTCTCGTCAGCGTTTTAATATCAACACGCCAGTGCGGCCGAGATTGCCCGAAGTGCTTCAGGGCGTCGGCCGAATCCAAGGCGCAAGGCTATCGTTGAGTATCGCGAAGCCAACGGTGCCTTTTTCCTCGGTTGAGGACATTGCTCAGGTCAAGGGGATGGCCGCGGGCCACGCTGTCCAGGAACGAGCAACGGCATTACGCGCAGTAAGGGTTGCCCACCTGATACGGCCGCTGCAGCGGATAATCAGGTTCTGAGCCGGCTGGACGACTGACTCAGGGTCTTTGCCAATGCGGCAAGTTGCTCCGCTGGTGGCGGCACTGAGCAAGAGGTCTGCCGCCACTGTCGCTCGTTACATCGCGTATCTAGCAACCACACTCTGAGTTTAATAGCTTCGCGGCATCAACTTTGCTGTTACGACGGCGGACGGCAAATCTGCGCTGTTACCATCGCGAATACGGCTGACAGCAAAAAATCGGTAAATGATACTGAGGCGCTCGACCCGCTTCTTCGCTTGCTCACGAAATCGTGCGTCAGTGCGGCGCTGGCCTCATATCTCACCGCTCACTCGTGCCACGTTGCAGTGTTTCGATCTTGCTGATTCCGTCAGTGGCGGTCTGAACACGTTTGCGCCAGTGCACGTACCTCATCAGCCACCACGGCAAAGCCTCGGCCGGATTCGCCTGCGCGTGGCTGCTTTCACGATTGCGGCGTTCAAGGCCAGAGATTGGTTTGCTCGCGATGCTGCGTGACGCTCACCCAGCTAACTGATGGCTTGGCTATTACCCTTCAGGCGCTCCATATGCTGGGTGAGCGTTATTCCGACATGCTGGTGGCCAGTCGGCGATGGTCTGGGCTCACGCGGGTAACCTGCTCATGCCCTTGGCTAGGCCAGCAGGTCGGCCTGCTGGATTGGTTCGCGGGTAGTTTTGAAGATTGCGGGCAATGTCCCTGCCACTGGTTGCACTCCATCTGGTTGGCTGCTGCTGCGGCCGACCATGGTTTCCTTTTCCCCCCCCTCCCCCGCCTTTCCCTGCTTGGCCTGACGCATTGCCGTCCACGCAAATGGCCCATGACCCTGACCAGCTCTGCGCCCCCATGATCCCAGTTGATCGGCGGCCGCCGCCCGAGCCGACGATGTTTTTGCTGGGCAAGTCCTGATGGCATTGAAGCCCGCGCAATGGAGCCAACCTCGTCTTGCGAGTCGCGTGGGCGCGGCAAGGTCAGGTTCGCCGCTTTCCTGTACTTTCAAGCATGACGTCGCGCAGCGCAAATGATGTGGCTGGGTGATAAACGAGATCACCATTGGGACTCACGACAGCAGCATCAGCATCAGCAGGGTAAACGCTAGTGCATAGAAGGGGGCACGGTCGATCAGCAGTTGCAAATAGGGCGTCCGCTCACGCCCAGCAACTGCAGTTGACCTTCCCTGCCCTGCTGCCCAGACGCCAGTCAACGGCTCGGCAAATCGATCTGATCAAGCTGGGCGCTGGTATCAGACCGGGCCATTTGACGCGCTGCAGTAGCCGGCATGGCGGTCAGCGGGTGCCTATCTGTCGCGCCCTGGCAAAATGGCAGGCACACTCGTCGGTATATCCCGGCAACAAGTGCTTGGGCGACGCTTTACGCTGGTCCTGCAAACCGGCTGCTCGACCCAGATAGCGGCCAGCAACCAGTAGCAGGGTGGTTGACAAAGGCAACCGAGTTGACTGCCCAGATTTTGTACTCTAACGGTAGGTGCTGAAAGAAACACGCGCATGCTTCCCAAATGGCTTTTGCTACGCCCGGAAAGCGGATGCCGGGCAGGGGATTATAAAGAGGCTCGCTGGGTATCGGTTGACCGCGGTCAAATCTTGAGGCCTATTCAACCCTGAAACACAGCCTGGAGCCACGCTTTAATGGCTGATCAGGTATAACTCGTGCGCGAAAATGAATGAAGGTTGCCTATGACCGAGCGCACTGTCCTGACCACCTGATGATTTTGACTGTGACCGCCGATCCTGGCAACTGTGTGAGCTTGGAATGGCGCTCCCCTTCGTTGCTGTGGACACCGAATTCGAGGCGCACCGAAACCTTTTTTCCGATTGCGGGCCTGATCCAGATCGGCGATGCAGCATGCTTACCTGATCGACCCACTGGCGATCAGCGACAGGACGCCGCTGGTGATGCTCCTGCAGAGCCCGAGCGTGCTCAAAGTGCTGCCATGCTTTGCAGCGAGGACCCTGGAGGTCTTCATGAAGCTGTGCGGCGTAGCGCCAGCACCGCTTTTTGGATAACGCAGATTGGCTGCCGCCGTACCTGGTATGGATTTCTCGATGGGCTATTCGCGGCTGGTCAAGTCGTTGCGAATACGACTGTCCAACGCTGAAACCCGCTCCCAAACTGGTTGCAGCGGCCGTGAGCCCCAATCAGGTTGGCCTAGCGCTGCAGCCGATGCCGCGCATCCTGGCCGAGTTGTATCGATCCTCGGCCACGTATTGACGCCGCGGGGCTTACCGCCTGGTTGCTGGAGGACAGCGCCGAGCTGGTCAATGCCGCCGCCGGGTTGCAGGAGCCCGAAACCGCTATCTGCATATTAACAGGCCTGGCCGCCTGAAACCGCGGAGCGCTATTCTCAAAGTGCTGGCCAGTTGGCGCGAGAGTGAAGCCGTCAGCGGGGATTCAGGCCCCGCAATCGGCTGCTGCGCGAGAAAACCCTGTGCCCGCTGGCCCCAGCGCCAGCCGGAATATCTGCCTGCGCTGTGCGTATTGAAGATTGCACCCACGCAGCTTTCGCCAAGGACGGTCCAGGCGATTCTCGAGCTGATTCGCGTTGGCCAGGCCGTGCCTGAAGCGGCCTGCCTGAAACGCCTGCCCGAACCGCCTGCCGCAGACGCCAACAAGGTGCTCAAGGCGCTCCCGCAAGGTTGGTCACGCCATGCCGCTCGGTTAGGAATGGCGGAAGAGTTTGATGTTGCGTAAAAAAGCATCTCGGCTCTGGTGCGAACGCGGTCAACCCC
>Ga0163217_1084724_pt1 | contig 17738 bp, 15 predicted proteins | sample SynspAceP_FD_185933 | JGI IMG/M metagenome (GOLD analysis project Ga0163217, IMG submission 185933) | Saline lake microbial communities from Ace Lake in Antarctica - Synechococcus sp. Ace-P (PacBio error correction) | ecosystem: Environmental > Aquatic > Non-marine Saline and Alkaline > Saline ...
ATGGGGGGAAAAAACACATGGGACAAAAACACGACATTGCGGGAACACCCCTTTTTTTCCAACAATCCCTGGGCCTCCCCTTTTTTCCGACCGCTTCAAACTGGTCCCCCCCTGCCACACGCGAACCATGAGAACCACCTCTCCACGCGCACACACAACCACACTTTTCACAAAGGACCCACTGCTCCCCAGCGACGCACTTCGGCCCCGACACCCATGTTTTGCTTTTTTCCACAGATAGGGCACAAACATTGGGAGGGATGACTTTTTTTAAAGACTTTTTTACTTAGGACTCAATAGGCCCTCATTTAGAAACTTCCCTCGACTCTAAGGCCTCGTTGGTCCCGAGGTTTGGACGACAATTGTTCTCGACTTCTCCCGGACACATACACACAGGTTGGTTTTACGATTTTTTTTGTTTTCTTACACTCCTGTCGCTGAGGACGGCTGTTCAAGGTATACTGTAACAAGAACACCTTGCTTTAACGCATACATTAGCCCGAAATGGTCTGTCCCTATCGTTACTTGGATCTTCACGAACTTTCTTGCTTACCTTTTTGCTCGCCAGTTGACAGCATTACACGAAATTATGCACATGTTTTCCCCCTCCTCCTTGCAAGGAGGTCCGCCACACCGACTCACGAACGAATACTCTAACACTACTGAACATTACGTTTCTTCCAACTTCCTCGTCCACTAGACCGTACCGTGTAACGCGAGTCCACATTCCTCTTTAGCTTGCAACGACAGACACCTCCGACGTGCCTCATACGTTTTGCCTTAATAACCCCGACGTCGTTCGCCTCTACACACTCTTTATAGATCTCGCGTGCGTGTGGAGGACACGTAGACTCTCGTAGGCTCTACTTGCGATATTTCCGCGGTTGAGACTACTCTGCAACTTTATATTCTGCAGCCCCTGTTCTTCAAGGTATGTTCAATCTTACGAGATACACGCGGACGGCAACACTGAACACCGAGTGACACACGCAGCGCAACGTATTAGGGTCCCGGACGGCCTCACCTCGCTTATACGTCATGAACTTGGCCAGTCGTCTCACACAACTACAGGAGGTTACCGATATCGATCCTGGACACGACTTTTACTTTATCGCTCGCGCGCTACTAAGAGGTCAACTCTGTGCTAACACCCGACATACCTCCAATTATGATTCTCTTCGATTGACGTTTGGACAAATAATATATGCGTTACCACTTCCCTCCTCCCCACTACTCCTTTTTACACTCGGCGATCACGTGACGCCCGCGGACAAAAGTATTGGCAACCATGCTCTACATAGAAAGAGCACTCCTTACAATTACAAACTTCTCACACAGCAGAGTGCACTCTATGACTAACGCTCCGTTGCACACACGAACTTTATGCTCACACTTTGCTCTTCGCTCACGTTGCACCAAAGGTTTTTTCCTTGACACACTTTCAACATAGTTTCACCCACAGCGCATCATGCTTCCTACGTCTTGACCGCACTATCCATACATCCGAAATACGGAATAACCCAACACATCTTCACTTTCAAGAATAAACCTCACAACGCCTCATCGACGTATTTCCACAAATAGGGCCCGTTCGAATACTGACTGGTTTAACACCGGACAAGACGCTCTCCCATACTACTTGCATTTTACAATAAACTACTGTACAGTGCATACGGCCAAGTTGGAGCACTACCGTCCGCAGTATCTGGCACTAAAAGCGACGTACATTCCCTCGACAAGTCCCTTGAGAGAACACGAAGTCCTTTCTTCTACTTTAATACGATGTATCTTCCTTCACGCCTGACCCGAGACGAGACTCTTGAAGGTCACGCCTCCGCCGAACGATTTATCGACGCATACGTCTCGATAACACGCACATCATCAGAATCGACCACAACATTTTTCACGTCGAACAGCCTACTTGCTGAGTAACTCTCCCAAGTACATAACTGAGATTCCCACTCTCGGGTCTCACCCTGCCAAACAACTACACCATTTCATTACACACTGGTTTTCCCAGGGTATGACATTCGAACTTTCCACGACGAATTCGAGTACAGCGAACTCATGACTGTCGGTACATTAAACTTTGACTAAGAACAATACATTTCCACCACGACTAGCCACGACTTACGAACTTACACCATTGCCCGGACTCTCATTTCCGCGAGTAGAGACGACTTTTGCCACGCGACTTTTTACCCCGGGCTATTCTAGAGACGAGTAACGTACCGCGGCTGCTCTCTCCGACTTGCTGCGGACGGGACACACGCGACAATTGTTTTTCCGATACTCAGTCACGTTCCGATCACGTCACTCTCCTGGTTCGACGGACATACCACGCGGTGACACTTAATCCACTCAACTAACACTGTTTTCCCGAGAACAAACCCTCGTTGGGGTACAGCGGCGTACCAGCGAGATAAGTGTCGGACCAGACACAACACGGTCCTTGAGCTTTACATCGACGAATCAACTACTACTACTGAGAAACGAACCACATTACTACTACGTTATCAATCACTCGTCTGCCCTTCGATATATGATTAAACGGCACATACACTCGATCTTTTCCCTATCAACATACACTTGGAATATTTTTCGTAACAGCACACAGACTAGCTTGCAACAAGAATCACTAAAAAAGTACCTAACGTTACACTGCTCCACACGTACTTGGGATCACCTCTCTGACTAACGCAGACTCACACTTTTGCTTTTTTACTTTTCACAGCATCAACGGCACTCCATCTCTTCAAACGAACCTCCTTCGATGACACTGCCTTGGACGTTACGCCCTTCATTCACAATACCTCTTTTGGCAGGCACCGTTCCTAAAATTGGTAACGTACGTGTGCCCGTCCGTAAACTGTGAATCAAATGAACGGTCTAACAAAATACACACTGTTGTTCACCGTGGAACACTCACGAGTACAAAAATCCTGCTTGGCGACCTTCCCGTACTCACTAGGTTTTATTACACATTTAGCGTGCTTGGACGTTCTACTATCGAAGTTGCTAAAGTTCACGTGAACTTTTACACTATTTTTGTACACACATCACTTTATTACATACACCTCACCCTCGCTACTACGACACGAACTGCGCTCTACTGCGGCACATTTTACTTATTCTCTCTTTTTTTAACGGACATCCATGAACTCACTCCCAAACGCTAATTTTTTTAAAGCACCACGGACACACGACACACACATTGCCGCTTACACAACTCTTACACAACACTGACAACGACGAGAGTCTTCAACTCTGTATTCCGTCACCCTCCTCATTAGCCTTGCTTGCTGACTGAAGGCGACTATTTCCGCACGGCTTGCGACTTCTTCCACAAGACCAAAGAAGACATACCACCACATCACACATTGCGTCCATTTATGTTCTGTTCTACGTCGCTACACACCACTATACCTGTACCACGTAACCACAATAGCGGACATACACAACTTACTGAACACTTCGCTGTTCTTTCCTCTCCCCAGACGGATACATTTATTACACCTGTGGCACAACCCACTCTTGACAGAATCACACTATACGTGCCTACTTTGCCATGTCCTTTTACGCCCACATCGGCACGAACAACCCCTGGTTACTCCCTTGGACACGACACGACTGCAACACATGTTAACCGGTGACAACTTTGACTGGTTACTTGAGTTACGGCCGTGAAACAATTACACTTCCATTGACATAAATCCCTTTCCTATACACGACTCATATCCCTGCGTCGAGACACTACTCCTGCGGTGCGCACTCTCTCTTTCGCCTTAACACGAGACCTATACAACTGTGTCGTTGTCGGGCTATACCTACTTCACTGGGCAGGCAGTCTACGCATTATACTACACACGTGAACTTCCTTCGCGAGATCAGCGACTCTCCGGCCACTGCGTACAGACCAACATCCCGGGCATAGAATGGACAACAACGCACACTCAACTCGACGACGTCGACCAGGGAAACAACGCACACTGTCCACCAAGCTACCGGATTCAGCCCAGATGAACTTTACTTTAGACTCGCATGCGACTTTGGGCTATGACCGGGACACCCCAGATTCTACTACTGTGGCTACTCGCTTTCGACCAATCAACAAACTGACGCCGCATCGCTTTCCTCCACCTTACTACACAACCTCCCATGCCAAGGGTCCCTGGTCCTCGTCACGTACCTAATTTTTCCTCTGATAGGCACAGAACTGATCTTTTGCGGTGCACGGACACTGACACCTGCTGTAATGGAACACTATTTGACTTTGACGGAACGGAAACGCTACTTTCCAGAACAACTGTTCATCTCTTTGATTACCGGACTTATTTTTGAGAAGGTTCGTCGGAGCGCTGACGGTGCGGACTTTCTACCTCACGGAATGGAAAGCAACCGTCTCATGTTCCAATCGACGGAGGACAGCCACATAACACTTTCGGTATTTCACACCAACACTGACACATTTCGACACTGACTTTGACAACGCACTTCAACGTGACCCCGCGTTCTCACGGAAGACAGTATCCTCTGAATTTCCAAACTTACACACGCGATGGCACAATATACACACTCTTGCCAGCTACTAGGCAACGTACACCTGAACCACGTCTTGTCGACTTTTTACAACCGGGAATAGCGCGATTGCAGGAGATACCTTTACACCAGCACAAATTGACAAACGTAGCTGTTTACATACAAGACCCTGGTTTTACCTCTCCCTTTGACACATAGTTACTGGGATTCTTCCCAGGCTAACTTCCCCTGAAATCGATAAGCTGCACACCGTAACCCTGATCTCTATCAACACAGGGGCGAGTCCAGACTTATTATGAACACAACGCTTTATTCCCCGTGCCACTAACGTCCCTGACGCACATGACGGATTGGTAGGCTCGCTTGCCAACTGGCAAAACTGCACTCACACTCCGATTATTTACCTCCTCATTAACACGCGGACAGTCACACTCCACCACATCCCAATCCCCTCTACTCTCGGCAATGCTTACACAATCCACTCTTGAGTTTCCGACGAATCCCCACACCCACGCACACGGTTGGTTTTCAACAATGACCATGTCTGGGGAGACAACTCTGATCCACGTAATCTGCTTTATTGTTCTGCGTCGCAATTAAGTATCTCTTCCATCTACGGGCACACTTTGGTTAAGGAGTGACTTTTACCCATACATGCGCGATCGCCCTCACATTTGTCCAGCGGCCTATCCGGCTGTTCGACTACTAATTACAATCACAGACTACGCCAGTTCGCTCAACTTTTCCAACGTGCCTCACCCTGGCGACAACAACGCCCCACTTCGGCACTCAACCTCTCACGTGTACGATTGTGATCTTTTGAATACGGCGCTTTCGATTTGACATCAGCAAAGCAAACTCTTGCCTCGACAGTCAACTCGCGCCGATTTTCACTTTGCGATGCAGTCGAATCCTGTGGAACCTTAGGGCGTGTCTTTCAATTGCGCACCAAGCCGTAAACCTCTGACTTCCCACACGATCACACTCCATTAACTTGGATTACGGTCAGCGCGATCAGAAAACACTCTCCAGGGAAAATTGCCTTTTTTTACACCCGTGAAATCACAGTCTAACACGACGCACGTCTCCACCGCGAATCCGACACAATACTGGGACAACTCCTGGACGGAAACACCAAAGGAGCACATCCTAGCTTTTTCACACAGCTGAATTCGGAATTACGATCGAACGATGGCCTTTTTCAATTTTTCGCAGTTCTCATTTTCCAAACTACGAAAATCCTCAACAATCAAGAGTCCGATCACAATCTACGGACTCACACGATTGGATCAAACGTGGCGCACGCCTCTCCCTCCCACACCACATGACTTGTTGGACTTTTGGAAGATCAACAAAGTTGATCACACTAAACTGGTCCTGGTTTTCAGAACACCACCGACGAATCACCGCGCATCACACACCGAAAAACTTTAACATACGTTCTGAACTCCAACTGGAAGCGACACTGAGACAATTAACTGTGGACATGGACAGACATTGACGGGTGTTGTCTACACACTGGACAACTGTAAACGATGGCGCGTATACTTGCACACGTGACACATTACTACGACACGAACTTCAGCACGACCCAAACGATTGACTTTAAAACACGCTTACCGAACTACTACACCACCTTGCCTCATGAACGATAGACACTACGCCACAATTTCCCGCTCAAACAACCGGGATGATTCCTACAACTCCTCTTCAGTACTACGACACACAATGGGACTTATTTCTCATTTACAGCTTTAACCGATATTCGCGTAAGACGTTGCTACTGCTGACATGACCCTTACTGTTTATACATGACCACTACAACACGTACTTCCTTGCACACAGACCTGATTTTTCCGCGGGAAACTGGGCACGGACTCGACGATCTTCCTTCTCCAACCCGTTTACGCGCCCCAAACTACTGGTGATCCCTGAGATCCATGCCTACGCAGAGCGCTACCCGGTAACCTGGGACAACGCGACTGACACTCGGGACACTGCCACAAAACATGGACAACCGCCAGCAAGATAGACTGTCCTAACAGGTCCAAGTCATTGACTACGGTGACAAACGAATGAGACATCCTTTTCCGACCTGGTCCAGACGACGTTACCAGGGTACGCACCACACTACTCGACGCGCATCGCGCGGACACAGTCACAACTCCCTGGAATACCGCGCCAGATACTCGCTTTTGTCGACCGACATCGGCAGACAGCAACCAGGCCCCGACGGTGCTTCCGACCTACACCATCGCTCCTTATTCCCTAAGAATCGCGACGACACGGCCGACGGAGTCGGATCTAAAGAACACGATTAGCAAACTGAGTATCTTTCCGATGACAAGGACGACGGCATTGTCTACTGATCCCGCTCCACCAGAACTATGCGGCTATCATACAGGTTACGCCAACGAGATGTCTTAACCCACTCACCCACCGCTACGAAATGCACTATAGGCTGAGAGGTCTTATTATTATACGACAGCTACAATATGTTGCAGCATACACCTTGATCGATAGACGTTTGTACGTAGACGACAGACTTTATTACGCACGCCACCAGTGACACAACGGCACGAGACAGACAGCTGACCGGAAGCAAATCCACACGTCGCAATACCGCGCCAGCCAACGGTCACATTGCTTCATACTCGCCGACACGGACTCATACCCGAAGTCGTGATGACTTAAACACCGACCAAGGTACAACTTATTTCAAGCGAGCGCGCTTCACGGGGAACTTCTATCTCTCCAATATCACCTTATAAGTCGATATTGGGGTATGACGTAAGTAGGACATAAATACGCAAAGCAGAGAGCGCGACGGACGAGGACAATATGCGTTTTCACAACATCTAAAACAAGCCGATAAGTACGAACGCCGCTATCTATAGGCGTACCGCAGCATTCCTCTACGTTGAGAAGCTTTGACCTTGTTTTCTGCGCGGACCACGATACTGCGAAAACAGCACTGAAACATCGACATAGACAGATAAGCGTATGACGACATATTACACTTTTGCACCTATACTCTACAGACGACTTTGTTACTCTCTCCTGTGAGAATGACAAACTACTCTACCAAACTCTGTACGTCTTTTCACTCCACGATTATCGCGAGACATTCCCACGCGAATCCAGGACTAGATCTTCTGGACTCCCAGTCGTGTTTACACCTCTGGGTCTACGCAGTATGCTAATCACTTTTAGATGCTCACAAAGAGACATCTTGCGAGAATATTAACACCCTAATACTGTCAAGAGAGCGATCTTGCGTCGGCACGAATCCACGAGAGTGTCCATAACATTTCCGCGGTGTCATAATATTTCTAGATACTAGCACACGTCACATGAGATATCTACTGTTTGTGTACCAATTTGGAAACATAGAATCACACCAAAAACGTGTCTCTCACCCAGCTTAGGACACTGCCAAAAAAACCCGTTAATCGAGGACTACTACCCATCTTAAATCAAAGTAGCGACGTGAAAACGTTAGACGAGTTACGACCACACCCAACTGCTACCCCAGTTCTTCCGTGCCACCGAAGACGTTTACGAAAATCTTGACCGAATGCTTTTTTCTGTTACTTTTGAGAGAGGTCGAAGATCGATCTGCATCGCTACTGATCGAACTTAAATTTCTGTATCTTGTTTAATATAAGACATTCGTCACTTAAAATACCGGTGAACGAGCTGAATTCTCTTCCGTCATTCAAAATTTTCAGAGGGAGTGATTCTATCACTGACGACGAACACTACTTTTGCCGCACACTACACGCCAACTCGGATGTATATATCATTGCCATTTCAGCTTTTAACCATAAGACTGCTCAAATGCATTATTGACACTGTTTTGACACGTTACTTATCCCAACTGCACTTGTCTCACAAGAGACGTTGCGTCTCTAAGTTAGAACTCGAGCGTACACTCTACTTCTCTTTCTCTTACGCTTCGTTACGCCGAAACTTTTGAGAGAGCACTTGCTCTGATTGTTTTTGCATTTATTACATAGATCTCTACTTATGATAGCTTATTGGACGCGCTGGGAATCATACAACGCAGATCCCATCTTCGGTGTGGGAACGGCCCTGCGCCCGCATTTGATCCATTTGAAAGTCTAGTGACGTACCCTGAGACCATGAACGTTTTGATTGTACTACTGATTGTAACGAACACAGACTTTTTGGTCCAAACCTCCGTTGTGGTAGACATTACGCTGTGAAGACTACAGATAGAAGGAGTCATCTACTTCAATCGAAATCAATTTCGCAGCGTATGAGATCTATTTGAAAAATGTCACAAAGTAGACGCCTTATTTGTTTTTCGACAACTATGACACGATCACTTTGAACTACCACACCTTACTGAAGGTCCCTTTGTTCCTGTCTCCAGACTTCATCTGTAACCTTGCTGATGCCCGTGTGGTTTTGTTGTCTTATATGCGTGCCCAGAAAACCAATGATGACAATTCAGAAGACGATTGGGAAACAGTAACACGTACGTTATATCCCTCGTTAGACTTTTACCGTGTGAAGATGTTACCCCTATATTGCGTTCCCCTCGGGCCAGACTCACGGTCGGAATAAAACTTACACACCACCGAACGTTTGAGAAGAAAGTGCCGCTTACCTTCCACATTGATGTCTCCAGAGGAACAAAAATTGAAGTAAGAGATCGCATCTGGTCCATGGAAAGTGCGAGAATCCAATATGCACTAGACTTTAAGTCTTAAGACGCCTTGGCACTCGACAGCCACAAGTACTTAGCGCGGTGATTAGGACGAATATACCGTACATTTTCAGAGACGAAGTTTCGATCGCGCATACATGACGACTTCTATGTCATAAAGGTACGTACCCACGCGACGTAGCACACGAATGTTCGGGAGGCAGCGATTCGACGGCGTCGTACGTCAATCCAGCTTCAACAAGATCACACGCATTACTTACGCAAGCTTTGTTGAGCTCTTTACGACTCACAAACAATCCTCGTCTCTCGTGCGACGACCACCAGTAGACTTTGACGGTAAACTCAGAGCGAAAACTTTAACCACTGTACCGTGGATAAACTATTACCATACTAATCGACTACTCCTTATCTATCTGGATGCAATCGAAGTAAGAAATTCGCATTGCCTACTCGACAGCTCACTACTTAATTAAACTTTCCCTTTGGACGAGCGTCAAATAGTCACAGGCCATTATACAACAACTTCGAGGAAGCAGATATCTCGTACCAGTAATAACTCCTCCAACTGAGCGATAGTCTCACTTCCGAGTTGAACCAGTTACACCACTCACTTGCGCTCTCCTCGAGCGTGGTGTCTTGCAATAAACACCCTTAGCTTATATGGACCCTATTCCTAGCGTCTTATACAACTACAACCAGACATCACCATATTTACGTGCAGAGTGATTAGCGCTGGACTACACCCACAGATTCTCGACGGGCTAGTCGATTCGATATTAACGATGCAACGTCTCGTCTCTTCGAGAGGACGTCACACGGATCTACTGACACGACAACTACGTAACCATGAGTCGAGTTGTCCGACACTAAAAGATCGCACCTATGCGCACCAAGACGACTGCCGGACCACCTCTTCGACCTATCAATCTGTTAACCACTATGACTTGTGCGAAGATCGCGCCTGGAACTACGCGACAACACCTGCCGCACTCATGGACATCGATATCCACTATCAGTTTTGTTGAGAACACCCTATACTCGTAGGAAGACTATATAACCACGGCGTACGGACGAGAGAGATCCTCGCGACACGACATACATAGCTTACAGATTAGATACACAGCAGTTATTACCACGGCTAATCTTTATTCCACACGAATACACCTATACTCGCTGAAGATCTCTGCCCCAAACTTGGTTCTAATTTCGCGTAACTCACCCACCAGATTACCAGAATAGATCACTATTTCTCCGCGGATACTCTGGATCGTGCTACGCTTACATACGTGAATTAGACGTTGCATTCTTTTCTCACGACTGTAACTTACCTCACTCAAATCTTTCACAAACACTACTACTGACCAGGAACCCCAAACCAACTTCACTACCACACTAGATCCTCACAAACCCAAACTAGCGTCTAGTGGACCTGTGATCGAACGGCACTGACTTTGAGTATACGTAGAAGCGGGTATACTTACTCTGGTCGCACGTCACTGCAATACGCAATACGTTCAATACTGTAACCAAATATTGTATTGACTAGAGCTGCCTAGTAAATGACTATTACGTGCGACTCTCATAGAACCTCTTCGTCTAGGCTGTGGTAATCTCACACGTTAATAAACGGTGATTCACTTACCCTTCTCATACGACTATACACCATACCACAACATTCGCCGCACTACATGTCCTCTTCAGCGCACACGTCCCTCCTGTGTGACCTGCACCCTTCCAAAAAATCATACTGACACCCGTATTGAGAGTCTAATTATATGACGAGAAGCAATGTGCTATACGCTGGATGAATATGTCTTTCCCTTCCTTTAGAGGCGTGCACATATTTCACATTATGTAGATTATTACCACATAATCACCAAACGCCAGAACTATACTCTCATATATAATTAGAGTCTATCCGCCTTAAAGAGAACGCGACGGGCTTTTTTTTGAGACCTAACATACACACGGAGACTAATAGTATGCTTTAGACAAGACAGTATCCAGACTTTGCGACAGCGAGCTTTCTAACTATCTGTAGCGTACTGATATACGCGCAACGTGTTTGCTAGCATAACTGAATAGATTACGTGACGCGGGTCTGAGAATTCAATGTCACGTACGAAGTAACTCGTACAGCTTCGGTTTATCTGGATCAACAAATCCACACAACGAGCCACGATAAGACACAATGCACTTGAAAGTGCGAAACTCTGAGAGCAGAATTACATCTGGTGACTGTCTGTCATACAATTCCAACTTCTCTCTCTACGGACTAAGAGTCGATCTCACATTGCTAACCACTCTCAATTTTTTCTCAAGATTTCCGTGGGATTGCATATTTACTGCTCGCACTTTTAACTTACTACTTTCAGAGCCGATAGAGTGATAACGCATACGCCCAAGTTTATAAAATCCGACCTCCTAAACACAATAGTTCACAAGCGACATCAGACCAGACCTGATCCTATATTTGTCACTACACCGAGATCCATTTACAGGAGTAAAGAACACTCTGTACTATAGACATTGACTGTTATTCGGGTTGACCACTACATTCACTAATCGAGAGGAATATCAATCGAGTTCCCTCAATCTTCAACTAGGAGCTTCTGAACTAACGAGAGCGTGCTCGCGCTCAATCCGCTCCTTAAACTATCCTGGACTTGGATCGCGAGACGACACTGAGAGATTACAAATGCAACCTTTCGGCATCATGTTCCCTGCCACGCCCCCATTTTACTTTCGCCATTTCTTCTTCTCACAGTCTGGTGTCTTACGCGAGTTGACGCACTTTGCGCTATTTGTGAGAGAGCAAAAAATTCAAACTTAGACGAGGACTATTCTACATACACAAACAGAAGACGACGCTTCACAATTATCTAATGTATTTCAATGCTGGAGAATATTAATCTTCGAGCTATGCGGAACACAGTGGAAGCACTAAATTCTCCACGTTCGAAGCTCTTGCTCACGAGGGCATATTATAATCAATGAAAACTGTTCACGCCGTATAGTCTACGTTACAGACATTACAAATATGGCTGTACAAAATCATCCAAGAACGTGGAAAATCTCTACACAGAGCGCTGGACGAGCAATTACTTGAGAATTACTATTAGACATTCTCTCAGATGCGGGGATGATCCTTAACTTCCTTTGTTGTGACGACCAGAAATGCGCACGCTTTGCGGGAGAGTGCAGAGGAGCGTGCTTACGACGCGCTAGACAAATTAACACATACTTGGACATTTCACAAACACCCTATATTGGCCATAGCCACTATTCTTATCCTTCTCACTACGGCTCTTTATCTCCTATATACTGCGTTTTCTCACTGATCGATTATTGGGAATCGGGGTTACTAATGTAATACAAAACCACACTAATTAGTAACAAGAAAGAGATCTCACCGAATCTAGTATGTACCAAACAATGACTATTCACACTAAGCTCATAAGAAATTCTATAATCAGAATCACACTTTCCCACATCTTCCGTAACAAAGCACAGCACAGTATATACTGATTGCTCTATTAAATCAGAACCATGACTCACCTGAAGAAAACAAGTTACCGACGCAAAGACGTCCTCTACTTGTCATATTATCTTATCTTTCTCGAGTACCGAACTTATGAGTACAACAGAGTTATCGTTTTTGGTCTCAATATCATTTGTGCACTCCTACAACGCTGCCTATAACACTATCTAGAAAGAGATTTAACGTTGAGAACACGGTATCAACAGATAGCGCGCATTTACATTGATCTAATGAAATTTTCTACTGCAACCCTAGCGCTAAATCACTCGACGCAATGTACTTCGACGTACCTAGTACATTTCCTTCCACGTCTAATACACAGAGTGCACACGAAGTGGCGTGCCGATTCCTTAAGGACATTCGGGCGATTTACAGTTGTTGACGTTTGGTAACGTTTTTTATCACATTCTTTAGTTCTTACGAGACCTTGCTCTAGCTTTTAACGACATGGACAGACATTAGGACAAAATTTTCGACACAAACACAAATTGAGTTTTTACAAATTATATACACCTGAACAACATGGACTTATCACTACGATTCACTTTGTTTCAACCTTAACAACACAAGTACACTACCAAAAACACAAACAATGCGTCTTCATCACAAAAAGCATTTTACACAACAAACACACGTTACTAAACATTTACAATGACGTTGGGAGACTCCAACACTCCAACAAACTTGGGAGTAATCAACTCTCCTTCTACCCATTACTATCTTGCATATCGCACAACTTCTTGTTACCAGGACTTCACTTGAAAAGGCACAATTCCATGAGACACGTTGGTTTCTACACACCGTCCCGAACGAACCAAAAACACCGACTCCTACACTTCTTCCTTGGAGTGGAATTGATACAGCGCACACCGCACGTCCCTTACCGTTTTCGCACGGACTTCACATCCAGGAACTTTTTGCACTGAAGTTTTGAAATAACTCACTTTCGATCTCTTATTACGACCAACTAAACTTAACCATTCCAAATAATGAAATTTACTACCCTGTACGGGTATTTTTCCCAACACACGACCTACGAATTCTGTTGAAACAACTTACTACTTCTTTGACTTTACACACGACCCTTACAGGCTCACATCTTAAACTTCAATTTCGAGACGACAACGTTCACAACACCCTGTTTGCACTTGCTAACAATCGACATCTTTGGACTTAATTACTTTGCCACTCGGCTTTGACGATTGACACATCTCGAATACTTCTACATAAAAACTTGACGACAACAGCAGACGAGTTACGGTGACGCCGGCTTTACTCCACGACTACACCTACCGGACGGCACTTTGCGAGAGAGACTCTTAATCTACAAAGAGATTAAACAAAAACTACCACGAACGAGTTGGGTAGTACGGCCTGAAACCAGTCAGTTTCGCTTACAACTGTGTACCGGGGTGATTCGGTACCCGGGGCGAGTTCGACAATCCCCACTCCGCACAAACAGGCCTCCACACAACGCACCTTCACAACGGGGCGGTTTTTATAGTGAAACTCCCTTTTTTTCGTGATTTTTACTGGAGACTGACTGTTGACTCCTACTCTACTACGCTTTGTTTATGAACCCACCTGTTTATCAGGTTTTATTACTACTCCACTTACGACACGCCACTTTTTGACTACGTTGAAGTTGACCCGCACTGGATTGTACTTCGGACTCCACAACTTCTAGTTGACACAACTCACACATTTTCAACACAACGTACCGAACAAAAACTTTGATTTACCACTGCTCCCAACAAACTACACAGAACATACTGGACGCTAGAACAACACGACTCACTACCACAAACCACCTGTTACACACACCTTTTCTAATACGTTGACACACTCTTGGACACTTTCTAGCGACTCACGAATCTATACACCATTTTACGGGACACCCTCAGTCCACACACAATCACATAACCTTTACGCCGCGATGGCAACGACCTCCCTATTCCATCCCACAACAACTCACCTTACACTAACTGGGGGGTCACTTTTGTACGCGCTGACTACGGGTCCCACACTTTGACCGCTATCTGCTGCACTATTCCTACTTACCACCGCCAACGGGATAACTTACTAGTTACAGTTGTGGACGCGAGCCACACTCGGTCTCAAACACACTACCCGAAAAACTCTGTTTTTGTACGATTTTCAACTTACTACACTTTTTCTACCTTTGTCCCACTTTCACAATATGCCGCTTTGATAACGTAGACACTCCCCACCCACGCTCACCCTGACACAGACACCACTACATTCTTACCTTAACAGACGACTGCTTCCATTCGCTTTAAGCTAAAACTACATTCTTCTTTCCTCCACCTTCACGTGGCCTTCTTGTCCCACAACGGATTGCTGCAACAAAACGCCACTACGCCCACCGCGCATGCCAGTAGTTGGGGAATCCCTGGATTTTGACGGACTTATCCACGAACTGATCACCTGATATACTTTTCGTATTTGACTTTTCCGCTCACAACTCACCCAGTTCCCCGCGTACCCTCACGACCTCATTCCCTCGACTTCCCTCGCTACTTCGGTACATTCCGTCACCTCCACTCACTTTATTCATCGTGGGTACATCGTGACTTTTCCACGCTGCGTCGGTGATACAAGCTCCGGCTTTTCCAGACGGATGTTTACGTAACTTCCCTGCGACACCGTAGTCCACAGCACTTCCCTCTTTACTTTATCACGTACAACTGAAACTCCTTTTCACCTGCGTGTCAACTTTACACTGACTTCGACTCAACTTACTCGTTTTTTCCTTCATTTCCCCGACACAAAATACTAACAAAGTGGTCTCCTCAAGTAACAACGCACGCCTTCTTCCCTGCTTCGTGACACGCCACGTTCGAGTTCAGACCTTCTAAACTACCCTCCTCATTCCACTCGTGATTGACTTTGAACTGGACTTTGTGGACGATGTGACCGGTACTTACTTTTTTCTGAAGCGAATTGCCGACAGAACTTACTTCCAACACAAACACTCGACGACCGTTCACATCGCCTAACTTTACACACCAACAGTCCAATACTGATGTGGATGACTCACACACGGCGATTCCCCTGCTCGCGGAGCACATTGGACACACCCACCGAGTAATTGACGTGCCCCTGAAGCTGTCACTGATTGGGTATACAAACTGGCTTTTCCAACACGACACACGGAACAACAATGTATGAAGTGACACAACAACTACACGGCCGTCACATACGTTACACGTCAACCACCTCTTTGACGACCTCATACACGCACAAGGCTGATACCGATCCTTTCCCTAGAATCAGTCCCACTACGCAGTAACGTTGCATCATTCTTTCCGACGGTTTTTGACCCAGTGCACACGACATTTACTGATTGACAACCACACGGAACTCACAGGTACGTCCACAGACGGGTAAATATTGACACAGACAACGTACAGCGCTTTTGATACCGATGCCACTGAACTTGGACTACTTTGAGGTGACACTAAGACAACGTAGGTAAAATTTCACGGGGCCACGGACTTACTAAGGGCACACGTTTTATAGACCTTCCCACGCTCGCTAAGCTACACTTAAAACTACAGACCAGTACTTACTGCTCTTATCATCGCACGCAACCACAGGACTCTTCCGGGTTCGGTTCTGACGCTTACACACACGCATACAAACACTCCACACCTCCTCATACCTTTAAACCTTTGACTTATACAGACGACACCCGACAACAACGCGCTACTCGACTACGGGGTACTCGCCACAGATTTAAGTTCTCTTGACGATTGACACGGTGTACGGCCACAACCATTTTTTGTTACCAGAGCACTCGACACATTCTCTACCCACACGCCCGGCCACAGGAGATTCGTTACCATCATACAACTTCCATCACCCACCGGCAACATTTTGACACTTTGACAGCACGGTCACACCCTGACTCTCACAACAATTTCGCTTTCAACTACATCGCGTAACACTTTGGGTCACGCGTACCCACGCTATCCTCTAACTCGTATTACCTTCCTGTCCGAAATCCTCAACCGAATGAACCGCTAACCTCATTCACGGGGAGCGCTATTTGACTTCACATCGTCTTTTTTCCTGACGACACACCTTCCACGCCCTACAACACGGACTACTTTGGTCTTTTCGCTTGACTGCAGCCAGCCTCCGGAGACTACCACTGCAGACGTTTGTCGTGGACCGGCGCTGTGGTCTCATTACATAACTATGGCGCTTTCGAAGCACCTGCGACGGCGATTAGGAACTACTGGTACTTCACACTATATTACTTCCATATACCGCAACGCAGTGACTGACCATCACCACAACGCGATAACGTTTTGACACCTCAATCACGTTACTTGGACGGAAGCCACTTCAAAGAATTGGGGTCTCCCACCCTTATGTGCATGCTCAGTCTTCTTAGCTCTGACCCCACGACTAACTCCGGACGACTCTCACAGTTTCCTGAGCCTCACACGGTGGGGACACGATCCTCACACTCTGATTTCCACCACTTGAGATACGTGACCCAACCCCGAACTTCACTTCCTTCAACACTTGCATTACGCTGAACACCCGAAGCCTGCCATAAGGGAAATTGCAACACGACTGCAAACAAAGCTCCGGCACCGCACTTTCTGCACTGAACGATCTACTGACATTACTCCACTTTTCTCTATTTTACTCTACGACAATACGAATCAAAACTTTGAACGACACACCTACACTAGCCTGTTCCCGATACGTCTTCGAGTCACGCACTTTTTACTCCGCCTGCGCGTGTGCGCGAGTTGGACCGAATTTTTCGCACTTTTTCCCGTCACACATTTCAGGTCGCGCCCAAACGCTGAACTATGACACTATTAGCTACTCAACAACGAAGTGCACAGGACACGACAGTACAACGTGAACCCCGGCCTCGCGACGGACTCAGTGGCAATGGACAAAACTCGGCGTGTCCAG
>Ga0163217_1035915_pt1 | contig 17730 bp, 12 predicted proteins | sample SynspAceP_FD_185933 | JGI IMG/M metagenome (GOLD analysis project Ga0163217, IMG submission 185933) | Saline lake microbial communities from Ace Lake in Antarctica - Synechococcus sp. Ace-P (PacBio error correction) | ecosystem: Environmental > Aquatic > Non-marine Saline and Alkaline > Saline ...
TGGTTGTTTTTTTCGTAAGGATTTTTAGTGATCGTATTTTTAATTTTTTCCACGAATGCCAGGGCAAAGAAGGAGCTGGCGAATCCATACTTTTTATCACCTTTTGATTTTTATTGGTTAATTGGAAATTATTGCCTTTCAGTTACCCAAAACTTCAAAAGCCTCAAACCATCAAGAGGACATTTAAAGGAATAGGTTTTTTTCGATCTTATTCTTCGCTTGCAAGACCTATCTCAGAACGCAATGTATTTTGCCAAGTTTTGATGGTCAAGTATAGTATTTTGTTCCCCAAATTAGCAATTTCTGACCTCGGAATATACCTTTTTTTATCAGCAGTCGCTTGGCATACATCACAGTTTTACTTTACCTTTTAATAACGATTTTCCGCTTTGGAAAGTCTGGAAGATCAAATCTAAAACTTGCGCTGATATGAGAAAGCTTATCCGAATCAGAAACTCAAAAAAATAGATCAACGGTTGAAAAGCCTGAGAATCAGATATACCGAGATCTAATAGGAGTTAGGGATCATTATATTACTGCTTTGGCCAACAAGTTAAGCCTTGTAAAGTTGATGCCAAAAAAAAAGTTTTAGATGATGAGTTTTTGCATGGTCCTGTGTGCTAAGGAAGATGGAGAAGGGAGTTATCCAACCAGGTATCCAAGCACGTATAGTAGCTCACTAGAGTTTTCCTGAAGTTCTGGAATATGGACTCAAGGGACTTTTTAAATACCTTTTACAGGAATTTACTGCCCTAGTATTTCTATTTTTCTTTCCTCCTTCTCATTATACTCGTTTTTCTTAGCAATTATTATTTGCCAACCGCTGTTAGCGGAATTTACCATTAAAAGAGATGCCATTTCTTTAGCCTTAGTCATAAAAACAGTATCCTAATTTCGTCGGTAATAGTTTCTTTCAAAAGTTGGGGCATTTTGAACTCAAGTCTTTCTTTGGGATTTTATGTTGTGTAATACATTTACGCAAATGAAGTATCCTAACAAATACACTAATTTGTAGCGGGAACGGGAATAGTGACCAATCATTCAGTATGCATGTATTCAATTAGCTTATTAGCAATAGCCTCTAGTTTAGATAAGCCAAAATTGTTTTTGATATGAACTCCCACAAGAACAAATCACCACTATCCCAAACCTCTCTTGTCGGTTGAAGTAATCTTTTTCTATGCGATATTAAGGCTGACTTGTGGAATGCATATGCCTGGCGCAATTGAAGTGAAGCTGGGGTTCAGAACAATCATTTGGAGTTATTGCTTTCATGAAGATTAGAGTCTTTAATCAAAAAAAGTTTCAACGTCAAATTGCTGTAAACCCACTTGGGGATGATCCATCATTTCTTCAAGCATATGAATTCTTTTTGGATCAATGTTTTTTGTACTTGCAGTCATTTTGTCATTGGTTTTTTGATAACGCAATTTATGTTGAGAGCATTTTTAGCAGAAAAGCACTTAAAACTTCATTTATCATCCTACTCGTAGCAATAATTGTACATTGGGTTTTCCAAACGAAATGCTTCAAAACTCTCAATCGTAGCTGCAGGAAATACATCTTTATGATTGGAATGATAGCCAATTTGTATTGCGGCTAGAATGGCTGCAATGGACTGGTCTTTCAAATCAAGCTTTGATCTACGAAATGACTTTTTGGTTTTGTTTTAATACTACGTTCGCGGATTTAGAATGATTTCTAGTACATTAAAAAACTGCTTTGGCAATGAAACTAACTCCAACCAAATAACAACTCAAAAACTGATTTCCTACAAAGGCTATCTGAGATGATCTGCAATAACGAGGATCTTGGATCAGTGGCCTTTGTAAGGGTGAAGTAAATGTTGGAAGAAAATCCAAGTCTTGTCATTAGACGATGCGTTCGCAAGGGTGCATGGGGAGTTTGGAGTATTTGGATTTCTGGGTTTGGGCAGAGTCTACAACCATAGCATCGAAAAGCGGTATAGAGTTTTCTTTTGGAGGAATTTAAAACTTTTTTTCACTTCAATATAGGGGTGATTTTCATTGCTATGGCGTTTATAACTTTACTGGTTCAGTGTGAATACTAGGCCTCTTGCTATGAAGTTTAAGCCTTGCCAGTTTGGGCTGTTATATTCTTTCTTCGCTGAGGTTTGTAGCTTATTTATTAATAAAGTACCATAAAGCAGTAAACAATTTAAAACTACGTAGCATTCAAAAGCACTTTAATTATACATCTTATTCTCAATATCTTTATGCATCACTTTTTTGGATTACAGCATTTGAAAACCCAGCTAATCTTGAGTTTAACTTTCAAAGGAATTATTAATGGGGATGGGCTTTTATTGAATAGCATTCGGTTCATTTCATTTTTCTTTTCGCCGAGTTCTTGAAGGTCATCTTAGAAACAAAAGCTACAAGCGATCTATGAAGATCTGAAATGGTAATTGTATGTCAATTCATTAACAAAGCCATTTCCCATAAGACAACGACAAGTAGTAATCATTGCGAAACCTTACTTTGGTAGGACTAAATAGCTTTGATACATAACACTAAACTTCACAGGTAGATAACCTTATAAAATTTTCTTCGTACTTTTGGCAGCATCAATAAGCAACCATGTTTGAACCATTAAGAAATTCGGCGATTATCGACACGTTGACCACGGCAAGACTCCACTCGTGGATAAGGAAATCATACAACGTTTCAAAATCTTCAGAGAGAATCAGCAGTTCGATGATTTGATTCTAGACAGAACGATTTGGAGGAGAAAGAGGCATTACCATTCTTTCAAAAACGTATCGATACTGTACAAAGACACCAAAATCAATATTTTGATACACCAGGTCACTGCCGATTTCGGCGGTGAGTTGGAAGCGTGGTCTTGAAGAATGGCAAAGAATGGAGTAATTTCTTTTAGTGGATGCTTCGAAGCCTATGCCACAAACTCGATTCGTTTTGGGGTAAAGCACTTGATCTGGGATTAACCCCATCGTAGTAATCAATAAGGTAGACAAAGAAAACTGTCGACCTGCGAGTACAAATCGAGGCTTGTATTCGACTTGATGTTTCAACTAGCGCTACGAGAGACAATTGGGATTTCCAAACACTCTACGGTTTTGCAGCAAAATTGGAATGGGTTCCGGATTGGAAAATCCAACGGATTCGATCATCCCACTATTGGATCAATCTTGAACAATTTCCTGCTCCTTAAAACTAGAAGAAGGAACTCTTCAGATGCAAATTACTCCTTTGGATTATTCAGCTTTTGTAGGTGTATCGCAATCGAGAGTGAAGCGTGGGTTCTATTAAGGGGTAGCAAATGCTTTGCTAAACGGAGGTTCTGGTCCAGAACAATGAAGTTTAAAGAACTTCATGTTTTTGAAGGCTTGGCAATTTAAGAGTTGAGAAGTTTTTTAGCCGGTTTGATATTTGTGCAGTTAAGGAAATCGAAGATTTCGAATTGGGATACATTATGATATCGAAATCAAGAAGCACTTCTGTAAATCTCCATTGATGAGCTACGATGAAATATGCTCTTCACGACAACAACTCTCCTTTTCTTGGTAAAGAAGGAAAATTCGTGACTTTACGACTTGAGAGATCGATTGATGAAGAAACTGAGAAAACTTGCACTTCGTGTGGGACAAACCGATTTCTGAAGACAATTCTTTAGTCTACGGTCGAGGTATACTTCATTGTCTATCCTGATCGAAGAATCAATTGCGAAAGAGAAGGATATGAGCTTCAGGTAGGTCAGCCTCAGGTAATCTTCAATAGATGTTGACGGTGCGAAAATGTGAAGCATTGAGACGCTAGTGTAGGATGTGCCTCAGGACTTCGTAAAGTAATTTGAACTGGCTACCCATCAGCGTAAAGGCGAATTGGCTGGTATGGAACCGAAGGGAAGATTTGCTAACCTAGAAGTTTAAGATTCCTTCAAGAGGATTGATTGGATTACGAATAACATGTGACCGCAAGCAAGGTGAAGCGATCATGGAACGCGATAGATTCACAGCTTATGAGCCATTCAAAGGTTCATCCGGCCGTGTAAACGGTTCATTGATCTCAATGGATGGTGGGCAGTGTACTGCTTGCCATCGACAACTGCGGATAGAAGGCCCTTCTTTATAGTCCAGGAGATGGCTTTACGCAGGTCAAGTAATCGGGAAAACCAGAGACACTTGAATCGTCGTAAACGTGCAGAAAGGAAGAAATTGGCTAACATGAGAGGCTTCAGGTTCTGATGCAGTACGTAAGAATCGTTCCAAGCCAAAGAAATTCTCTCTAGAAGAGTCTATGGAAATTACATCCAAAAGGGATGAGTACCTAGAGATCATTCAAAATTCTGCGATGGGAAAATCTTCTTGGGAACGAAGGTGAGGCGAACTAGAATGGCTAAGAAAGATTCTTAAGAAATTGTAGATCACGATATTAATGAATCTCAAGCGAAAGTTTTGAGGGATTTTTTTTTATTACGATTAACTCATTCGTTGCAGAATTGATCCACTTACTCAAAAAGCAATTAAAATTTTTTTTTAGCAGCCTATTAAGAATTTCAAATAAGTTAGTTCAACTGGGCTATTTCAAGCAATACCATGAAATCAAGAAGAAATTTATTAAAACAATCGAATCAGGCGCTGCCTCTCTCTTCCAAATCTCCACACTAGCCAACGAATATGGCAAAGCAAAAAATGATTTCACCAGGTATATTTCTGGCTGCATGCCAAACACCACAAAAGAGTTCTTGACGGAAGGTTCCCATGCTCGCAAGATGCAAGGACGTAGAAAATTCATTGCGGGTGTACCTGCAGCAACAGCAGATAGAGATGTGGTAGACATAGTTTCAGGTGTCTGCATATATTTTTTTGATAGTTTTTGGAAGAACACTCGCCTATAAGCGATTCAATCCACGTTGGCATTCTAGCGAAGATATTCTAGCATGTGGAGTATGTCAAGTATATACTGCGATCTGATAAACTTTCAACACCTTTTTCATCGTAAGTAGTCTTTTATAACAATCAATCGTCGAATATGAAACAAGTGAATGGAAATTCTGGCTTTAATAATTGTTTAAGCTTTTGGGCATGTGAGCGAAAGAAGATGCGTACAAATCAATTTCGGATGTCGTAAAGATGCCATCTATAAGTCAATGGAGGAAGTGGTTATTACTGGATAAGGAACTTCCCCGCCGCTCAAACTGGAGATTTCGATACGAATGAGGCTTATTTGGATGCGATCACTTTTCAACGCCTTGTAATTTTCTTTACCTAACTATCAGGAAGCGTTTCAATAATGCTTTTGTGGGTATGCAGTATGGTTTTTTGGGATTTTCGTTTGATTCAACTGAAAGACCTATTCATTGCTACGTTTTTAGGCGAATTCCAAGCAGGAAGATGGTTGGCAGCGTGGCTGGAATTTACAGGCATGAATGGGAAGTATATTCCGAGTATAAAACTGCTTCTGGGGGATATGAATTTCAATTAGGGTCCACGATTCCAGGGATCACAAATACATTCACAATTCAAGCTCCGGATGGCAGCACGACAACAGAACAAATATAAATAGTGAATACAGTCAACTGGTTCTTCATCAGGAAATCATCTCGTTGGCGGGCAAAAAAGTTGGCTATTTGGGTTTTACCAAAGTTTCAAAGCCTGCCGGACTATCTTTCCAGTCAAGTAATGAAGTCCAAAAGCTCTATGGGTTTTTCGCAGGTGGCGGCATCAATGATTGATCATTGGATCTTCGTTATAATGGGAGGTGGATCAGTGGCTGTGGCTTGAGCAAATCATGATTACTTGATTCAGCTTTCAACGGCGTAGACGATGTTACAACAATAAATTAAATTCGCTTAAACGTCTTGGAAAGTACACTTAATTTCAGCAAGTTGAGGATTAACTGAGTAGAGTCTTTTCGTCACTTCTAAAGGTTCCTGCATCTGGATCGGACTTTAGTGATTAATAGTCTTGAATCTTATATGGATTTGGTTTTATATCGGTGGATAATTACGGTTTGGCAACCTGTAGGGTTTTCCCACTCTCCAGGTACAATCGGGACGCTAGTAGAATAATAATGTAGATTGGTGCCAATCACTTTTGCAACAGCCAACTCTCAAGGCAAAGCAGAAATACTTTTGACGGTTTTCCAGCGGACCTTCACGGTGGGGTGATTCCAAATTCAAATTGGGGCGATGCAGCGGGACTTACGATTTGGTGGCGCAATCAATACTCCAAAATGGGACAATAAATGCCAGAATGAGAATTCTTACTTCAGGCCATAAGTGGGAATGATTGACGCAATTCAAAGGTTTTTGCAGCAGGATTCCCAGCTTACTAAGACAACAAATCCCGCTCTTTCACGTCGGGATTTTTTTGGATATGAATATCTACTTTTCTTGCTATAGATAAAACTAAGTTACTAAAAATTGGGGTTAAGCCTGAATTTGATCTACTTTCGGTCATCAGTTTCCAGCCTTTTGAATGAAGGGAATTAGTTTCTGACATGAATAAAACCGTAATGTTTTTAGACTATTTCTTATGACGGCTTTAAAAATCCATCACTCATCCGACAAAAAATTCATAGCTTTTGCTCTAAAAGTATGAGGTATGAAACTTAAGTTCAGCTGTTCGCCCTAAGAACAAGTCCTTGTATCATCCTTCGTTCGATCACGATCTCCACAGTTCTCACCTATTTTTGGGCTATTTTATTGTGCTTGGCAAAAGTGAAGTGGTGTAGGATTTGTCTGAAGGATTATATTTTTCGGTCCTTTGATTATGAGAGCTGATCAATAATCAGTTTTTGAAGCATTGACTACGTCAAAGCACGTATCCGAATCCGGTATGGGGCACTGGACCAGTGGATATTGCCTTCACTAAATGGAGTCCCCCATCACAATGCCGAATCAACTTACAGTTCCATGAAATTACCCGAAGTCTCTCCTTTTGTTCCACACCGCTCTTTGCTTCGGCTATAATAAAGTCACTTTCCCTATTTTTTCAAGGTTTTGGCAAAGCGCTTCATTCCATATAGCTTGCTCACACTTTCCCCGCTGATGCATCCTGTTACGATTGCTGGCATAAGCATTCATTTTATTAAATCTATGTTCATATCTCTAAACTTTGGGGTTTCCAACCCCGAAGTTTTGACTTATTATCTAATTATTTTTGCTTCCCTATAGAAATGAATAAACCTTATAGGAAAATCTATCAATTATTTAAAACCTTGAGGAATTTTTCAGTAGTTCTCTCAAATAATACCTTCAAATGGTTGTTTCACTTCTATATAATTCTCTTCTAAATAGCCTTTTAATGCTGGAATCGGAATTTCCTTTAAAATGTGAAATACTTTGCTTGCAAAGCTGGCAATCAGCTTTCCCGAAGTAAAACAAATCTTTTGAAATGCGCCCATATTTCCCGACCACCAGAGGGCAATTACTGGAATAGATAAATCGGAAGAAATCTCAGCTAAATCTCATTGCAAAGCGACTTCGTGCCGTCATGATCATGGAAAGTGGCAAAATTTCTCCAGACCACGATCGCAAACTTCCTGTGCCAAGCTTGGGTCGAAGCAATGTAAGCTTTCTTCTCCCATGTGTATGACAAAATAATCCCATCCACACTCCGAGTACAATCGCCAACCACACACACTGCGAACCAACTTCGCTGCATTTTTCAGTGATGATCTGAGGATTTTTCACCGCTGCTGAATTATAGAAATCTTATCTGCACTGCAATTTAGTAGCATTTTCACATCTTCCACCGTGAAATTCGCTCCCGCTACGTAAGGGAATGTTGGATTGCCTTAGCCACTTTAGTCAATTCAGCCAGCGTCTTTCGCTATTTCCATCTCTGTCGCAGTATGTTAGAGAAAATCATCTTGCTCTTCATCCGAGTAGATTTTGGCAAGCTCCACCGGATTGCACGCGTCTCGAAGTTCTAACAAGTTGACTCTTTCACTGTGCGGCATCTTTGATATCTGGCAGGGGATTATTTCTTTTAGTTAACATTAGTTCAATTCGATCATTTTAAACTTCTTTTAAATTACTCATTCGATATTCCAACCTCATCCATTTAATTACGCATTTACGATATGGGAATTTACGAAGACCTTTTTAAGCTTTACGCCTAATTGGATAAATTTGAACTTATAAAGTTAAATTGTGAGGAAACGATTGCAGTTCAATTCTATCATCGTAATCAAAAGTCGTAAATGCGTAAATTCCCCAATTGTAACGTAAATCCTTCATCACACAACGCTGCTAACCTCTCAAGTCACTCGCCTTCATAATACGCTTACAACTATAGTCATAGACGCGATTTTTTTCTGTTCTCTAAGTCTTAACTGAGACCGCTCCTCGCAATCAATTTTTATCCAAGGAATTTCTTGAAGATTTCCTGATAAATTCACCAGATGGTCCTAGAAGTCAACGTCCTTTGGCTAATCAGTAACAGATTACGTAGCTTTATTCCTTTAGATACTGTCTTTGATAAAGGGAATCAAATCTTTCCGATGTAGTCTTCTTTCCATCCGCACTTGTATTTTTTCGTCTTTTGGCAATCGCACCAGGATGATCCGCGCAGTTTCCGTGCTTTTCGTCTTCTTGAAATAAAGCTGGATTCTTTAACGGCAATACTTATCCACAGTCACTTGAGTTTGCTCCTAATTCAAAGGCCTTTCTATTTCTTTTCATTAGCTTGCATTCCCTCCACAAAGTCAAGTCAAACTAGTCTGACTGCAAATTCCTTCTAAACCGGATGCATTTTCGATTTTCTTAGCTTTCGCACCATCCAAATCTACTAAGTGCAAATCGAGGAATTCCCGCACTTGAAAGCGCTGGCATTTCGACTGGACGTCATGGTACTCTTTTTTGGTATGTAGTGTACGCTTGGCTTGCCGGACACATTTACCTCCGATCAGGTCGATTGCTGGAATAATATGCATTTTTTTTTATACTGACGTTGAAGCTAGATTTCAAGATCAAGACTTTTCATCTTTTAAGGTTTGAATAAGATTGAGGTAACTCCTCCTTTACAAAGGGGGAAGGGGGATTTCATATCATAACTTTAGAAATTGGATAGGATTCTTTTTCTCCTACCAAACCACTTTTTTGGGATGAGCTTGAATGGCATAGTAATTATCCGTTGAAAGCATCGCAGAGAAATCATGATGTAATGCTACTCGCAATAGTTTTAGTGCAATTTCGGCAATAGAAGCTATGTACATAATATCAAAGGGATTAGCTGGGAGATCTTTTCAATTGCGGATTGGCAGTCAAAGTTTTTCAAGCTCATTCCACCTACATGAGGGCACTTTAACTCCTGTGAATTCTCAGGAATAAACTTCTTTCACTTGACGGGAAGACAACCCAAACAGGCAGTTCGTTTTCTTCCGGAATGTTACAAAGTACTGAAACCCAAACAAACCCAAAGAAGGTTGCTTCAGTTCTTGTCAATTGGTCCAGATTCGTGATTTCAGGTACTTCATGGCAGTACTTGCTTCGCCTTGTCCTGGAAAATATCACCTTGTTCTGCTCTGAATTTTCTCGGGATATCCGAAGTTCGGAATTTGCTCCCAGGCGCTCCATGGGCGTCAGTACAGATTGCACATTTTCCGAGTTGTATTTTAATTACCGCTCTTTCATTTATTGGATGTTGGAATCTCGTTTGTCAGATACCTAATGTGACTAAAGGGCACAAAACTAAAAATCGTTATTTGCTTTTTATTGCTATATTTTCAAAATTACTCACATTTACGCTCAACTCTTACGTCGTCGGAACATTGAGCATTCTCAATAACATTTCATCGACATCTGGAGTCACTTCTACTTCCAACTTCTAAACTTCGACTCACAGCATTTTCCTCCAGCACAGATTCGATTTCGGGAAGCGGATAACGAAAGCTGCTCTAAACTATCGATAATAAAGTAACGATCTTGGATTTATCCTTCCAGGTAGCTCCTGATTCTGATCGTAACGGACATCATACGGAAAGATGCAGAGGTTTCATCGAAAGACTAAACTTGGTTTCTCCCGCGAGGCTCAAAATGCGGCCGTAGACTCTCAGATTCTCCATTTTCGATCAACCAAACTCAATCGTAACAATAAATTCTAGAGAGATATTGATCGCAAATGGATCTTTCAATATGCTTAAGGGCAATACGAAATACTTTTTCTAGAAATCTGTGTAATGTGGGTTTGTCAGGCAAAGGCATATGAGTCAAAGGGTCATGAAACATATCCGGCTCCTCTGGTATCCAATTGTCCAATTTTACGCATCCAAGTGAGAAGGAAACAGCTTATTATTCAACAACCCAAAGAACAAGCTATCATCATTAGTCCCTGTACCATGGCTTCCAGCCAGTAGTCTAGCTAAAATTTTGTTGAGCCTATCAAATTGGTATCTATAGCATTAAACTGAAATATCTACCCCTCCAAATAAGCTTTGCAGGCTGCTTTGGGAAGGTTTGGCTGCTGCGCTCGAAGAGAATCTTCCAGACTTTGAAATCTTCAGGGGTATATGCGCGTAGTCCTGCCTGAGGTTCCTGCAATCTTGGGTTGTAAAGACGCCAGTTTTTTGGTTTACTATTCAATTTCCTAATTGGGTTTAATAGCTATATAAGTCCTCGAGCTCGATTTGTTCGTCATTGCTTCGCTTCACTCGAATGAAGTTAACGCAAAAGACCTAATCAAATGGAATGGTCTTTGTTAGTTGCGCAAAAAGCCATAATATCCCTATTCTTCAATTGAGACAGTAGTTGGAATGATGTATGAAAGTTCTTGGCGTTGGGATTCATAATGCTAAAGTAAGATGTTTTAGGATGTACAGCAATAGTATTTTTTTACAGAAAGGTCGAATTTTTCGCATGCGTGCAAAGCTCTGGTCTGATCCAAGAAGTAGTCTAGGCACTTTGTGCAAAATCCAAAGTCTGCTGTCCGTCAGAAATAGGCCTTTTCTGGAATTTCATGGGAATCATAAATTAATACCATCGGGCACAGCCATCACACCTGAAAGTGCCATTTTGTGGTAAATACTACCGAATTCCTATTCCGTGTGAAGATCACATCACTCGGAAATGAGATTTTTTGCTTCAAAAATTGGAAATCGCATTGAAGATCAAGGTATTTCTAGAAGTTTTTTCCATAGGTTCTTATTCCCCGCTTGCACAGATCGCTTTTTATTTCCCGGAGAATACATATACTCCGAGACTGACAACTCTCATATAGTGCCGGAGATTCCGCTTTGATCATGACCGCTTATCTACTTTCCTAATTCCGTCGAGTAGATTGAAGTTCTGCGAATTCGGCCTCCTACCTGATTATATCTACAATAAGGGTACATTTCTTCGATTTTGAGAGGTCTGGCATCACTTCTGTGACGATCTAATCCAGCCGCAGACGCGATATCATACAAAGCTTCAAGCCTTCCAGACCTAATACCTCGAAAAGCATACGGAGAACTCAGTGGCTTAAACACGCACCGGGCATCAATTTGATATGTTTTCTACGCAATGCTAGTACACTTTGCGGATTTGCTCCTGGATTCGATGGAGCAGGACCGGTGGGATGATCGCCCGCCATTTCGCCATCATTTAACAAGACATTGTGCCATCCACGGGAAGTTGGCCTTGGGCTTTTCCACTTCTTGGAAACGAGGCTTTACTTCATCGAACAACTGAATATCTGAGATCATCATTTGGCCGATTTTCCGATATCAAAAATCGGTTTTTACGATTCTGATTAAGGTAGTCACGCACTGGGTTTTTCATGGGTAGTTTTATAAGCCAATGCATTGACTTTGGCAATCATTTTTCTTTGTACGATTCGAAATAATCAGGCTGAAGTTGAATAATCATAGATTAAATTAATTACAGATTGAATGTATTGCTGATGTCAGCATCCAAATTGGTTTGCGTCTTTAACAGTTTTAATAACGCCGATCCGATGATTTGCGCATTACATATTGGAAGCAGGCTAAATGATACCCGAATGCAGAATCCAAAACCTATCAACTTGGGGTTTTTTCAAATTCTTGCCTGTACCGTTAAAATAAGTGATTTGTCGTCATAGATTCCAGTTTTCGCTCTGTGGATGCTGTGGAGATACCATATAGATCAAGCTTGGTAATTATCATCGATTTCCCGAATCCGCTTTTTCTGGTCGCCCGGTGAGAATCAAGAACGTTTTACTAAACATACTGATCGAAGAGGGTTTTATAATCTCCAATATTGTTGCATCGGTGATTCAGGTAAGATCAAGCATGCAATCCTACCTCTTAATTTCTTTGCAGAATTTTCATGCAAACTGAAGGATCGATTTAAATAAACCTCATAACACGGGACATGGATTTTTTGGTCCGAAACCCAATCAATTGTTTGAAATTAAATTTTTAAGCTCATGCAATTTTCCAAGGCAATCATATTATGTCTTGAATCGTAGGTCGTCTGCGATCGGGTCAGAATAAGGTACTCCTCTGAATGATATCTGCCCTCCTGCTTGAATCGCTTAATTGTGGCACCGTGTCTTCATGGGGGAAGCAGCTGTAAAGTAAATCGAGAGCACACGCTTTTTTTTTAGTATTGGAATAGGTAGGTTGTATTCGGTTCATGGCTTTTTGTTGTTAGAGTGACGCGATGTCCGATGACGCGATGCAAACACCGGGACATCCGACATCTGACATCAAACTTTTAGTTAATATTCCCCATTTAATATACGTATCCAGATCTTTGTCGCCTCTGCCTGAAAGATTGATCACGATCACGATCGTACTTTTCGATATCATCAGATTTCAGTGCTGATCGCATGGCTGTTTCAATTGGTGGGATGATTCCCTCCATTCTGCTAAGTTCAATTCTGCTCATGGGCATCTTCATCTCAGCGAAGAATTCCGCCCCTGCGATATAACAAAATGGCATGCCCTGGTCAATAATAGGTAAATCAGACCGCAGATATGGAATGTGGTCCACTCTGACATCTTCGTTGCATAAAGTGTTTTTGTCCATGCAAATCCCTGTGTACCAAGCGTCGTAGCAGCGGATTTCCCAGAATTTGTTCTAATCCTGCTGCTTCTGCGGCATTAGTTTGCTTCTGGCGTATTGATCTAATGGTAAAAAAGACCTGCCAGCATTAGATCCGCTCCACCAAGCAATGTGATTAAGTTCCGATTTTCACGCCCTTCTTTTTCTTCAGTTGGCATTATGAATCTCTTCGAATAAAGATTTGAAAATTCGCAACATTCTGGGTAAGGATGTGCCGACAACAAACTTATTATATAATGTGTCCAGGGATCATTGATCATGCACGCATCGCCTCATTTGTCGGCATCTTCACGTTTTAGATCTGAGATGCGAGATTTTAGCACCCTAATATCCGCATTCGTTCTAATTTGGGACGTTTGACGATGTTGTCCAATTACCCATGTAAATCGTGCAATCATACCATCAGCGCACAAACGTAGCTGTTTGCAACTCCGTGCTTGTCCGGAGCCTGTTCGCGATGATTCGTTTTTTTTTGGCCAAGCTTCTTTGCTTAGATAATTGTCGACTGTATTATTAACTTCTAATGCGCTCCGGTTGACAAAGTGCTTGCGTTTGAAATAGATTTTTGCACAATACTTCTCTGAATTCGCTTTGCGAAATACAAAGGGGTCCGGTTCGGCTAAAAGGTCACGTAGTAAGCTTTGAAACTCATCCTGAAATATTTTTAGTGGCTACTATCGCCTCGTATTTTCTCGTAGCTCTTCAATGTTTTGGGTGCAACATCCTCAAGGAATGTAAAATGGCCTCCAAATTTTCCATAAAAGCCTTTTCGTCATCTGACATGATTCCTTAGTTTTACCGATTAATATTTCCTCGGAATGTGTTTCTGTATAAAGTTCTTTCAGTTTTTCAATATTCTTTTTAATACGGGAAGAATCCTCAAATTTTGATTGAGATCAACTCCTGCATCAATGGTTTTTGAGACGCAAAGCCGTTGATTTCATTCCAGCTATTTTCCGTCAATCCTCCACTTTAATTATGAAAGCTTTGTCGAAGGGATAAGTTTCCAAAATACTCCAATCAAATTTCGACCAGTCTCGATGTTTTTTGGCGAAGCGTATAACAAAAACTTACTCACAAACGCAATTCCTTGTAGCGATTTCATTCATTTTCTTTTACAGAAATGACTTTCCTATTTCTAACGAAATTTTCTTCGAGAGCTTTCCATCAAATTCTCTGGATTCTGACATGAAGCTGATTGCTTGAAGACGAAATATCCTTTTCTTAGATTTCGCTTTCGATTCATTGAACAAAAACCCCGACTTTTGAAATTGGTAAAATTGCGTACGGCTAAACAGATCATCAGGTACAATTCGAAGGAGACTTTAGAATAGAATTTAAACCCCATCCATACTTGCCGAACGTCCTTCAAAAATTGATGGACATTTTCTACTAGCATCCACATGATTTTGATTTCCACTAGACTTTATTAGCGCTGAGTCAGAATCAATCTCTTATATTCTTTGATAAAGTATGTAAGCGGCTTGCTCCGGTCTTGCAGATTTCATGAAATTTTCCCGATAAAACCATCAAACTGCAGTTTTAATTGAATAACGTCTACGTCAGAAATCCACTTTTCGATATTTTCACAAGTAGAAGGAATTCGATTACCAAATCCATGGAAAGTCTGAAGTGGATTACTTCGAAAGGTTTTTAGGTTTCGATTGTTGACTCCCACCAAGTCTAATGCTCACAAAGGTTCATCCAATTCTTCTCCGTCATGCATTCCATCAAACATCAGCACAACTTTTTGCGCGAATAGCTAATGATTTCACTTCTCCGGGTTCCAAAGCTGCCTGCAATCACAAATGCAAGTCCGCTCCGATCGATTTGCTTCACAATTTGATATTCATCCACACAAATCTTCTCAGAATTGGACAGAAAATTAAATGTATTGCTGATTTTCAATCATGGTACTTCTCCGAATACTTTGTGTCCTGGTCAAAATAAGAAGTGCCAGAAGCTCCTGCCCTGCATGTAACCTATACTTACTTTTTCTACTTTTGGAGGTGGAATTAATCTCCTTTTTGGAGATTTACGCTTGATATTCAGCAATGATCCCCGTCTTCTCGGATTCGTACGTACTTTTTTCAATCGAGACCATTTTCTTTCGAAGAAGAATACTTTGTTCCAATAATTTGACTGGAACAAGCTTTTCGATCGGCTACTTCAGGTGTTTATTGCGATGATTTATCTAAAATATTCATATTCAATAGTTTAAGCAATGAAATAGTGGTTTTTAGATTGACTAAGCGTTGAAAACATTCAAGGCTTTTGCCAGAAATTAGGAATGTCTTCCGCAATGGAACCGGCTCCGGAAAACCAAGTCCGGTCTAGCCGTGACAAGAGCTGCCCCGTGAATAGCGTACAAAACCAGAATTTTTGATACTCGTGCTTTCCTCTGGGATTATTTTCAATATTTTTGCGATTCTTCATGTCTCTCCTGCGACAAATTTTGAGCATCGAGCATTTTCAATCACATATTTTAGGTGAAATCACCGCTCTCCAGAGTTAGGATCATTTGAAAGGTCTGTAAGAGATATTTTCGTCATAACATCAAGGATATGGAGAATAGAAATCTTACTTCCATTTCTTGATACAAGTATCCGTACAAACGGGCAAGTTCTAGACTGAATACACCACTAATTGTTTACGGGGAAACTTGGATTGACCATTGGCTAGATGTTAAAAAAAGTTTTTACCAGCTCTTTAACGAAATCGGAGCCACATTTTCATTGCAGGGTGAAAAAGAGGAGCATGAAGGACGCAGATCTGCTCAATCAACCTTCGCTTGATCTATCTATGTTACTGGTGAATTGGTATCCAAAATACGCGGAGATTAGATGATCCACAATGGATGATACTCCGTATTACATGCTAGCCAATTTTGACCAGAAGCTGGAAACTACAAATGAGGATAAGTAGGATATTTTTGAAGGTGTCTTTTCCATCTCCTCCCGTGCCACATAATGTACATGGCGTTCATATCGCAATCTCCACAAGAGATGCAGAGTCAGCATCGCATCGCGAAATCCTCGAAGTCTCCACCAGTAATGCTGCATCAGTATAAGTCATCAAGGCGCAATCTGACTTGAATTGTAATGCTCTGTTGCCAATATTTTTTTAAACTCCTTGGCTTTGTTCTTGAACCTGAGCGTCCGTGCGCTATCAATAGTTTAAAATTCTTTCATAACTTTGACTAATGGGTTTTTTACTTTAAATGGTCAACCTTTTCATATTGATACCCATTTTCCGTAGGATACTTTCAGGGTTGAAAATTGGACTCCTCGTAGCATCATACCTTTTATGTTGACGGCATTATTTGGTGAATGGGAGTTGCCGGCCGATGACTTCAAGGTCTTTGAAAGGGTGTTTCGGTTGATGACCAGGGTGATATCTCCTAATATAAATGTATGGGAATGCTTCAAAAAGCAAATCTGACTAACGGTTATTTAAGGCCACCGTGAAGGACTTCAAAAAAGATTCGTGAAGTCTCCACAAAGCTGGTCATATAGCTTGATGTTCGAGGCAAACCCAGAATAGACCTTATTCGGGGAATATTTTTTTGCAAAAGCGCAAGGCATTATCACTTCTCGGATTCGGAACCGGGAGATAATAATATTTTATCTAGGCATCTACTTCATCCATGAGATTTATATCATTCCGGAAGACATCCATTTTGTGATCCATATCCAGCTGAAAGTTAATGTATACCAGATTGTAGGTGAAGGAATTCCGTATTATCGAGGAGAGTATTTTCATTAATTTAATATTGGAAATTGAAATATTAGAAGATTGGAAAAATTTGCCAGAGTTAAGCACCTTCTTTTTTTTGGTCTTAATTCATTTAAGGTATTTGATTAAACTTTTAATTCGTGCTAGTCCAACTAAACGCAGATAGTGTGTTGATAAGTTTCCATTGTCTTTTTTTCCTGCCAGACAATACAAAGGCCTGACTCCTGAGATTTCCAGGAGATCCTTTGGAGATTTCACGTAGGTAACGCATAACTGTCGATTTCGTATTTATGCTCAAAACCCTCAGCTATATTATTAGATGGATATTGCAGAACCAATGCATTGATTTTTAGCACGATAATAGAGATAGCTTTCGGATCAACTTAACTTGTAGATCATTACTCAGTTTTTTTAATGCATGTTGCAACTGGCAAAATCTAATCGTTCATATTTTGCCATAATTTTTTCAATTTTTGAAATTTTGCAATTTTTTCATTATAGTCTTCTCGCGCTTCAACCGCACTCTTAAAGCTCGCAGCTTATATGGCGACTTCTTGAAGTTCGGAAGGGGTAGTAGACTTTTAGCTACTACTGACCAGCCCGCCGAAATCGAAGTGTGTTATTTTTTCAGAGAAACGAAATGATCGAATAGGATAGCATGATTGAATCAACTTAAATCAAGAAAACCGATCGCTCCTCCGTAGAATTGTCTACTGCTGTTTTTCCACTTATCAATCAACTGCATGCTTTATATTTTGGAGCGCTGACAGCGTACCGCAGGAAAGTATCCGCGGCGAGCTTGAGTGGATTTGCATCGTCCGGCAGTTTTTTTCCTGTACTTTAAGAAACTGGGAATACGTGGAGAATATTTGAATTTCTTTGAAGACTTCCACTTTGACTTCCTCAGATGTTCTGGATAGATTACTTTCTTACGCAAATCCACCAGCATTCACAATGCTCTCGATATTTTCTTTCGGG
>Ga0163217_1091691_pt1 | contig 17727 bp, 9 predicted proteins | sample SynspAceP_FD_185933 | JGI IMG/M metagenome (GOLD analysis project Ga0163217, IMG submission 185933) | Saline lake microbial communities from Ace Lake in Antarctica - Synechococcus sp. Ace-P (PacBio error correction) | ecosystem: Environmental > Aquatic > Non-marine Saline and Alkaline > Saline ...
GAACGACCGGGTCAGGAAGCAAAAACGTAAGCTACCATTAATAAAAATCAAGAGCGCTGATATCAGGGCTAATCAAATCGCAGATCCTTCTTAATCATTCTCAGCTACCAGGCTCGATGATATTTAAAGCCGTCTAGGTCAATCACTAGGTAACAGCTGTCTGCCTCACGCCATAGCGGCTGGCGAGCTGGTATAAGTATCCTCATCATACTTAAATACTAATACGAGCTAAATGACGTTTAAAATCGATCGCCGGCAGTAGTAACACTAAGGTCACACGGTATATAATAGGGGTCACTACCAAGTCATAATGTCTGATCGACGTCTACAGACACATACCCAGTACCCGAAACTATAAGGGCTCAATCAGTTTTAGGGTCTACAAGTAGAAAATTCATTTTATTGGCATCACAAGATTGCCACGTAGCTAATTATCGCTTAGAAAATAAAAAAAAGTCCCCCTCTTGAGGAATTGTGCTAAGACTCAGCAGTATATCGTAAATTAGCAAATCAATAGTGCGCCACAGATTAGAGCGAGCACAAGTGTTAACAGCAGCACGCGCTCAGCTCGTTTTTACAGGTATCCAACTAACAAATCATAAACCAAAAATCTTAAGAATCCTATATGAACCCGTAAGCAAATGAAGAGCTCAGATAAAGCAGACATCATAAAGCGCAGAACACAGCTGCGCTATTCATGCAGGAGTTAGCAATATAGACTGTGAATACAATGGCCAGCCTCAAATAAGAAATTACTGCGGACTTAACAAACTGACGAGTAAAGTCCTTATAGCAAAAGAACTATGGATGAGGTGCCACGCCGCCACAGCGAGTGAATGGCATTTCTAACTGAAACCCCCACGTGACTTTTTGCCATGCATGAACTACTGCTATGCACCTAAAAGAATACAATATGGAGATGCTCGGAACTACAGCACCCAGCGTAGACACACATAAAGCCCACTGCGATGAGGCAGCGATAATACCGGGGTGCATAGAAACCATTGGAATTGAAGGTGAATAAATTGGGCAGACGACTGGGCGAGAGTAGTGGCTGATTATTCAAGACATATCCAATTGCAAACCACTGGATAGCGTCCATCCTTGGTCATCATGTCGGTCTCAGTAGCCATTTTTACACCCACCACTGCTCTGCGGAGCATCAGAATGGCCCGATCCAGAACATATCCAGAGAAGAGATCAATGCTGATAGTTACATAGGTCACCTAGAGGACCGAGAGCCAAGGAAACTCGCTACCAGCTACGCAGACGAAGAATGCAAAGTAAACGAGTACACAAGCCACACTATGCATCGCGAAGGCGCAAAAATGAACAGCGAGACACGAGGCGCATACCAGGACTCATGATATCCATGACACGCATAACATGGTGATGTCTTGAGCAGAGTTTTCTGCGCGCTGCTCAAGCGACGCGCGCACTCGCAGTTGCGCAGATCATCAGTTACAAGCGATAGATATAAACGCTGGATACAATCATGGCAATACCGAGTGGTACCAGTTATTGGTGATGGCAATTAAATAATAACATGATAAGTAATGCGTAGTCAGCAAAAAAACTCATATTTTATTCCTATTTTAATGTTTGCGGGCAGAATGTGTTTATGCCAGTCTGGACCAAATATTTCTCAGAGGCGAATGCTTGATTTAATCGTAAATCTCAATTAAGAAATGAGAAGATTGCAACTGTAAATCCAGTGCACTAGGTAACCGGAGTTATCAGGATTTTTTCTCGTAAGAAAGTCTAATGAATATTCGACCTGGTGGCAGGTAAATCAAAATAATGAAAGCAAATGATGAGGTCAGCATAGATACATAATCGAAAAAATCGTGTTTTTGTTTTTTTGCACTACATCTATAAACTACTTTATATGTTGAACGTGGCTTCTAATGGGAAAGCATAAAAGCAGCAGCCCAAAAAACACCCAAAAATATCCAATCTATTATTTATTCTGATAGTCCATCGAAATTGGATCATTAAGAGCGCTAACGATAGAAACTTGTACGATAAATCTCGATAAACGCGGTAGAAAAAGGAGTCCCCCCGATTGAGTACGGCAACTTTGGGATATTATAGGTTGCCGACTCTAGTCAGACCTCTCCTACGAATAGGATCGTCATAGTTATCTACTCCTGAACTAATTTATCTTATTTCTTCTAATAAAACTTCTGGCCATCCCGTCAAGAGCGAATCCAGAGTTTAAGTAGTCATTCTTGAACAATGTTTTGCGAAAAGCTTCTGATTAGTGTGTTGTAAATAGTTCGTCCGCTTTTTTGAATACAGAAATCAAACCGCTCTTCAGATTGGCGATTTTGTATTATCCAACACTTATGCGGCTACTCCGCTTTTTGCATAGAGGCTTGTTTCGTTTTTGGGCCTGAGTTGGATCCAAGTTGAATTATTATTACTACTAAATTGTTGGCATCGCACCAAGTTAAATTAGTAGTCACAATTTTGTTTTGTGACCTCAATAAAACTAGCTGCTTCAATAGTAAGGGAGCGGTTGTTTGTGCGTCTATAGCACCCCTGTTTGTAGGTCCACAATATACCTCATCTCACCAAAAAGGCATTGGTGTGGCGAGCACCTAAAGCATCACCAAGAAATAACCAAGAGTCAGATCCAGGCATGCCAGCTTTTAACACTTTCAAGTCATCAGGCGTTTTTGATGTCTTGAACTGTTCTTTAGGTTTAGCGCTCTCTAGTACCCGAGACCTCAGCAGGCATCCAAAATTTGAACATCCATGTCTTCTGAAACGTCACTCTTAAATTGTTGATCCTACTTCTGAGTTGCAAAATGCACGGTAATGAGTTGGGTTTTAAAGAGGTAACAGAAGTCAGAACACCGTACTTTGGAATAGCATCAGCAATGAGTTTTTGATATGAAATAGATACGCCATTTTCACATACCGCGCTGCAATGGCATCTAACGTCTGGTCCTGATTTAAAAAGAGAGTCCTGAAGTCATATAGCTGTATATCAAAGCGTACTGGGAGCTGAAGTAATTTCAAGAATCTTTGAATACTTTTCATTGCCTTTGGTGTGTAAATGTCCGGAAGGCACAGACGCCGTTGTAAACTTTAGTTCAACTGATTTCTTGGGCATATGCCCGGAATGGGCAAAGAGTCGTTGCAGCAAGTGGACGGCAACCATTATTTTTTGTCAATTTCATGCTTTTCTCCTTTAATCAGTTTTTATTTTTTTAGAGATTTGCGACTTAGTGTGCTTAATCTAACCAGCTCCCTCATTTTGATAAAACTTTACAGGAAAAATTATCAAAGTATAGACTTATTGTATAGTTTATGATTTATAGGTTGGGATAAGATAACCTATAATTTAATTGGAGATAATATTAATGAATGAATATACGGATTTAATAAAAGGAAGTTATTGGGCGTTCATTAACTAGCCTAACTAATTGCAGCACTATAATAATTGATGCTGGCAGCTCTTAAAGAATAGTGTGAAAAATTGTATGCCCAAGGACTGTGAATTTAAACCTCAGTATTTGGAACAACGGTTGAAGGGAGCGTCCCTTTATCTGCAAACAGAAATAAAGCGCATTAAATGAAATGTCTGAATCGGGGCAATTGATAGTCACGCCCAAGTTCCAGGATTATCGCTTCTTCCATAGATGATCTTGCTTTCACTTATAAAGTAAGCTGCTTGAACTAGTTTTTTGCCGATCTTGCTTTGATAATACCTCCTTTTTATTATCAAGCCTGCTGGTTAAGATGGCATTGTTGGAACTTTTTATGAAGCTGTAGTTGCGGCGGCAGGGTCACCATAGAACTTAGGCATTATATGTATACTTTCCATTTTATAGTGGTGTTCCTTTTAACTCCTTCCTTGTCAGGATGGTGCCTTTCGTTTAGGGGGGTCGTATTATTTAGTATAAAGGACTCAACAGGGATCTTGCAGGTGACTTGGACTTGATTTCTAACTTCCCCAATTTAAATCGTATTTTACCGTGATGACCGAATTTGAGTCGACTGTTAGCGTGGAGGTGCCCCCGGTATGATTGGAGGTCTACCAATATATTTCCCTGCTGATTGTGTGATCTTGTATAAAGGGGCGGAGTTGATGAAGAATGTGAATCACGAGCGGCAATAAGAAAAACTTGTGATGTCACGCGCGGCCTAATGCACTTAAAAACGCACTGTTAGCAAAAAAAAAATACAATCAGCCTTTGTTTTTGTTTAAGCATTACCGCGGTTGTCACCGCTTTCTGATGATGTTTTGTTCTAACTGAAATAGAATATAATGGCTTTAATGTGTTGTATTCAAATGTATTAGACTGAAGGCAAAAAATGAATCAACCGATGTGCCTTCTCCCACCGAAGCAACAAACGATGGTCGTGTGCGTCCGAGGTTGCTTAGAGCAATTCAAGAAGCATTATTAGACGGGGACTTAGGCCTGTCAGTATGGTTAGTGCCAGAGAGAAATATGTTGAATGCTTCATCTTTCAATTTTGGCGCTTGAAGAGAGCTTTGCCAAGATTGGGCGAGTCCTGAAAACTTGATTACAGTCTTACCTCAAAAAGGCATCATAGATACCTTGCAATTGAAATTTACAAATGATTCGTCGATGCCTTTCAATGCGTGCTGCTTTAGAGAGAGAAGCTGTTTTTACATGCGCTTAAAATACACTTCTGATGAGGTTCTGCTCGAACAAAAACTTTTGATCTGGATGTTATCTGACAGCAGTTTAAGTCTGGTGCTACAGAGGAGTTCTTGCTTCGTAGAGACACCGATTTGATAGTAGTTCACCTCATTACTTATGTAAATCGACACGAAACGAGCTTTTTAACGAGCGCATATGACATTAATATATTCGAATTCGCGTTAATAAAATTAGACTCGTATCGTCTGCATCATTGACAAGCTGCCAGCAAGCCATTTGGTGATCATATTTTAGTCATCAATGCATTATTAGCGCGTGACCGAAAATGCCGCAATGGAGCTATTGGATAGACATACTAAGTAATGCCAGAGAGCGGGGCTTTGGGCGTATGACGATAAAAACAATATAGGGATAATAACAATATGGCCTTTTCTTATAGTATCCGATTTGGCACTTGGTAAGCGCGGAGGGGTGTGATTTGAATCAGAAAGGTTGTTTAAAAGTGTTCAGCTTCTCATGCAATTGAGACTTTATCGCCCCAAAGAAAACTATGCACAACACAAGTAGTTTAGAATATTTTGGGAATCGGTGTATTGCAACTAAGACGGCGTTGGCTGATGCTATATAAAATCAAATGAGGTTGTTGGGCTTGGCTCGATCAACCTGTTCTTTGGTGCTTACGGAGCACAGAATGATCTCGTTAGTTGTTGATCCACAGGCGTGAAAAATCAAACGTTAGTTTTATGGATGGACCCACGAGCGGTTACGACGCGAAGAAATTAATGCAATCAGCGATGCTGTTTAAATACCGTTGGTGGTCGAATTTCACCTGAATGGGAACCTACGAAACTAACGTTGGCTTAAGCGAGAATTGCCGCAAAAGCTGGATAAGGGCGCTCATTTGGGATCTGCCTGATTGCTTGTGCATCGAGCAACAAATACTTCAGATACGTGCGTTACTCTCGGTTTGAAGTGACCTATTTGGGAACAAAAAGGGTTTAGCTGAGAAAGGCTGGGGATGAATCTTTTTCTTCGCCCATCGGACTCGATGATTTAAGCAAAAATAGAATTATGCATCAATTGGCTCGAGCTTTGCTTATCGCGGCGAGAACCTGTGGGCCATTCTAAACCAAGCAGCTATAGAGCTCTGGACTGGTTGAAGGCATATCGCTGTTTCTGCTAGTTTGATCGATGCCTATGCTGGTGCGCTTGGTACATTGGGTTAGACCATAGGTAAATCCCCTATTACTTCGCGCTTGGCGGTGATTGGCCCGGCACATACTACTTGTCATATTGCTTTTACATCCTATCCATCTTTGTTCTGGAGTCTGGGGACTTATTTGGAGTGACTTTGGCCCGATCTGTGGCTTTGGAAGGGGGACAATCTGCTGCGGGGTGCACTCATTGAGCTTGTTTCTTACGTCATAGGCACTGTTTTATTGAATAAGAGGCGAATAACAAGGCAAAAGAGTTTTCTGATTTTAATTGAAGATAGACTCGTTAAAATGGGTAAAGAAAACGGCACTCTTAACTTCCCCAATCGTCATGTACAGCCTGATTTCATGGTAATCGTTCACCGCTAGCGGAACCTTGGGAGAAGGGTGCAGTGGTCGTTTAAGGCTTACATTAGATATTGATGAATTTGCACTAGATTACCTTGAACCGTGCAGGCTTTGCTTACGGCACACGTCAATATAATTGAAAGAAATTGCGATCTCAAGTGTAGTTATCAGATACGCTAGTAAATGAGTCGGTGTTTAGCCAGAAATACACTTTATGTTCGAGAACATGCTGACGCCTACGTTTTGCAGATTTTTGGTTCCGGCGCAGCCAAGAGCCCAGTATTGCCTTGGACAGCGCTATGTTGAGCTGTGGCAGCAGGTAATTTTTTCCGCCACTCTTATTCAGCACCTCATGTCCGGCTCAAGGGCATTTGTGAACCGAAGCTGGTTTCAATCAAGACTTATCACAATAAAAAAATACAAGGTGTTTCCGGAAAATGCAAGACGATTATTCCGAGTATAGCGCCATGATGATGACAGAGGAGAAGTAACTAATGAGCCAATTGATATTAGTCGGCCAGTGTGATCTTAAGAGAAAGTGCAAACGTCGTTGTTGCCTACCCAAAAAAGCGATGGAAACAAGCTTACCGAAGTTCTAGCGGTATTAGGGCATGAAATTAATTAAGAGCCCCCATCCTGAACAAACCAGAAGGAACACGGCTTCATCTAGTCAGCGTGAAGGCTGGACATATTCGCTACTACTGAATCCGAGGATGCACCCTTAATTATTGCAGGAAGCGGTTGCAATATTCTCATCATGTTTTACCTGGGTTGATAGTCATAGCAAGGACCTATTTTGACCCAGTTCCAATTGGTCAGGACAGTATCCAGGGTTAAGTAAGGGTTTGTTGAATATAAACGCATCGATGACTAAAAGCTCAGAATTAATTATTCTAACTATTTGGTCTGAAAAAGTTTTGAAGATGATTTCTTCTTTCTGTCCTCGAAAGGTGGCTAGCGAAAAAACAGGAAAATAATTCATGATACTTCTCATGTTAGATATCATTTGATGGAAAGCGCAATGAATAGAACTGACCACGAGTTAAGTTTTTCTAATATTGTAGAAAGATATTCGTCCGTAATAAAGTGATTTTGGGTGTAATTTGATGAAGGTTGTTGGGAAATGTACAACGCTATAATTCTGATGAACTATAATGCATGGGATCTTTCAAGAGCGTTTATCTCAATCCACGCTTTATCACTCTACATACTAGTTTCCGAAGAAGAGGCTCGTGCCGCTTACCAGTGGATGCTAGATAAAGGAAGACTTTTCATATTGGCCCAAATCCATCAACTAGACTTAACTGATATCTCAAGTTCTAAATCAATGGTCCGAATGTAACGCGCTGTTCGTTTAGCAGATCAGTTTTGGTTTGAAGCTATGGTATACAGTATCAACAAGGATGAAAACATACTTCCAGCTTCGACGTAGCAGAAGGGAATGTTCATAATGAGATCGACAGTTTGTTAAACGGGCAAGATGGTATGGTAATTCGTCCAAGGTCCAAAGCTATCGTCCATTTTAATGAAGTGATGAATGTCCGGTGGATGGTATTTTTAATTAACCGTTTTGCATAGAGCACTAGTCAACCAGTTGGAAAAACCTTTGCTATATTCGCTGGGGTTCATTTGACCCGACAGGCAGCAGCAGTAATTAACTGTTGGTGTTTGAAATTTCGGTGCCGTTCCTCCAGCATCACGAAGGCGGATGGTCTGGCTCAGAAAGTAATGCGACACGCACAAATTATTTTTCCTTCTGGTGGTGGGTCTTTTACGGGGTATTGCTACAAACGGGCGATATTATTTGGTCGAGAATATTTGTCCAGGAAGCTGGTATTTGCATAGGATAATTGGGTCGTGGACAGCTGGTTGTTGTCAAACTCAGAATGACACCTCGCTCTCATCTACGAACATCCAGAGTGGCCAATTATGAAATGCGGTTCTTAACGTTAGATCGTGATCCAATGATGCCGACGACAAAGCCAATCATATCCAATGTTTATGCGCATTCAGCAAAGAGCTGATAGAGCTATGTTGGCTAAAGCCAACTCTTGCAAAGAGTTGGGAATTGAAGATCACTTTGTGGGTGTAACAATTAAAACATACTTTGTAAAAGTAGCTGATAATGTGAAGTAAACCCCTCATAGTTGGATAACTAGCATTTGAGGTTGTTTTATGTCGAAATGCAATCAATAGAAGCGTCCATTAGCGCGCTGTTTGGTGAAGTCAACTACTTTCTAAGCAAACTCTTTGGAAGTCCAAGTAGCTATAAACCCAAGTGGTCGCCCATAAAAGTGCAACTAGATTGGTATGGCCCAGTTTCCTAGACAGTTCAGCTCCGTAAAATATCGCCTCTCATATTGCAGTGGCGATAATCCATATTGATCCATGGTGTCCGCTTTGATTATAAAGCATTCGAATTATAATCAAAAATCTCTGAACGAAACATCACTTCTGTTTTGTAAGGTTCGATTGCGTACTCTTCTTTTTAACACTGAGCAAAGTTTTCCGCACGCATTATCATGGCAGTTACCACGAGCGACTCATACTGGCTTCAAGGTTTTAATCTCTTAAGAAGGTTTTTGCCAATCTTTGAGGTTATTGAGCGCCTTGTCTGAAGTGTACAGTACTTTTTTTTGTGGGGCGTCGTCGCCACAATACCATAAAGAAATCAATAACTGATTCGTGTCGCCAATTGATCCATCGACCAGCCTCATCGATCATCTAGAAAATGATTGCGCACAACGACGGTCCACGAAAAGCCAGCTTCTTATGTCCCGGATGTACGTAAAATGGTTACCATAGTGATCTGGTCTGGACAACAAACTCTCTAGTTAGTGTATTTGAGTCGTAATTACGCTTAGAGCCACGAATAAAAAGCAGGGCTACGTTATAGCCTAGTAGTGCTTTTAACCCTTCGCGGCGCAATACCGCTTAGCACTCGATTCTTTCCACAAGACTTTACTTCTTCCGTTTTAGATCTTTATGATGTTGCGGTAGCTGTAAACACAACCACCTCAGCCAATGTGCTTTAAATGGTGATGGCAAGTTCGTCATCCTCCTGCCTCTCGTCGACCTTTGGACAACTTAACAAGCATAAAAACCGCCTTCTATGGACTTGCAGCGTTCGACACAAAGACAACAATAGAATAGTCCGTGGAGCCGTGATTTTATGAAACGTGCTACTTTTCTTTGACTCCGGCAAAGTACACGGCGGCCCTCCTTTAGAATGTCTCTCGTTCGGTCACCCGTTTAAGTTCAGCTTTGAGCCGCTTGAACTCTGACAGAGCTGATCTTTCCATTTTTGCTCGCTTCAGGCTTGCTGGATCGGGCAAATCCAAATCATGCAATACTTTGTAACTACAGCCAAGTTCTCAGCCACTTATGCAATCTATAGCCGCGCTCAGTGACTGTTTAACGCTTCAATTTGAACTCATCGGTATAACGTTTTTCTACTCTATTCACCTCAGCTTACCCTATTATATAGCTATGAGATGTCCTATAAAGTGGATCCATACCATCCTTGAATCGAATTAAAAGTACTAACTTAAACAATATCATCCAAAGCTTGTTAATGGTAAAAGACCATATTATCGTGTCAAAATAATACTATTATTGTCACTATCATAAACAACATTCCTCTACCGAATTAAAATCACTTTCTACTGAAAAGGCTAATGCTGTGGCACTAACTTTTAAAAGAAAACTTCACTTACAGATATCTTGAACGCTTACTTTAATAGTAAAGATGGATTTTTTTAACCATTTTACAAGTGTGAAATCTCAGCAAAGTAACTTAGCGTTGCTGGAAGCCCCCCAAAAATTAGACAAAACTTTATACCCGCACTCTAACAGTGCTACCATCTATCCGCAACAAACCAATGATCGTTCCCAACAGAACTTTTATAGGCAATCCCAGTCCTTCTTGTGAACAACATTGAAGTCTTTAACACATAAATCCCTATGCATCTGTAAAACTGAGAAATCGCCAAGCCGTGGGACTACGAGATAAAGCAATAAAAACTACAATAGCGAATGTTAAGCGCACTTAAAAGGCAGCTCACCAAAAATATGATACAGCGCTGCTCAATACCGGTCCGCCGTTTAAAATAGCGTTAAGCCTCCGTTACTCGATGATCCATCAGTATACGCGATCCTGAGAATACCGAAATCCATAGTAGAATGAAAATAACTAGGGAATAGCCCATTAACTTTAATAACTCTTCGAACGGTTATCAACGTGCCTAAATTTTGCTAAAACCTCGCGGTAATTGGGCGCCGCAAGCCAACCAATACTGCCCAATAAAAAACACTCCGTAATTGCGGCGAAGGATCATTTGCCGCTTGGCCCTGTAAACAAAACTTTAACCGAAAAAATTTTGGAAAAACCGCACCTAAACCTTCCACTCAATGCCTCAAAATATATAAAGGTAGGCCGCAAAGATGCATGGTAAACACGAAACAAAGCAATCAAATAACCAAAATTCACCATGGACAAAACGGCAATACCCTTTTATCAACCCTTAGAGCTGCAGAGAGTACAAAATAATCACTATAACGGCGATAAAAAAAGCCTAGCGTAACTGCATTTTCTCTAACTCTAAGCAAATTGTCCTACACACTAACAGTGTTAATGCGCCAGTCCCCAAAGACGAAGCCATCCCTCACAGTGAATACAATGCTAGCGCATCATCACATCCCCCATTCGACCAGTACCATATTTACCAAACACTGGACGCAGTGAGCTTACTTATGAATAAGGTAATTGTTCAGGTTATGAAAGACCAAAAGCAAAAGATCAATGCACGGCACTGCAATAAATCGCATATGGCGTCGCCCCCAATGCAAAAACATCGCCGAACAAGCAAACAATCACTGCGCATTTTGGGCTATTAGCTTCATGCCCCAACTTTCTGGTGGCGAATGCAAGTGGTATAAAGGCTCGGCGGGTAGTCCAGAAAAGTACATCCCACGGCAATGTGTACAAAGTACAATTCATATAACGCAGCGAGAATTCTACTAAATCTTTGGAGTGGCTTTTTCTCCACAATCTAATGTCACCTAACTTCTAGAAAGTTAGGTAATGACAATAATACTAGTAAATAAAAACTCCAAGCTAATAGCCAAGAAAAAAATGCGATAAAACAAAATTATTGGCTTTTTTGGTGTTGGGTAAAAAAGATCTAAATTCACCAAATAAAAATTAACGCGCCCGCAACTAAAATGATCAAGTTCGGGAAAAAAACAAAAGGTCGCAGATTTACACATTAAAAACATCCTCGATTGTATGCGACTTAAACACGTTCCCTAATAGTTTCTTTTCAAACTCTTTCGTAAATTATAAGTTATCCATTCATGAAAATGCTTGCATGTACTTGTTAATATAAAAAGTAATCGTGATCAACAACGCATGCCATACTCACTTTTCAATCCTGTCCCACCATCCCATCACGACCATTTCAAGCTCATTACTAATCTTGATTCTGCGCTAAGTGGATCTTCAGGAGAATTGTTCTGCAATTGATCATCTTCAATCGATGTCACTGTCACAGAGTTAAAGTGCTGACGAAACCAAACGTCACGTGCGTCTGCTAGACGTTACTAGGCCTTGTTTTACATCCTGACAGAACAATGCCTGGTGTCGATGGCCCGCAATGGACTTCTCCATCAGGAAAACTACTTGTCATAACTCGGCCGGTTTTCATGTTCAGTAATAGATATTGGCGATATTAGCAAACTTCGATATGGCTTTGTGAAGCTTCAATGTACCGTTGCATGGTCAGGACGGGCCAAATTAGTGGCGCAACAAGAACGTTGATATAGAGATTCTCTAAACGGTGACTTATTTGGTACCTTATAAGCCACAATGTTCTGATTGGTATAGCACATGCGTAAAAAGTTCGCACCATGCGTAGAATTGTTCAACAGACTCTCATTCACTGTTTCGATGTGTTAAATTAAAGCACCCCACCAGGCCTAAATCGAGTGACTGTCCCCGTCTGGATTACATCAATACTCGTACTGTAGATTTGCCTGTTGGCTTGTCACTACGAAAAGCAAGATTGGCCGATCATTGCCACAATTTGCATACTCCTCTTTGCAATGGTCAGGTAATCCAAAAACACAGGACCCTCCATCAGTCTGCTCGCTGATACCGACGTTGTTTCCATGTCTAGGCGAATACCTAACACTAGCGAACCACCATGTAATCCCAACAGTTTGCGGTGAACGATTTTTCTGGAAGTGCATTTTTGGTTTGGTACAACTCAGCTAGCTGACCATCTCGCAAGGATAGATACTTTAATAAATGAGTTTTTTGGTGATGGCCAAGAAGGCTCAGAGATCCTTGTCCAGGGCGGTGATCATAATCGCTTCGCTGGGTCTCACCACACTGTTTTGCAATGTAATAGTCAAAGCAGGGTCTCATCTATGCCATTTTCTATTCCTTTTAGCCAACGGATCCACCAGCGTACAGATTCTTGTCACATAGTCATGTTAGGATTAAGGGTTGCAATATTTGGATATTTTATGAGCCATGGTCCGATTCAAGCCTTTCGTGGGACATCTAGATTTTCCAGTAAGCGAACAGACCGTAATTAACGATAATTATCAGCCCACCGCACGTCCATAGCATAAACAGGTTATTTAATATTGGTCAACTAATCTTCACAAATAGAGCGTGTTTCCATAAGCACGCACGCGTTTTGTTCACGTAAGCCAAGTTTTTAGCAAGAAAAGGCATGCTACTTAGAACGCTCTAACGCATTTGTCTTTCAACTTCACCAACAAGCTTTGCATCAGGGCCTCGACCTTGTGCTGTAAAGCCCCAAAGAAAGCAGCCCAGTCAAGGTTGTCATTAAGTAGCAGCCTCCATTAATTGCACATCTTCACCATAACGATCATCGGTCGAACTTGAGTAATGATGGCCTTAGCAGCGGGAGATTTAATGCACGCAACTTGGAGTGGCATCATCCTCCCCAAGAAATACCTACCATACTACCTTGCCCTACACCAAGACTGGCTGGAAAGCCATGCTATGATATCTACGCCTCCCATCGAGTTTCCTTGTGTGTGTATTCGATCGCCGTAAGTGTGACTTCGATCCCCAACCACGTAAGGATCACACGCACACAAGCGTACCATGACTGCTTGTTTGAGCCCAGGTTATTTCATCACGCACATAGTGCATCGTTTTTAACGGTAAGGAAGAAAATTCAAAGATCGCTGGAACTGGCTGTGATCTGTGTTGTTTGGTAACTCAAAGCTCGATAAAGCTAGCTGTGTTCCATCTGGTAATAGCAACATAGCTGTGTAATATGTTTTACCTTTGCATAATAACCTTTTCTTTATATTTAATTTTATTTATATTTATAGTTTATATTTTATATTTATATTTATATTTATAAATATTGTCTATACATACTATGAAGCTGGAATTGTAAGTAAAACGCTATTTTGTTAAGGGCTATCTTGAACTATAAGGTTCAGGATAGATTAATAAATGCCTTTAAATATGCAAACCATTCCCTCAGTTGAGTACCTGATAATATTTGGGCTCCTCTCGAACTAGGTACTTTTTCAGAGCAGCCAACCGAACTTTGCGTCACGCTACCCGCCCGTTAGTAACAAATCAAGCACTAGAGGCTTTTCTTAATACAAAGCTTTTTTCTCGTAAAAAAAAAGTTGAACTTCACTTCAAATAGGTAAGCCTACTTAGTTTACATGTAAGCCAAGTAATTGGAGTTATTATCAGAAGAGTCGCTTCGCATAGATACTAAAATTAGTCCAGTGGCTTTAAAACTTAGATATAGGAGCATGCTTTTCCTCATTTTTTGGCTAATCCTCGGCTTAGAGCGATTTTCGGATAAACACTCAGAATTTATAGCAACTTAACATTAGTATTATATAAGCTTCATCAGTAAAGAAGTGAACCGCAGATTACGATATTGCCTTTTATTTATGGCACTGTAAATACTCTAGCAAAAACAGCAATTCTAATTATTCAAAGAACGATAGAACTAGTCGGCAGCCCAAGTTTTCTTTTAAAAACGACCCAGAAAGCCGAGACTTGAAAAACCTGTGGCAACAACCTTACTGAGACTTAAAGACGGGCCCTGGATTTTTTGGGAAAACTGCAATCTTGGGCTAAGCTATTGTGGAATAAAATTCAAACGCCACAGAATGAAATGCAAATGGAAGATCAAATCGCCGTTATCTATGCTGCAAATGAAATGGCGGCTGGAATGGCACTTGCTTTGGGATTGGCATGTGGACAGTTTACTAGAAAGTGGTCAATTGGGTAGCCTAAAGCAACGACAGTAGAATGTAACAACAACAGCAAATTTTTTTTCTGACCTCGATCAGAAAATGCTAACCATACGGCGCAGAATGTTTTATAAACTGGTAGTAAGTTTGTATAATCAGCAATTTGGATCTGAAACTTCCAAAGTTGGCTAGCAACATGCGATCAAGCCAACACTAACGCGCCTTAATATTCTGAAAGCCCAACAGACCAATATGTTGCTGGTTTTTTCCTTTCTGATCACTCAATTCGGCTAATTTTAGCGTCATTGAATGACCTTGTAAACGGATTAAGCCTGCGGCTCGCCAATCATCTGAGAACTCCCAAGCACGTTGGCAAGAGCAAACAACATTGCTAGCTTTCCTTCATTTGTTTAGCTAAACCACGATAATACTTTCTAAAAACCAAAACTGACACTTGATGATTCTAAAGGGATGTTCGACTTTTGCCTCGAAATACTGGCTTTGATATAATTCCCGTTTTTTGATTGGCTGTTTGTATTTTTCTAGGGTGCTTTTTTAAGTTTTTACTTTTGCTGGAAACCTCGTGCAATCAACCCATCTTCTTTGACATCTTTAATCTCTATCATTTTGAGCGCCACGATAGCCAGAATCCGCCGGAGACAAACACTCTTCGCCCATGAAGAACGTTCGTGCTTTCCGTGATGTCATGAAACGTTGGCCGCCGTTGTACTCACGCATGAGTTAACCCCCGTTCTAGCGTCAACACCAATAATGGCCTTTAAGCCAAAGAACCAAGGCCTTTACCCTTTTGAAAGTTTTGGGTGCCTTTCCAGGGTCTTCTTTCTTGGCTTTATTTTTCGTTGAGCTGCTTTCATACTCATTAGTCGCGTCCACTATCGTGCCTTCTTTTAAGATAAATACCTGCGTCCAGACAGCATTTTAATCATCACTTATTTAAAACAGCTAGGCGCAAGTGTTGTGTTTTCTAATATTTTGCCTGAAAATTCAGATCGGTAGTGTGATCAAGGAATGGGCTATCTAAACGTAAGTCAGCGAAAAAAGCGCAATGGAAGTGAATCTCTATACAATGCATCCACCGCATCGCTGATCACTCATGTGTCCGCCAATGTTGCCATCAGTGAATACGGAACACCGTTGATAGCTGATAAAGTGTATTCCTGCCCATTCCCTAGTTTGGATAAAACGGCTCAATAACCGCTCAAGTTGATCCCCAAGGCATCACTCATTCAATTGCGAGAAAGAAAAATTTCTTACGAGTTTTACGGTTTGGTTGTTGAACTTGCTTCGCAAAGTGAGTTGGAGTGACATGGTTGAGACTAGAGTAACTTAAAACACACCTGTTCCTGCAAGGACTTATGTCAATGTTCCCTATATATGCAGGCTCCAACATGAAGCCCTTATTATAAATAATTACTAACATTTTGAATCATAAATTTTTATCAATTTATAACCTCTCTTAGTGTTTTTTTAATACGGGACAAATGCTCTTTCCTATTTCGTTCCACGGTATTCCTGCAGGAGTTAAACAGAGGCCAGGTCCATTCAATTCGGCTCAAAAAGTTTCTAAATAAAGTTTTATCTTTATTCATAGCAACGTGACAAAAAGGGTCAAACGATGCTATTCCAACACCTCGCTTCCACAAGCTGGTACCGGTGTGACCCGTTCTGGCTTGGGCCGTTATATTCGAAGAATCCCCTCCGTGTGTAGAAATAAATTATCAGTAGCATTCGCAATGGAGCTACCTATACTAAGTTCTACAAAACTGTTAGTTTTAATTTGCTCTGCACAAATTGTTTTTTCATTTTTCGATGCATCGTCAAATGGCAATAGCAAACAGCTGCACTTGAAATATTTGTACAATCGACATCTTGAGAATCTAAAATTGAGTGTATTCCTATGCCCAATCACACGAGCGATGCTTACTTCTTTCGAGTACAGCCCCACCACCTTCATCATGTAACATTATTTCTATGTTTGGGTCAATATCTGAATTTTAGCGACTACATCCACTCAATAAGTACTGCACCAAATTGGTTGCGACATGTTAATGCTCCCTAACCTGTTGTTAAGCTATTTGCTTCTGCCTGGGCTCTCTATTTCTTTAATTCCTGAAACGATCTAACAACGAAACCTTATGAAAAGTTGAGCTTCTTCGTTCCGCAGAAAATTACGCTTCCTACAAACCATCCTAAAACTGACTTCTTCTATCACACTTTGAGCATCTACTTATAGCGGCTGAGATACTCAAATATTTTGCTGCCTTTAGTCACTGATACCCTTGCAGCATAAAGTGTTAAATGCTTCTAATTGTCGATGATTCATTTTTCTTCCTGCCTAAGGCGTAAATCAACCCAGTAATCCATAAAAGTTATACTGAAGCATTCAGTTGAATAGCTTTTATGTATACATGGCTACTTAATTTCGTTGTTAAAACATAATAATACATAAAAAGGAATACGACTCGTGATTTTACGAAAAACTATTACTTCAATTGTTAGGTCTTAATGGTTGCCCATCAGTAGCAACTGCTGACAACACACATCAAAACTATTATCCTATGTTGCCCCTTCGGGCTGGCGGTTGCGCATCTGAAATAGCCGCTCGCTTCTTTAGCCGAATCGCTCGTAAACATACACGTAATGAAACCTGTCATGTACGTTGAACAAAACTGGGAATGGCGGATGGTTGGACTCGCTTCGTCAATAAGCCAACGCTGATGTTACAACACTCCTACTGGCTCGTACTGGGATGTCGCTTTATCCAGCGTTTTTATAAAAGCTCAAATTAGACTGGGATTCAATATACATTTCTCGGCGCTCTTTGAAGCAACACCACATGGATTTTAGCGGTTAAATGCTGATTCACCTTATGAGCTATATCTGACTTAATTGATGCATAACAATAACACTCGGCGAAATGTCTATGCTGCCTTCAGGTCCACTGCAATAAGGATTTTCTAGTACAAGCAATGCTAGTGATGAAGGCACTTAATCCTCAATCATCAAGTATATCTAATACCTTATCGTGGCGGTAGCGCTTTAGCGTCGCTTTATTAGCGGTCATGAGATTTATTAGCGATTGCTGCTGGCCTCTTTAATCACACATTAAAGCTGGAACATGGAGGCACTTGCCGTGTCTGCCCCTGAAGAGTAAATAGCCGTTCCTGATGTCCAACAATGACAGAATGGGCATATGAGAAAGCCGGCAAGATTACAGGTTTGGAGTGCATTATATGGAC
>Ga0163217_1090315_pt1 | contig 17726 bp, 19 predicted proteins | sample SynspAceP_FD_185933 | JGI IMG/M metagenome (GOLD analysis project Ga0163217, IMG submission 185933) | Saline lake microbial communities from Ace Lake in Antarctica - Synechococcus sp. Ace-P (PacBio error correction) | ecosystem: Environmental > Aquatic > Non-marine Saline and Alkaline > Saline ...
TCATAACTTCACACTTGGTGCGTTTACCATTGCCAGAACGCCACGCCAAGAAAAGGCGACGAGCAAATTGTACGTCTTTTGAAAAAATCTGAGTCAGGGTGTGAATCTTTATTTTCTCAAGCGGTTACTAATCATCAGCGACAGCCGATTTAATCAGCCGTTATGCAAGACCTGCAAAGAGACAGGCGAAACACCAAAGCGCATCTTTTGACTTTTACACCTTGTGGTTAGCGCAAAATAACACTCGAATTCATGGAGTGTTTAGGTATCTCAGTACCCGACGGCAGCCCCAAGAGCACCGCAATATTAGATGCTCAAGCACCCACTCGATTGAATCCATCAAAATTTGCCCGTAATGCTCTAGAGCACATTATAGAAAACCAGCCCTTCCGCTTGGCGTTCACTTGGCTTAAAAATATTGAGAGCCTAACCCAAACAGAAAAAGAAGAAATTGACGGCCTCTATCCCAGTTATTCAAATTACTAAAGGGCAACTCTGGCTTAAACTAGCAGGCAAATTACTGGAATTCAATTAAGCGCATCCAGCTTAGGCAAAACCGCGCTCTATATGAATATGCTGCATGGCCTTTTGGTCTGCACACTGCTTGCCAAGTAACTCTGGGCAATGGCTTTCTGATTCTTCTCTACCAATTTCTTCATATGCGCTAAACGACTTTATCTAAATTCCCGATATGGGCCCCGTTCGCTGAGGATTGGAATGAGCATACAACCCAAGTAAACAGGGTTCCCACTAAGGTAGACATGTGCGCCAGGCCCATGTCTGGACTCACTACAGTGGACGCCCTATTAATACAGTCAGCATCCATATTATAGTAGGCGTTTTTACCTGACCAAATTACGAAAAAACCCTGCTCACACTCGATCAGCGACAATTAACCCTGCAAAGTAGCCTCGTCGGCTGAAGGGTCCCACCCGTAATAACAAGGAAGAATAACCTTGCTCTCTAACAAGCGATCTAAAACCGCTTGATAAACCTCTTATTCGTCCAATTTCGATCGGTCTTAGAAGCGAGGGATAAATCACGCACATAACGATTGGCAGATTGAAGCTCATCTTCTGGCATCAAATATTTCCACAAGGTAATGACGGCTGGGTTACTTCCATGATACGCTGGCAAGGGGAGTAGACAAAAAAGAAGTCCAATACATTGTTCCAACCTTGGTGGCTCAGGGAGCACAGCTCATTCCAACATACCAATGCTGCTTCTCTCGCGAATGTGACAAACGCAAAACCGACTCGTCTTTTTTGCCTTCACCATCCGCGATACTAAGCTGCCCGAAAAGACCACTGTAAATGCAACAACACATCGAAGACCTTGACCTTAAATTGCGAACGCAACGGCCAGCAAACCAGAAATACCAACTTTTTTTATCGTACTCGATCAACCCGAACACCATCTAGCAAACGCACAAGATTTGGCTTCTAACGGCGAAGTAACCCAATCATTGCATCACTGGATAGCGTTTCCATAATAGATTGAATCCACCGCCATGGCGTGGGCACATCATGCGCCCAAAGCTGATAACGAAATCATGCCAAATCTGAATAATTCTCTTGTTGCAGTGTATTTCCTCTAGGCTGCTTAAATTCAGCAAGTTATTAAAATAGAATAGTCGCTGTTGAATGTGTCCAAATTTAATAGGCAACCAACAAAGAAGCACTTTTAATGAAGCGAGCCGCATGCCACAAACCATCAAATATCGCCTACCAACAATATTGTTTAAAAAGAGCGATCAAACCCTTCCCATAACCCCTTATGGTTTGACCTTCTTTCTGGCAATCCCCAAACGCACTAACAGGAACAAGGCAGCGGACGCGGTGAAGTTCCTGGTTTATTCATGCCTCCATTGGGAAAATTTGGTCATTCGTCGTTTTATCCGACGCGCGGCACTAATTGCGAAATTCAATAAAAGCCGTTATCTCTTTGTTACAGGGGGCAAAAGAACACACACGCCTTGGCTGGAAATTAAGTTTTATTAGAGCACATGCGCACACTAGAGCTACGCCGTTGTCCTCGCCTATCGGCGGACTATATACAGTCAAAAAGGTTGTTACAAAAAAAAGGCGAAACTACTGAACACCGAAAGTACCAGAAGGCAAACGCCAACGGACCTTTCTTTGAATATCCATCAAAGATGGCGACAGCAAAAACCATAACATTGGCAGTGAGATTAGGACCGTTATTACAAACGCTTCATGACCAAGGTATTTACCACTCCAAGAATTTAAACTGCCATAACATCATGATTGATCAAGATGATCAGTCTGGCTTATTGATTTGGTATAAATGCGAAGCAACGACCCTCATGATGACCAAATGGAAGCTCGCCAATATTGATAAGATTAAAGCGCTCTTTGGGACAAAGAAAGACAAACTGCACACACATTCGATATTTCTGAATACACAATGGCGCAATTTTTTGGAAGGCTAACTCGTGTGCTAAAAAGACAACAACTCTAGACAAAAGCATCCCCACGATTCTTAGGCCCTAAGCAACTGGCTAACGTGGTGGCTTATGTAATCGCCTAACTTATTGAGCCTATTTACCTTGGTCACTACAGCAAGGGTTGGGGAAAATATTTGGGCGCTCTACTCCATCTAATCACGCAGAGAAAGACGTCGCACAGCATTTGTGATGTTAACCTAAAAAATTTGCTATCCATGAAAGACTGACATTGCACACCGCAAAGCCCTGACCAAAGCGCATTTTGAAAAGCATGGGAAAAAGGTACGATTGAGACTTTTTTCCTCTTGGTTTTCAAGAATCAAAAAGTTTCAAATCAAGAAACCAAACTTTTGAAGGAACAAGAGGTCGTTGACACGTCTTGGCTAAGGGTCGCGGCTGCATACTAATAAGCGGACAGCTTTTCCTCCCTCGACATTTGCGGAAGCCAGATGCCGCGTTTTATGGATGTCCACCCAATTACAACTACAAACAATTCTGTAATGAAACTGGGTAATGAGCGAACAGCGTCAAGCTATTTTCTCCAAAACCGCATGTGAACGTACCTAACCATGCGCAGAAGTCTCAAATCTTTGAGCAGAACAAGAGCGGTTTGGTTAAATGCTGTTGACCAAGACTGATGGTCGAAAAAATTCGGTCTTTGCGGTACCCTTTCTATGGCCGCCAAATGCCGCAACGATTGGCTCCACATCAGGACCCATAGCAAATATGACAAATGCGCCTGTGGTACTTTATCGACTACGGCAGAACAAAAAAATGGCTATCAACCTCAGTCTTACGGAAGTCGAAACTACCCAAGCCAAGATGATATTGAAAAATGCCACTAGAATAAATGAGTTAATGCAGGCGTTATCTGACCCAAAAAGAAAAATACTTTTGGACAACATCGCGCGATTTAAAACACATATCCATCCCGCGACACCCCTTCTCCATACGAAAATAAAGAAAAAAGCCACCTGGAACATCCAGTGGCTTTTTTAAATTTTTCACCGCAATCGATCAACAGACCAGACCGTCACGAACTCGGCCATCAAACGTAATGATTTCAATCTGTCCCTCAGAATCATGAATGGGCCCAATAGAAACAATAAAGCTCATCAACCTTTGTTGACTCTAAAAAACGAGACAGCTGAATAGGCAACAGACTCTTTTCGAACGGCAACCACTCGCGAATTTGCAACATATGCTCTACATGTGTTTTTCACTTCGTGACCATATTTTTCCGTCGCATTGACTCAACGGGTTTAGCAAAGGGCACATTCACGATTTTGCGACGCAAATTCACAAATTGCGCTGGAAGCAGAGGTAAATAAATATTTGCCTCTTCATCTGTGTCCGCTACAACCGCCAATTAGCCTGCCAATAGTATGAGGTTTGGGTTTTGCTCTGACGCCCTTTAAAATTAACGACGATAACACAGTAGCGCTGCCATCAATTGTCTGGAGCAAATGAGAACGCCAAAGGAGTAAGGTAAACCGAAACTCTGCGCGACTTGGGCGCTGTATAAGCTCGACGCTAGCATCCATATAGGAAACGGAGGTAATTCCAACCAGGAACTGCATTACCCCCCTGCTTGCTACTACCCAGTAGACGCTGCAACTCAGAACATGCATCAGGAATAACTGTCTACGGGACGAATCCATGTGTAACGGCGCAGAGCTCTTGCTGTTGCATGTCGGTACCACCGAGCAAGAACCTAAAACCTAAATCAACGAACGGGTTAGGATATAGCTCGGCTAAAGTACCGACTGCTCCGCAAATCACCAAAGGGAATGATTTGGGTAGCATCAACGCCACCAGACAGACCAATACGAATTTTTGGACGTGCTGAGCCAAGATAAGACAGCACAACGGATGTCCGCAGAACTGGCAACCGCCGCCATTCCATGAATGTTCACTGCAACCAAAAACGCAAATAATTGTTTTTTCTTCAGCGGCTATTGCCATTTTTAACGGCTCATCGCTAAAGAATCCGCAACAGAGCAACCGTCAGCAACCGGCGCCAAATCAAGAAAATAGAAAAGGAATCATATAATTTTCTCACAAACAGAGTGTTCTAACATAAAGAATACCTAGTATTTTGGGCTCACAAAGAACATTAATACAAGTACTACATATTGCAGATAATGCAGAAGCGCTAGCATCGTCTAGCGCAGCCTATCCTTTTCATCTGTTTTCTAGTCGATTATAATCCAGAATACCACTTTCTCTTGGACGGTCCTGCCGATTGGAAATTGCAAATAGCATCGCTTACAAACCAAAAATTGTGGTGCGTTCTTCGAATTCCAAAGCCATCCAAAGGTCTGAATAATCTTTTCGTGTTTTTAGATTCGCGGACTTGATTTGCCCCATCAAAATTAAACTCACATTTCTCTACCTGCATTAGGCAATTAGGGTAATCCCCAAGAAACCCCTTTGACTAAAGTAACGCTCTTCAGGCAGGTAGTCGAGCCGCCTCTTCGTCCAGTAGACTCCGAAATATTTGCAATGCGCCTTATTGTGAATCATACTCAATAACGTCCATAGGAAACGCCTTGCTTAGTCACCAAAACAGTCACTAACATTTCGGTAAAAAAAGCTAGGCCATCACCGGCGTTTTTGCCTGAAGTCGATACAATCTTTAGCGCTGATTCAGAGAAAGCTTATCTTTGTTTCAAGGTCGTAATCATGCATCCAGCACTTTGGCCTCTTTTTTTCGCAGCATCTTCAGTAACAATTCAGAACTGATGGATCATCAAGTCTCATACGAAATTTTAGATTGACGATCTATTTTTAATGTAATCACTAAAAATGTAGTTTTTAATCGTTTCCATTGGCGTCTCGAATACCAATATTTCCGGATGGACCTCACGGTCCTCTTTTGGCATAGCAGCAAAAATTCATCTCACCTTCCATTCCTTAGAAAATCCAATATACAACGAGTAACCAATTGAATGACCCCACATTTGCCCATAAACATCAAAAAACCCGCACCATAAATAATGAAATTCGTTAACAACGGGTAATTCTATTACCCAAGCTGTTTAGGGTTGCTGCCCTAGCATTCCAATTAACAACAGAAGCATTGTCAAAATGACGAAATAATTGTAAGCGCTGCATTTTTCCATTATTGCCATCACCATCCCAAATCAAAAACTTAAATCAATCGGTACTTTTTTTACCGTACTTCACTTCAAAACAGTGGCCGCTTTAGCGATAAATAGACTTTTGCTGCTCAGAAAATCCAATCCAAGACGCCGGATTCAACGTAAGTACTTGATCCCACCGCCGGCAAAATTCTAAATCCTGAAACTTGATCTTCTAAATAGTCCGGCAAAGAGCCTTTGTTGTAAACGACTTCTGGATCAATGAAATACACCCAAAACTGCTTCATTAAGACATTTACCCGGACTTTGACCCACGACAAACTGGACCTTTTATAAAACGCCCATATGGTTTTTTGAAGGTGATCTAACAAGAATCGATAGCGTGCATAACGCCGGTATTTCACGAAAGGTTTTTGAACGGGTTTCGTCGTCCACTTTAGCCGGTCATACCCTGGATCTTTTGTAATCCTATCATCTTCATCATAAAAATATGGACATCCAACGCAATAACGCGCTTCATCCCAACTGCATAGGACATATGGTTTTTTTGGACTTTTTACTTCCTGGATTCAAGCCAGAGCCGATAATCAACCATGATCTACAGACCCCGGAGGCGTCCATATGGGCCGACCGAGTAGCAATACGATCAATAGCTCACCCGGTGGTGTTTTTGAACGAACCATTGAAAGCGATAGTCCCTTCACCTCATGCAAGATACGAAACTATATAAATACAAATGTCCTCGATAATAACCGAGAAATTACTGACCCTTTTAAGTTATCGCTATTTATCGCGTTAATCCCATAACGCCACCTTGTTGCTGAATTTTTGCAGATTGCCACTTTCGGCTTTTTGGCATCTTTCGCCTTTTCGCCAACCAACGTGTTAATACATTGTTTCATTGGGCATTAAGAGCAGGAAGACCATAAGGCCATCGCCCCAATTAGGAATAGTCTTTTCGAAATTGTTTGAATACTCTTCAACACTCAACGCATTGCTGGTCACGAAAGCAAGTGAAAAATCATAAGTCATCAGACAGAACCGGCTGATTAACAACGCCCCTGTTTTTTTACGTAAGCCGATAGCTCTGTATAACAAAGCTGCTGGTAAGTTAGCCGATGGCGATTGTTCACGCTCATTTTAAATACGGGATGGAAGCCTTTTCACTCGCCAACTCTTTAGTCGTTTTGCGGCATCGAATGAATAAACGGGTTGGGGGAAAGCTGCAAACAAACGAGTTACCATCATAACAAGCTCCCTTTGAACCGCCCTCGCTCACACCCCCAGAAGCGTAAACTTCACTGGCATGTGCCAGCGTAACAAGCAATGACAAGAGACAAACAGCCGACTGTCTAAAAATGGGCCTTAAACTTGTTCATTATAAAACACCGTAAATCTTCCTCACTTACCTCACTAATACGGTTTGCAAGATCTTCCGACCAACACCGTAATCAAATTGATGCGTCGCATAACCGTCACAGCCCCAGAAAATGAGCACAAAGCAAACAAAAGAAGAGTCAGCCCAACGAGACATAAAAAGGTCCTATTTTTTCATTTTAATCTTATTCGCGAAGACACTTCATCCATGGAATCACAGAAAAATAGCCGCCCATCAGAACTTGAGAGAATAACACCATAAAAAAAACGCCCATTTAGGCGTTTTATCAAAATCAAGATTCGTAAATCAGTGGTTACTCATCATCAGCGATGCATCATCCAGGATAGTCATCCGATAAGCTCATAAGCAATCGTCACCCATAGCATCTTTGCTAGCAAACAATGCTTCTTCAGTAGGCGCCGGCCAAATTCGATACGAGTTATATCATATAAATCGTTCAATAAGTAATATCAAACCAACGAAGCATACAGAAGCCATTTCTTCAAGCTCATAAGTAACATGCATCAGCACGAATCACACGACCAATTCACAACTATCCCGGTCATCTCTTCGCGATGCAAGGTGTTAACTAATCCAAATCTCACTGATGTCGTATAAGCAAATACAGCCAAATCAAGGAGCTCGACTTCTTGGATCAACCACTTTTTTTCATCACGAAGTGCTAATACTTTCTTCCCTGAAATCATTAAAAGGGAGCCGGATGTGCAAAATCGCTAATGTCTTTTCAGAAACAGAAACTTGATAACCATTAAGTCCCGGACACTGTCATCCACTATTTGAGCAAAACCAATTTCTTTCGTTGGCATCCACAACAAAACCGTCAGTCCAGCTAAATCCTTGGCTCCGTCCAATTCTTTCAACGAATAAATGCGAACAACATTATTTCGAGTACGTGCTTTTTCCAATATCGAATGAGCATATTGGCTCCCTAAAAACATATCAAAAATAAACACCGCTATGTAAACCCAGCCAGCACAAGAACAACTACTGCAGAACTTCATGCAGTTTTCAATCAATAATTAATCAGGTCTTCTAAGCACATTTGCTTGAATACCATCTGTCGAAGTTTGAATACAAAACTTTCTTGGGAATCAACAATGCTTTATCTCTTCTTCCGCCGAATCCAGATCAAACCTGAAACGAGAAGAACAGAATACACCTTCCCTCACTCAAAATAACATCAAAAGGACCAATGTTAAATTCAAGTCGTTTCTTTTTCATGTTTCAAGCTAAACGGCCCGCCATTAGCACTCGCTGAATAACGTCCAAATCCACGCACATAGTCCAGAGAACCCATTCACCAATCGCAGCGGAACTCGTACCGCTGTGTAAAATTACGATAAGCATTTTTCGTCCTGATCAAAGGCCAATTTCATAATCCCATGACCGTGAACCTCAACTGGTTTTTCATCTAAATTCTACATTGATTGGTGACTGATCTTGGTCTGCTGAACTGACTTGAACTATTTACGATAAGCCAGGTTGCTCGCTTGCTGACGCTGAGGAACCGCGCAAGTTAATTCGCGCCAACGCGAGCGCTTCCTTTTTTCGCTTTTTCCCCTCTTCAAACCAAAGCGCTCTTCAGCGCAATCATTTCTGGTGTTTCCCAATCCGTAAGGCCCAATGCTCCGGTTCTTACATCATTCAAAAAAACTTCTGCGGCCTAAATGCATATCCAACCATACCACCCAGATCGCAATGCGCCCCGTTTTAGAACCGATCAACTTTTTAAAAACATCAATAAGGTGCAGCGCAAGCTCTTTCAGCTATAAGGAGCAATAAGCGCGGTCTCGATAGTCGGGCGATAAAAAACTTCAAACCAACTAAGGCAACATTCAATAATCGATCGGCGGTATCACGTCCGGCCCAGTCACCGCTAAACGTAACTGCAGCAGGGTTTTCATATTTTGGCCACAAAATTCCTGGCGTATCCAATAATCTGAAAACCATTGTTACTTTCAGTTTTTTGCTGGCGATTTGTGACGCAGGCTCATCGCCCACTTTCGCTACACACGACCCAATAACGCATTCATCAAGCTGACTTTCCACATAGGAATGCCAGCAATCATCGCTCGAAATTGGCTTTTCTGCACTACCTCGATGAGGAACCATCTGGCTTCACCCACTGAACTTATCTTTGCTACATCCAATTAATCCAATGTAGAAAAAGGGTGCGCCAAAATGACTCATTATCACGCCAATGCCCTCTAACATTAAGTTCCCTAGACGCACTTTATCTCGCTAGATTTTTTTATTAAGAAGGCGTAAAACAGGAACCTCCCCACGCAATTGTATTAAGCATAGGGTTTCTGGCCTGGATCCGGAATACGGGCATCGCAACACCTCAATAACAATATCTACTTGCGTCATGACTTTCTTCGATTTCTCGACGCGCTTTATTCATGTGCCCTGGATACCACTGAACCGCTCACCTCTAACTCCCCTTTAATGACCAAGTCTTTTTCGTGGCGGATTCTACCACAAGTTCCGCAAAGATAGAGAAAATACTACACGGCAATAGATGAGGTTTAAATTTTTAGTGATCTCGTCCTAAATCTGACTTAAAATCAAGGCGGCCAACACAAACTATCATAATCATTTTCCAGTTAAGCCGAAGGCGAGGAAATCCTGCACCAAACTTCTCCGTTTATCTGGTTTTCTCTCGATCGGGCCCGACTATATGACTTAAACAGTTAAATGGCCCATTACCGAGGCTGTGTGTGGCTCGGCCTTTTTTTCATTTCGTCTTGCACGTAATCAGTAAGTCCTGGTATAACGCTAAAACAGGTGTTTCCTGCCTGAGCCAAATCACTTGCGGGGCAAATCATCCAAAAAATACTGTAAGTGCTCGCCAATATCGCCAACGTCGCATACTAGAATGAATTGCTTTCTCCACGCCATCTAGTGTGCTAAATTGGAAAAGCCAATTATCATTTCTAATGAACCTAATCATGGTTTCTTGACGAATCAGGGCTTCGATGCTTATCTTTCACTAGACCAGAACCGCTTTGTTCACAAAAAATCGTCAAGGGCACTGCCACTAAAGCCGTTTCCAATTTCTGTATTTAACCAATAATCCATTACTAATTCCTTGTACAATTCCAGCAATCGGCGGCGCCCTTTTCGGCATAGAACGAAAACAGACACTCGCCTCATGTTGATCGCCATCACCATCAAACTTGTTGATGCAAAAACGCCAACGCCGCTAGTTAAATCAGAATCCCAATTCACCCACATCAACAGGGAAATCGCCAAGCAAATTCCGACCCCAAAGATGTTTTATGATAGAAGCTATGTGTAGGTGTGGCAAAAATAATATCCATTTTCATCAACATTTTTTAATTATATTATTTTAAATCAAACACATATATTGCTAAAAGCGTTCAGCATCCATATCTTGCTTTCATTTTTAACGCATTTATTTGTAAAAAATGAAGTATCACCTTATGGTCCAATATCGCTCATGTAACGCAAAAACTCTTCATTCATGAGCACAGAACCACCTTAGAATAAAGCGACCACTTTACTAGCCATCCCAAAAGAGACCTGAAGATGAAGATAAAAGGTTAATTTTTAGCCTGCTTGCTTGGCTCTAATCTTATGTAACAAGGCAGCAGCCACAACAATTAAGAGTGGCTTTTGATGGCCGATCCAACTCAACTTAGACCCGATGAACAACTTTCTGAGGCACAGTTGCAATTCTCACACTTAGTGTTTGACCCCGCTATTTCGATTGGCAAACAAAACGGTCAATTCGAGTCTCGTTTAGCGACTCATTGGCAGCGCCTTGACGTCGCGTTAACAATACGCTTTTTTTACGGAAAAATGTCACCTTTCACTCCGGTAATTGCCTTTTTCGGCGAAAGACGTTGTTTATACGATTAATCGCTTAAAAAAATCCGCCTGACTTTTCGCGCCCAGTTTGACACCAATCGCCTCTGTTTCCATGATCGATGACTATACAATGACGTAAGACCGCAGCAACACCAATCCATTGTTACTTAACATCATGAAACGTACGTATTTCAATGGATAAAATCTTCTACCAAGGTTCCAAAGAACCAAAATCATAAAATACGGTGAAACATTTGCCTCACGCAATGTGTCTAGGAACAGGAACCTTTTAGCCTAGTGAGTAGAAGAGTCTGGGCAAAGCGAATGGAACTCAAACGCAACCCCAATTATTGGGACCAAAGACTCCGGTTTGGCAGTAGACCAAATAAATCATGACCCGCAATTCCGAGCGACTCAACTTCGACTCGCCGCCCTTCTTTCAGGTGACGTAAGATTTTATTTCCCCGTTTTCTCCTTTGATATAGAGCAGAACTAAAAAAAAATACACAAGGAATGACAGCTGGTTACCCTACCAAAGCAACTCGCAATATTATTACTGCACATGAATCAAAAGCGCGCAAAAAGAATTTTCAAGATGTTAAGAGTAAAGAAAAGCCATCAAATTTAAGCGATCAAATCAATCGCTCATGCGTCAGAAAAAATCTTAAAGGTTATGCCTCCACCCGCTGGTCAATTAGCGCTGATCTTTCTTCTTAGGCCACATTAATAACTTAGAGCAGAAATACGATTTATCAGAGCGCTAGAATAAATGAAGCAAGCAAGGCCTACGAAAAAAGGCTTTCGCATCAGCAGAGGCGCAAAACAATCGTTTTACTGAACGATGAAAAAGTCGCCCAAGCCATCGCGGCAATGCTCGCTAGAAATCCACATTACTGTAGAGTTAAAAACCCTCTCCCAAGGCCGAATACTTTAAAGAGTTTGATGATCGCAGCGCGGAATATGATGATCTGGGATGTGCAATCTGAACACCATGGATTCAAATAATCTTATTTGAATTTATTATTGGCTTGTTCAAGATGCTAAAACAGGATTAGGTGCTTAATATATGCCAGCGAAATTATTGCAAACCACAGCATGAATGACAACATTCACCAGCGAAACAAGAAAATGAACCCAGAAAGACGCCTTCGCTTATGCAGCAAGTCGAGCGCACTTTGTATGAGGATTCGGCTATTGTCCCACTGTATTGGCAATCTCTTATTTGGGCAGCCAAAGAACAATGTTAAAATTCAAGACCGTAGTCAATGACCCAAAAACTATCTCACTTGGGGGACTTGTTCATTGAAGCCAAATGAATACTTCCGCGTTATTTATCACGAGAACTACAAAATCATGAACCCCATAACAAGTAAGGAATAAAGCCATCTAATGCTGATTTTTTTTACTCCGCCGCTTAATTCAGCTTGCTTTGTTATGATCATTAATCAGGTGATCAGTTTTTGCCCATATCAAGAAATAAGTTAGGCGACCCAGTACATGCAAATGGTTGGTAGTCAGTGTCGTTCTGATGCCGGCAACAACTCGTAACGAATTGGGGTTAAATGACGGTTTTTTGTTACAGTTATTGGCGTTTTATGCTAAGGGCGCCATTCACGGCGATCCTTGGTACATCGTAAGCTACTACAAAGTAACCCGCACTAGACGTTATTTTTAAAAAGCTACCGCGCTTCATTGGAGCTGGCTTTTTTGTGGCAATTTAGTCGATCACTTTAATCGCCACACCTGTGGGGTGTTTTGGCGGCGATAAAGCCAAAACACCTCTTTATCCAGGACTGCTGAATGATAATAAGCTCTATAGGTTTGTCCGTGCCTATTTTTTCATTATCGCCATCCTTTATGGTTTACATTTTTTTCCATGAAATAAATATGGGCGCCCAGCTTTGGCCGAGGTCAACAAGGAATTTTATGGGCTTATGGCTCAAGTGGGATTTCACCAAAAGACGATTGAAACATTTAATTGCTACCAAGCCTTAACCCTTGCCAATTGCGCTAAGCCGATTTTTGTGCGGTTTATTCGACGCAGAAATGATGGAAGTATTGCAGTCTGAATACTACGTTTTGCTTGGTCCAATAAGGCCTGTCTGCACGACGAAATCTATTTCAATCCATGCCCTCAAAAAATACCATGTTTACCTGTTATCACCGTGGTGGAATCCAAGCGGGAAACACTGGTGGCTTACACTATTTTAACGGAAAACTATTTTTTCCAATGGCCTGGTCATGGGTTTTTGTTTATGGATGCGGTGAGTCGAGTTGATACGCCTCTTATTTTCAGCTTATTTAATTTGTTTGTCGGCGGCATGTTTGTTATCACCAACACGTTGTGGACTTAATATATGGTTTAGTCAATCGACCGTACGCTTAGCGAGTCAATGGAATTATGAAGTACCCAAGAAAGATCTCAAATTCATCCTATATCGGCGGGCAGTCCGATGGAATCATATTGGTCCGGGGTTTGTGGGGCGACAAACTTGCCGTGCTGGCTCTGATTATTTTTATTTTTAAATGTCCTTGTCGCGCTACTCGCCTCCGCGGTTTGCGCCTTTTGAATTGCCTGATCCGGCCTTTATGGATTTAATGAACGCGGAGATTTGCACCACAAGCTGGATCGTGGTGACAGTTCGTTTTCTATTAGGGACAGACCGCCAAGGACGAGATCTATTAATCCGTCATTTTTATATGGCACACGACTCCTCCACTAACAATAGGATATGTGCGGTATTAATTCAGCCAATTGGGTATTTGTATCGGCCTTGTATCTGCTATTTAGGTGGCCGGAAATCGAAACTGTTGATAGCGTTGCGCCGCATTCAATTGTCTTTTTTTCCAAACATGATGGTCGCGATGTCTTCCTGCCTATTTTCCGTCGCTCTTTGGCATGGCTCGATACAAACAGGCTCGCGATGATTATTCTCATTCTCGTCAAAGGCTTAACGAATGGCCGCTTTTTGCTTCGAACCATTCGAGCCTCCGTGTTTAGCCGAAAACAAAAGGAATACGTCGATGCCGCGAGGGTGATGGGCAATTAGTTCAAAACAGATCATGGTTTCGCATATTTTGCCGAAACACACTATCGCCTATCTTGGGTTTATTTTTACCGTTTCAAAATCGCAAACGCCATCGTTGCAGAAAGCGGCCTTGTCTTTTTAGGGTTAGGCATGGCCTGCAACAGAGCCATCGCTTGGCTCACTTATCCTCAGCCGGAATTTGCCTACAATGTTTGCGGGTTCATGTGGATCTGTGTCATCCCCAGTGTTCCACGCTCATTATCTTAATTTTAGCGATGAACTTACTAGGGGATTTGGGTACGTGATCAATCTAAATCCAAGGACGTATAAAGACTAATATGAATTAATTAAGCGTCAGTAATTTAAAAACGTCAACTTCCCATGAAACAGCGAGAACTTGCTGCCTATTGACGTCAGCCTTCACGCCTAAACGTGGGTGAACGAATTGCTATTGTTGGTGAGTCTGGTGCCGGAAAGTCGTATTAAAGGATTTTCGATTTGTAACCTCAATTGGTAAGAGCCGGGTTATATCGCCTCTGGCTCAATCAGATTGGGGAAAAATAAAGAAAATCCACTACAATGAAATCTGCGACAGCTAACAAAGAAGTCGCGGCAAGCGCAATCGCAATGATTTTTCAAGATCCCAAATGGATGACAACTCCAATCCAGTGCTTACTATTGTGATCAGCTGTTGAAACCATCCGCAGTCATAACCAAAATCGCCCTACAAAGATGCTCGAAATTTGCCATCGAAAAACTTCATCACGTGCAAAACTCGCATCGCCAAAGAGAAACGCTTTGATTCAGTACCCCATGAACTGTTCTGGCGGCATGAGAAACAACGGGTCCATCATTGCCGTCCGTGTTGTATACTGCCAACCCTGAATTATTATTGCCGATGAAGCCATACAACTGCACTCGATGTCAGCCACTACCAAGCTGAAAATAGTTACAGCTTTTGCGGCTAATTTTGCCGTGACAATGCGTTTGCACTTGTCTAGATCAGCCATGACCTTGGTGTTGTATCTAAGGTCGCCGGATCGAACCCTGGTTAATGTACGCCGGCCTGGTGGTAGAGGAAGGTCCCGACCTTGAAATATTAACGATCCCCAGCCCCCTAATACTCAAGGATTGTTTAAACGCGCTGCCACAGATGACATTACCAGGTCAGGCGACTAAACCAAAATTCAAAGGCAGTATGCCGTCTCAGCAGAAAGGCCATCAGGTTGCGCTTTTCCAACTCGCTGCCCTTACGCCACGCAAAAGGTGGTCGACAAGAACAACCAAGATTTTATTTACAGCGGCGTCTCCACTGTTGCCTGTTTTCTTGTAGAAAAGACATGCTCGATGAATTTGCTATAAAGAATAAGGAGCCAAGCTAAATGGCGACGCCTCTAATTCCAAATTAGCGGGCTTGGAAAAAGCTTTACCACCAACGAAAGCCTGGCTTTGGCCAATGCGCTTTCATCAAGGTAAGCTAAAAAGAAAAAAAGACAGCGTGCATGCATTAAACGGGTAATATAAACCTCAACGATTGAATCAAGGGCGAAACCTTGTGGTGGTGGTTGGAGGGAAAACCCCAGGCTGCGGTAAATCCACGCTTGGCATCGTGCCATAGGGGTTTTAACAACACCTAGTGCAGGTGAAAATCCATACCCTGATCAACGATAGAATCAGTTAAACAATCGCCAAGCGAATGTTTCTTTTCGTCGTCGTAATGCAAATGTTTTTCAGAACCCTTATGCGTCGTTAAACCCTCAGAAGACCGTTTACCAAACGCTCAGTGAACCCATTTCATCCATAATCCAACCATTATCCTCAATCGCAAGGGATGAACAGATTGAATGAATTATTAGAGCCGTCGGCATCCTCGCTTCAAGCCTCAGATGTTACCCTCATGAATTTTCGGGTGGACAACGCCAACGCATTAGCCGCCCCTTTTTAAAAAAAAAGGGCGCGTGCATTGTCCGTTGAACTGTTTTATTGTGGCTGACGAACCACTTTCAGCTTGGACGTTTCCTTCTGTACAAGCTCAAGTTAAACCTAATGATGGACAAGCAAGAAGAGCGTATCTTAGTTTTTTATCTCTTTATTAACTCAGATCTTGCCGTTGTAGAGCATTTTGCCACTAGAGTCGCATCGTGATGTATTTAGGCAAGATCTGTGAAATTGGCAACCAGACCAGTACTTGTTTTAAGTTCGCCAAAAACAACCCCTTAATACCAAGCCTTAATTAATCGGCTAAATTCCCTAGATTAGAGCAGCAGTAATCGCCCAACCGAATTCGATTAATTGGTGAAGTGGCCAACCCCCCACAGAAAACCAATTGGTTGTGTTTTTTCAAGCAAGAATGCCCCCTTATGCAAATCCCAAGGATTGTTTGTTGAAAGTCACCCGCGCTGACACTACAAAGTGACGGCAAGCAAGCGTCGCCTGCCACGCCATTGAAGAGGGTCCGACTAATGATGCTCTACTTATGAACTTCTGTTTAAGCCAGGAGGTCCTCATGGAAATAAAAGATGCTTGAGGACTTCAATAGCCCTCGCAAAAGACTCGCACTTCTCACATAAAGTCTGGACTGTGCTGCAGATAAAGCAAAAACGTTACACAACCGACTTTTTAGTCGGCGGATAAGCTGCTTGAAGAAGAGATGCCGCGTTTAACATTAATAGACCGTAATACGCTTCCGTTATCTCTTAACACCTGCGGGGGAGTCCTTTCTTCAAAGTGCAGAAATTGATTTAACACGGCAAACTCAAAGACAGGAACCAAAAGACGCTGCAAGAAATTCGAAAGCAAGAAGAGTCTCAAATACGATTGTACCTCTCAAACTTTTATTTCTAAGTTTTTACCAAAGAAGTGATTGAACCATTTTGCCTAGATATCATATGGAATTAGACATCAATATGAAGTCCAGTTCAATGGCTAGGAAATTGAATTTTGTAAACTCGTTTGATGATCAACAATGTGACATTAATGCCTGCTATTGGCATCCAGCCATAAACTTCCATTCCGCGCTTTGGATGATTGAGCAATGAGCTATTAATAATTTTTCCGAAGAAACACTCATCCCTTGCAGGTAACGAATGCAGATGGGTGAACCAAAATATACGCTTTCCCCGGCCGCAAAACGAAAACCTCTTCCCTATATTGGTTATTTATAAAACTCGTTTTTACAACCTGTCATTCATCATCACCTACAAAGACAAAGGGGGACGTTCCACAGCTCCACACTTATCTCTGAGAATTAATCACTCAGTGAGTATCAAAGCTATGGTAAAAGGAAGGTTAATGGTATTGGCTGGATTTCCAAAGCGCCTAATGCTAGAACACATTAAACTATGGCAAAAGTGGCTTTGCAGGAGAAGGAACTGGCATATTTCCCGTTAGAAATAACGCCTCTAGTCGATCTAAGTTTAATCAAACCCAATCTCAATCAATTTTGGGAAGCACTTAAAGAAAAAGTCCGCTCGTAACTTTCTCAACTTGACCACACCCTACGCCGTATTAAAATCAAAGGCTTCCTGTTTATTTAAGAGCCACGATCATAGGGTCACTACCCATGGTAATTTGCCCGAGAGCCTTACTAAATAGATAGCCTTGACCAATGTCGCAACCAAAACTCTTTGCCAGCATGTTAATTGATCAAAATAATTAAGAATACCCTCTTGCGATCGACCTTAAGCCCCACGTCATGACTTAAACTGATAATCGGTGAGTCAACCGCGGCGTGTTTTTTTTGTCTTTCAATGATGTTTTCGATAAAACCCTGATCTATTTATTTAAACATAATGTAACGGCAGATCTTCCAAATAGCTTAAGCTGGAGTAACCGGTACCAAAATCAATCGATCGCCAGCCTCATGCCAAGAATGGCTAATCTGGCGTAAGAAG
>Ga0163217_1009531_pt1 | contig 17724 bp, 22 predicted proteins | sample SynspAceP_FD_185933 | JGI IMG/M metagenome (GOLD analysis project Ga0163217, IMG submission 185933) | Saline lake microbial communities from Ace Lake in Antarctica - Synechococcus sp. Ace-P (PacBio error correction) | ecosystem: Environmental > Aquatic > Non-marine Saline and Alkaline > Saline ...
AAAGAGAGAGATCGCAGGTGCTGCACGGTCGCCGTCAACCTGCCTTTGGCCAGAAAACCGGGGGGGCATGGGGTCAACGGGTTTTTTTTTTTTTCGGAACAATTGGGGCCCCCCAGGCCCGGGGGTCCCCCAAAATTTTTCCGTTGCGTTGCTTAACACCGAACAAGTTTTTTTTTTTTTTTTTCCCCGGTGGTTCAGCCCCGTACCGGATATTGAGGAAAATGCAAAACAAGTGTTCCAAATCACTATTTGAAATTTTTTTTCCCGTTTTTCGGGAATGGTGTGCAAGCATCCCCATGCTTTCGAGACACGATTCCGGAAACCACCGGTTAACCGTGGTCGTCTTGGTTTCCTCACAACCCTCGCGGTTGGTTTCGTCGTTTTGGACAGCCTCGGACGCGTTTACGCTGCCCCGATTTGGTTTCATGTGCGGTCAAGCAAAACCCGCTCGTTTACCAGCCTGCATTCCTCGGATTATTTCCATGCATGCGGACTGACTCCATTATCTTTTTTGTACACTCCTTCCTCTGATTTTTGGTCATGGCCCTCCCCATGCGGTCATCGGGGTTCCGGCAACCGCGTGGGCAAATGCCGAGAGCCCTGCCGCCCGCGGGAGAATCCGGCCCGATTCGGGCTTCGATCAGCAAGTCGAACGGGTATTTAAGCCCAATGCGGATACATGGGCGGGATCATATTTTACGCCGGCTACCTGATCCCCCGTTTGGAGAACCGATTCCCTTTCGTACTGATTTTGTTGGTTTGCGGGGCCCGCGTTTTCACGTCGCGTTTTGGTTTTATCAATAATCCGACTTTTCCGTTGGAAATCCCAGTCGTCAATGCGGGAAGTATCGACGAGGATTGAAAAAGGAAGGGGAAGGAGAACCCAAACACGGTCGAAGTATGAGTTGAACGGCGACTGGTTCGATACGAATTCGCGATGAAGGCGAGGGCGAGGTTCGCACTTCCAGGCCCTGGCCACCGCCGTGTCCGGGAACGGTGGGTTTGGGGCAACATCTCGCGGGTGTCGCGGTCGCCGTACCGACGGGCGGTCCGGGAGCAACGTTTGGATTGATCACTGTGGGCTGCTGGGCAAATGTCGACGCAAGTTTGGTCCGAATGCACGTTGGGGGGTGAGTAATCGCGATATTGACGCGACGGACCGTTCAACGGGCGGACCTGACTGTATTATCTTCCACCGGGTCTTGCTGATCATCGTATGAAACCCTGCTTGGGAAATGGCTCGCGGTGGCTGTTTCGCGATCTTCTGCGTCCCGGCGATCGTTCGGGGGCGGTAACTGCGTTCAGGCCAACCAGCGACTCAGTCAAGATTCAGTCGTATGATTGGGACTGCCCGGCGACTGATCTTCCGGGAACGCTTCATCGGATTCTCGTGATGGCCGTGTGTCGGTATCGTGAATCATCCGGCGGGAGTCAAACGCATTGCGAAAGTCACTTGAGAAAGGTCCGTGCCGCTGATCGGCTGTGATTTACTGTTTGGTCGGCCGTTGGACGCGACAGTCCTGACATGAACATTGGTAAGCGTGCCATGGGCGATCGGGAGATATTTCCGGGTGGGCTTCCCCCCTCTGGCGGCCCTGGGCGGATTGATGGGGGTGATGATTCCAAGGGTTTCAACAGCGAGCCGCGTTTTCGAACGAGGGCGGAGCGGCTGGCCTCCGATCGCCTCCACTCGGCTGTCAAAACCAAAGGTACCTGCCTCGAAGGCATTGTGGCGTTGTTGGAGCCATTCACGACACCGTCCGTGAATTGCACGAATGACCGACATCGTGAGTTGTGTTGTTCAATTCGGAGGCGTCACTTCGTTCTGGGGGCCGTCGAATCGAAAAAAGGTGCTGATTGAAGGCGTTGCTCTGGGTGCGTGGACCTCACTCCGCGCGCGTTGACAGCGTGTGCCTGGATTTCTCGCTATGTGTTGACCGCTCGCGATCATCACTGATTCGCAATTTTGACGATGATTTCGTGTCCTACTATGGACTGCATCTTCGAAATACCTGTTCGCCTCGCAGTCCTCCGCGTCGGATTGGTCGTACAAATTTCGTTTTTGCGTCCTGGTCGTGATCGGGTCGGCGCCCATCTGCTCGGGTCGGTATCGATTTCTCTCCGCCGCGATGATCCTCGCGATGGTTTTCCCCAAACATGATCGGGCTGTTTCTGTTGTTTCCGGAAGGTTCGCCAGGAGTTTAACGGGTTCTTGGAAGCGTGCGGGAACGCTGAGGCGATTCGCTGTTTCGTTTCGACACGAGCCACAAAAAAGCCTGCCGGCGTCACGGGACGCGCTCGCTGGAGCCGTTTTCGGTGTCGAAAAGTGGTTTAGTACGCGGCCTCGAGACCGCGGACCAGCCGGCTTTTCAGGGCGTGCTCTACCAACTGAGCTATCTAATCTGAACAAACGGTTGTAATACCGACTGTTTCGTACTAGCGGCGCGATTCACTAACGTACAACAACGATCCCGCCGTGGGCCGCGACTTTTCCTTTTCAACTCGCAAACAGAAAAACTCGCTATCATGGGTTGGCGTAATTGGTCCACGACGTTAACTCTTTTCCCAAAAAAAATCATCATGGGCCACCGCAGCACCTCGCGAATTGGATCACACGACCCGAGGCTTCTCAAAATCGACGCTTTGGAGTCGAACGCAACCGTAAAAAAAGGCGGTAAATCCCGTCCCGAACTGACCCCGATCAAGCCCAAACGGTCCTGGAGGAACGGGAAAAGCCTTGCGGACCGCAGCTCGTCGACGCGGTGTCCTCGTTTCTTCATGCGATGATTTCTGTTTTTTTTTGGGCGCGTTGTGTCTTAGCTGTTCGTGATCTGTGAAACGATGCGGATGCCCGATCGCAATCAAGCGATCGAGCCGATTTTTGAGAATTCCGGCGGTCGGGCTTGACAAGACGCCGAGGGTTTCGAGCGGGGATTTCCGAGCCGCCGGCCGAGGAGGTCGAAGAGCGCTGATGAACCTCAACGTTTGGCGGACAACGATCGAAGCGGTCACGGACGCGGTCAGTACAGCGTGGCCGCCTCGCTCGATACGCATGACACCACGCGGCACGAGTACCCTCGGGATCGGGCCAGGCGCGACAGCCCGCCCGGGGCCCGAAGGCGAGGCCAGGACATCATCCCCGTTTCGAATCGCTGCAGTTGAATTTTCGGCCGTCAAGGCATCAAACCTTACGCTTCACAACTGGATTTTTACCAAAATCGAACTCGGGTCGCTCCTCGGCGGACGGGTGCAGGGCGTCGACTACGCACGAGTCTGGCTGACGAGCCCGAAATCGCGGCCAGCGAACGACAGTGAGTCGGAAAAACGGCTGTACTTTATGTGGGCGACGCCAAAGTCCGCCTGAGGAATTTCCGATATCCAATTACTCCGTCAAGCCGGAATTCAAACGGGGACCAGGCAAGATCCTGAAGTTCATCCCGCGAACCTGGAAAAACCAATTGGCGAACTCCGAATTGGCGTACGCCCAAGCAGAAGAGGGCACAACAGTGTCACTCGAAATCGCCAAAAACCGTTTTCATCCACAAGACGGACCGGTCGGGTTTTACCAATCGAAGTCACCGAACAACGATACCGTAACAAACGTTTTTAGTCATTACTGGACCCGTACGTCAGCTTTCCAGGCTGCACACTCGAAATCAACTAAACGTACGTCAGCCTTTCCAAGGCTGACACTCAGGTTCAGGCTAAAAAGCCTGACGTACGTAAGCCACCCGAAGTCAGGCTGAAGCCTGGTGGACCGGGACACCCCCCAGGGGTGACGACCAACTCAACCAACATCCGACTGAAACCGACCTTTGGGTTTTTTTCTCGCCGAATTCGACGTCTACACGCTGATCTCCAACTCCGACCTACGGGGCGTTGGCGTTGGTCGCCCTTTGGGGACTCTATCAAATCGTGGTCGTGGTGGATCCGGGTGGCACAGAAACGTTTCAAAACCGAAGAAGCAGCAAGGACACATTTTCATGGAACGATTGTGAGCAGATGCTCAGGGCGCCGATTCGAAGGCGTCGATGAATACTGCCACGGCGAACACCCCGACGATACCACAGATGATCACATGGCACACGGCGAGGGTTTCCGTCCGGGCTCGACAAATCATGATGATCGTTTTCAGTGACGTGATGAGCGATCTCCGAATACCGGCTCTCTTGGGTCAGGATAACGGTGATCAAAAGTGCTCCCATGACTCCGGTTGTTTGGGACGTGTCGGGAATGTGGAGCGTTTCAAAGAACTGCTCGCGAGGGCCGAGAGATGTCGAACGGCGTTGCTCGCCGTGAATTCCAAGTCGCACTCGTGACGACGGCCGTCCGGTTTTTGGCGATCGCGATCCGTTGATTGATTCTGATCGCGAACGTGAACATTCCCGATCGCCAAGAAATGGAGGATCTCGTCCGGTTCGGGTTTGACCAGGTTTTTCGAAGCGTTTCAAAGCCCGGATGGCGATTCGAAGGAACTCGCCCGGCGCCGCCGGAACGCGGGAAGCTGTCCGAAGCGACCTGCCTATTGCGGAAAACCGGTGTAAGCGATGAGTACGAACCAACTCGAGTCGTCGACGAGGATGATGGAGATGGCGTTTCGCCCGCGCCAAACGGCGAGGAAGAGGAAATGGACATCCGCCAGATGATCGATATCACGTCCTGCTCGCCTGATTTCTTTGTGCCGTCGCCTCGAAAATGGATCCCGACAAGACGGTCACATCCCCGATGCCATCCACACGGTGAGGCGGTTCCGCAAACGATTCGCCCGTTGATCTTTATCGAACCGGGCGGCGGCGCACTTCGCTCCCATTTTGAAACGAAACGCGATCAAAGTGAGTTTACCCGCGACGAGGAGCCCAAGCCAACGAGATCGTCGAGTACAATCACACGAACTCGAAAAATCAACTCAGCAAGAACAAAGACGCAAGTCCATGCTGCGTCGCGATGGTGAGGTGAAGGTTTTCCGAGAGTCACCCGAGTGGCAAAAAATCATCGGTGATGAATTCCCGTGGATATGAATTTCACGTACATTCGCCGTGAAAGAAGATAACATTGGGAGTCAAACGCATTCGATTCAATGGCAGTGGTGAATCCGGTGTGGGACTGCGTCGGCTGTCAACGAACGCTTGCCGGACGGAAGATCCGTTGCCGAAGTGGTGAAAACCAACTGACGATCCCCGAATTGGCGATACTCTGCGAGGCGGTTGCGGAGGAAGCCATTGCGGGTGGAAGCCGAGCCCGTCGGCCCGAACCGACCGAGTGATGGGAATTTGCAGGCGTCCCGGGGTCCGTGATGACGTGACTGCCGTCGCCAACCACGGCCCGAGCATCGATTTGCCCGTTTCGACCGGCGGCACCCTCGGCTTCGAGAAAAAACACCCTCGATCCGATTCGAACGAAACGCTCGTCGCCTCCACCCGTGCACCACGCCGAACATGCACCGTCGGCCTTTCGTCCCGACGATGGAATGAAGACGATGGTGTCCCGCCACGACAAAAAGGGGACGGCGAACCTCGACATGACGGGGGGCGGCCGATGGTCGACGTGATCGTTCTTCATTGCTATTTTTCCTTCATGGTGACGGCGAGTTTAGTTTACAGAAATCGATCAAAATGCCTCGCAAAATTCGGACTTGCCGAGTAACCTCCGATGTCGAGGAACCCAACCGACAGACTCGATCCGATCGAATTGGAAATCGACCAAAACGGCAAGCTTCCCTCGTGCTCACCCAAGATGGCGAGAACGAGACACCCGGCAAAGCACAAAACCATTTGATCACTTCTGAAGCCCCATTCGTGCGAAAAAGATGGGCAGCGATGGACATCAAAGTCCACGAGAACGCCAAATTGCAAATGGCCTCGTCGAACGGCAATGGACGCGAACCATCGTCCGGTTCGTGGCAAATTCAAGTGCCGGAAGTTCGAACGGTTCGATTGAAGACGGCTTTTGGCTGTTGGCATTGCTATGGCTGTTGGCTGTTGGCTTTGGCTGTTGCATTCTGCAATTTGGCTTTGGCATTTGGGCTTTTGGCCAACTGACCCTCTCATTACACTTTTTCGAACCTGTTTTTCATTTCAGCTTCACTCCCTCAATCCTTCATTGTTTTCTTCTCCTCATGCTTGCTACGAACTGATTGCTCGCCCTGAACGTCGCGTCTTGCCCTCGATCAGAAATCAAATCGAAGCCCTGCGCGAACAGTTGAGCGAAGGGGTGCCCGTGTGACGCCCGAAGCGGTCGCCAATACTGCCTGGTTCGACAAACGTCATCTGACGAAAGAGGGGTTCCAAGCCAACAAAAGTTGGATCGGCGAACTGCGCAGTACGACTTACGACGATGGTCGGACGGTCGTGGAAAGCGTCGAGGCCGACGGGATGACCTGACCTGCATTTCGCCGGGAAGGAGCGACGCGTGCTCGTTGATGACAGGTGGATTCGAGTGCCGAGCCGATGATGTGCGGCCGAGACGTATGAAGCCGAAAGGCGAGTCGCGGGAGGCCGATGGCCTGTCTTGAAGCGTGTTCACGTGTGGATTACGCCGAATCCCGTTCGGCGTCAATCGCCCCTATCCTAAACGACGCCGGCGCTTCAAATCCACCCGAACATCTAAATCGGTGTGCGGATTTCGGTTTAAAAATTATGGCTTACCTCTGGCATCATCGTTTTTCTCTGTACAATTGCCCGTATTCGTTCTTGCCTTTATCTTGAAACAAAGCCAACCATCGATGAAGTGACGACAAGCGAACAAGCAATACAGAGCGCGCAAAGTTACCAACTACCGCCCAAAGACTTATCATCGGTTACCTGGACAAAATTCGGCGAAGGCAGCCAGTACGCGTCCGAAAGCGAAAGTAAAAATTGCGATGTGTGAGATTTTATCGCAAGTGCGGAGATGACCGACACGACAAGGGAGCTGGAGAAAGCTGAGGGGTTTGCTGCCGGGGGGAAAAAAATCGTCGATGAAGAGGCGATTACGGGGAACGAGGCAACCTAGCGTCGCTGGCTCGTTTGAATATCGCTCAAACATCGCCGAGAAGCACACGGAAAGCCACCGAACCTACCCGAAGAAACAACGCTTGGTCGATCGGACTCGATGAGCAATGGATAACTCATTGAAACCCGAAACCTACATGTGGACCGTCGATGAAGACGACGCTCGAAGGTCGAATTGTTTGGAAGTCACCGAGCTCGCAACGGAGTCAAAACGGACATTGATCGCAACATCCGTTGACGCAACCGAAGCGGGCATGGAAAGAGGCGCTCGCGGCCAAGGAATAACGAAACAGGCGTTACGATCTCCGTAAACAATTGCTGCGTGATTTCCCCGAACCTCTCAACGATTCCGCGATTGACCAGTGCTGATCTCGTGAGGCCAGTGATATCCAGGTCACGTTGGTTTCGCTTTCGAACGACAAACACGAACCGTGACGCCGAGCGATTCGGAATCGCTCCGATCGATCGTGTTTGACGACACGTCAAGGCCGTCCCGTGCCGTTTTGGAAAACGAGAAATTTACTACCTCCGGGCCAGCGCAGCGGTGCTGGCGTTTCCGGCTCGATGGTCCGTTTGCTATGGCCAGAGGTTCACCGGTTATCGGCGAGGATCACACGCCGATCGGCTCAACGAAGGCGACGAGCGGTTTTGTTGAGCTGAGTTGGAACACGAACGAGTTCGCAACGTTCGCGGTGAAGACGGCAAACTGCAAAATGGCGATCGCGAATCGGCGAAACGTTTGTTGAACCGTCGCTGGCAAAGACCCGACTCTAACATCTCCGCCCACTCGGGACGTTTTGATCCTCCTCTGGATTCGAAACCGGCGATACGAACTGGCACGCAATTCGCCGCAAAACGATCAGTGCCGCCGCTGGCATCGACGATCGTTTACGGAGGGTCTACCTGCCGTGCGCTCACAGCAACGCTGTACGTGCTCGATTCACGCACGGAAACGGTCGAGAGTTTTCTAACCGGTCATGGAAGAGGGAACCATTGTCGTTCCGTCGGTGCTTGCTTCGAACTCTGTTCGTGATCGAGAAACGCGGGCCGATTTAACGCGAACGTGCAATGTGTTTGCGAATGGACGAAAAAGGCGGCCCGATTTGAAAGTCGCCTCAGCGCCGTTTCCGGTTGACCGGTCAACGTGCTCGTCCCACCCTGGATTTCAACAACGCCGGATGATCCGTGTTGACTCGAGCCGTGGGCCAAGTTCGCGGTGTCTGACATCGAACCGACCGGCCGAGGGCCAACAGGTCTCGTTGATCGCCGAACAGAGTCGCTTCCTACGATAAACCCAGCGCTGACACACATGGCGGTCGACGCCAGCCAGATGTGCGATGCACGGGAACCCGAATCGGACGTTGACGTAATTGCAAATCAACCCGGAAACGTCGTTTACGATTGGGCAAAAATGAAGGCGACACGTTCATTCGGTCAATCCTTGGAACTCGAAGATGTGCTGAATTCACGCAACGCCGTTACGGGGCACGTCGGCGATCGGGTTGACCGTGCCGCGGACCCAAAACCGGAACAGAGATCTGGGCGACCCGACGTCGGACGCCGATTTCGATGTGGAACACGCAAGCCGGTTTCCCCAGGCCGTGACGAGCCAAGTGGCTGTTCAACTCGATCGGAATCACTCGGGAGCGGTTCTCGAATCCCAAGGCCCGATCGAAAACCCCGTGCCGACTCGATCAAGTATGAAGTTCCCCATCCGATCGCTGGTCGACCGAAAACGCGCCGTGTCCTGCTCAACGAATCCCAACCGGCCGAAGCGATGGTGGTACGACCGACGCCGCCGCAAAAGAAAAACTCCGCAAGATCAACTTTCAGCTGACCGGACCGAAGCCGACGGCGTGGGTATCTTCAGCGGCGGCGGGATTGTTCGCTGCGTTGGACTCTGGACGCGTCGTGTTTGATTGAACATGGGAAACCGGTGCGGTCGAAAGGTGCCCCGTCCACCTGCGACGAATCCGACCAAACAAGGTTGCCTGTCCCACCGGTGCGTTCGAGCCACCGAGTGATCTAACATTTTGGATCGCCGGACAAGTCGCAAGAAGCTATACGTTGCGCGTCCGGTGATTCAAATCGCGAACTCGCCATCCCCCCCCCCCCCACGTCGATTTAAAGGGTTCCGTCCTGGGAACGACGATCGGTGTCGGAGACGTTTTCATGGGCGGTGGTGAATACGCGCCCGCGCTTGATTTCTTTTGATCGGCATGAGAAACAGCCTCGAGCAGAAGTTTTCCAGAAACTGCTCGCGACGAATCGAGTGGGGCCCGGCCCTTGTTGGCGACGAGCGAGGGGGGTGAACGAGGTCCGCGTTTGTTGATTCACGAACGATAACGTGCTGGCGTGCGTACTCTTCCACAGGCGATGAGCTATTTCAAACACACGATGCGACTCGGCAACCCGTCAACGACGTGTCCTCCGATCCAAGGCCGATGGATCTGACCGTAATCCGAGGCTGCCTTCGTCGCGATCCGATCCGGCCAGCGGCAATTGTGGCCCGGCACCATCGAACTGGCCAACCCTATCGCGCTAGCCCCTGCCCACGGGCAAACAAACTGCTGGTACCTCGGCGCGAGGGTGCCGTCTACATCACGCGATTCCAGGCCAGGATTAAGCCACGTCAGGAAAACAGTAGGTGGTCGACGGCCTTTTATCATAGGCCGATGGACATCGTCAAAACTGATGCGGGTGAACCACGTAGCAGGTCTCTCTGAGCGCTGGAATTTTTGCGAAGTCTCAGAGAGACTCGCCTACGTGAGGTTTCGCCGAACCTTGTCTCGCCGAATATGTGCTTCATCATGACAATTATCCCGTTTCCATCTCTATACTCATCGTAACCCAACCCAATGTCGTTTTCCTCCTGCTCGCCACGTTGACGCAAGTGCCGATTTCGATCGTCCCTGCCGAAGTCGGACGCTCGCGCGAAATCATCAAACTTCGCTGCCAGAGGCGGTGCCTCCGGAAACGGATTGGAAATTGTTGCAAGAGACCCGCACGACCCTCATCATCGTGAAACGAATCCGCCGGCGGCGGATGGGTAAAACGAGGTAACTCGACCTGCCCGGGTCGATCGATACAACGAGTCCAAGGGTCAATTGAAGTTTCGTGTCAACGGCATCGAAACCAAAGATTTCGTCGTCCGATGGGAGAGATGAAATGATCGATTTCTGGGAAAAACGCTCGACACGCGAGACCCCGAGAACGGATGGGACGACCGACTTCACCGGGCGCGTATCCTTCCTCGCCGTTTTGAACCGAGACTAACCCGAGTCGGCCAGGAATTGCGACACCTACGTTCGGAGTTCCTGCTGCGTGATCCGTTGCCGTTACAAGGGCGGCGAGATCGACCCCATCGCTTGCAATGCTCGAAGAGTTACAATCGCATGCACCCGGAGTACAAAACCCGACTCGTGCTCATGGCATCAGCAAGTATGACGCGACGGGTTTGACTGCAGGCAATTGATGAAAAGAGAAGAAAACTCGAAACCTCGCTCAGAAGATGTTGGCCGGTGGAGAAGGACTATCTTCTGGCAATCAGTCGCGTCGATCACAAAAATGGAATCAGATCTTTCCTCGAAAATGGCACAAAGATCGCAACACGAGCCATTCGCGACGCTGGAAAGTCGAAGACTTTCGCGAGGCTCGACGCTTGTCACGCGAGAGCTCTATCCTCAAACCGTCGATCCCAAACGGACCCAAGAATCGTTTCAAACATCGACCGATCTACTCCGTTGGTGAAACGTCGGCGTTTTGGCAATAACGCGAGAAACCCCGCCGCAAACGTTTTTGACAATTGGGCCGCCGCCGCGCCCGGACGGTTGCTGTACCGTGTGTTTGTTTTCGAAATGCAAGGTGCCGTCCGAGGGAAGGCGAGTATGAATTCTTGTTCGGCGGACGGAACAGAGGTGCCGACCGTTTGATTTTTCCATGATGATTTGATGCCGGAAAAACTCGAACCACCGGCTCAACGGTGTCAAACAGGGTTTTATATCGCCGAACCGCTTGGTCTGACCGATCCTGCCGAAAACGACGTTATTTTTCACCCTGGGCCGCGCCGTCAAAGCGATCGGACTCGATGGACCGAAACAGATTGATTGCGTCTTCGTCCCGTCCCAACGTTTTTACCAGCCGCGTGATTCAAATGACCGTCGGACGCAGTTGGTCTCGGTGGCGCACCGGGCTCCGCCGTCGGGTGATTAATCGCCGCGACGTCGTCGAAGGGCGATCTGACGGTACACCACTCGTCGGTGAACAACGAAGCGGTAATCCTCAACCGCGTGAGATCGCGAAATTCGGACCGAAAGTGCGTCCGACGGGTGTTTTCTAATTGGCTCGAGGCGCAGGTCGACGTGCTCGACCAATTGGTTCCCGCCGACGCGGTCCGGCTTGCAGGACAACCTCAAGATCGCGGTCTGCCACCTATCCCCTGCCGAGCGTGTCACATGCTCGTCCGTGCCGCGAGCACGCATATCTCGCGACCGCATGTTTTCGCCAGGGCTTTTCTGTCTACGGGACGAACCGGCAAGACATTTTTAGCCGGTGAGTTGCTCGAAATTTTGAAGGTCCCGGTCTGCCAAGTCCTGCTCGGGACCGTTCCCGCGCGCATCGACCGAACGATCCTCGTCGTTACGCCTACGACAAAAAAAAATCTCTGGCCCGTCGGTTGTAACCCCGACTGGCCAAAATTGCTAATGACGATGTGATAATCGATTCGAAGGTGAGGCGAACTCAGAAATAGGAAGCTGCCCCCGGTTGAAACGTCCCGGTTTGGCGTTCCCACCCGAGAACCATGTCGCGAACGGCCTGCGAAGGCGATCAAGACTCAGTGGGAACTGCTCGACCTCGCTTGGTGGAACTCGTCGAAATTGCCGTCGGCCGAGGCGTTCCCCGAACCAGGACGGCGGATCTCGCCATTGTCGCCGCGCCGGTTTGGGACCGATCATTGACGCCCGCTCGCGTGACGGGCCGTCCGGAATTGCCGCAGCACCGATCAATTGTCGGAACTCGGGTTGCGTCGTTTAGAGGAAACTCCGAAACTGGAAAGACGCTCGTGACCGGTTGCTCGATCTGCACTTCATCGCCAACAATGAATTGCCCGTGATCCCGTTGTGGCAACTCGTCGATTCGTATGCGTACAACCGTAAAACCTGGCCGGTGTGGTTCGGACATCCGTGTCCTGTAAATCCGGAATTCGGATAATGGATGACCAATCAGTGAAACCGTCACCCGTTGTTCCGCGTCGCGGTGATCACGTTCCCGTGCTGTTTGGCTCGTCTGTTGAAGGCTCTCGGACACGTCGCCGTCGAACCGGATGCCCCGCACCGGTCGCGGTGGCGAGCGATGAAGCAATCGACTCCGCCCTCGGATTCCGTGCGCCATCGTCCACTCCCACGCTCGACCCGGCCGATGAAGTCGCCCTCGATGGTGCTTGACCCGGATCCGAAAAAGCGACCGGAGGAACGCGCCGGCCGTTTGATCTTCCGCACCCTAACGCGTTTTGATTTGGATCGCATCGGCACAACCCACGCGCGTCGACGCCGATTCGATTCGTGAAGAGTTATCGGACAAATTAACCTCGACCCAGAAGATTTCATTTTCGGGTTTTTCGGCGAACGTCGTTGCCGACGCAAGCGCCGCGGTGGCGTTCGATCGCTTCATGCGCGACTCGGCTCGATCACGTTTCGACCGGATCGCCGGCGTCGGACCCCGGTGCATCGGTTGAAATACGGACAAAACAAGGATTCGCTGCGGATTCAGCTTCGCCTCCGACGCGGGGCCGGGTTTCTCCAGACCATTCCGGGCACCCAAGGCCGCGGTCAAGACATCCGGCGACGCTGCGAGAACCTCGAACTGAAAACGCACACCGACCAAATTGTGTGGCAGGGAAAAAGCTCAAAGCGATCAGGGTGACGCCCGTCGCGTGGCCGAATGTGGCGGATGAAACCACCGGGCATTGTTGGTGTCTCGCGCACTGGCTACACTTCACCGAACCCAAAGCTAAAATCATCGTCTGCCCGCTTCGCGGGACAAGTCGTGGATGCGATCGAACAGTTTCGACCAAAAATTTACGTTGCCCGGATCACACCAGAAACCAAGCCCGGCAACGTCGAGGTGATCGAACTTCGACACACTGATTGCGTCACTTCAGCACGTCACCCACCCGTGATCTGGTATCCCATGGTGAAATCGCGATGTCGTCGGAATTACCATCCGCGAGCCTTTCTCGCCGGTCACGTCCGGATCGATGACGCGGGCCGGGATTCCGCTGTCGGTTTGGGTTTCGTGCCTCCGGATTGGCTTCTCGGACCCGGACTTCTCCGATTCACGTCCGCATCGGCGACGTATCGAACCTTGGTCCGCAAAGACGATCGGCAACGGCAGACCGATCCGCGATCGTCCGCTCGAATGGGCGTACCTGTTAGCGTCGAGACCCGAACTCGCCGGATTCGGCGCCGCAGACCCCGGGTTGAGCGGTCTCGTGACAGCATATCAACACCGTTGGCTCAAAAACGATTCTGAAACTCTCACACGATCGCCTGCCCCGACGATCCAAGGGATCCCCAACGGACACCTATGAAATCGAGTTAACGCGCGGCAAACGAAAACATCCAAGATCAAGAAATCCGAACACTCGCTCTGACACCGCAGTACTTCGGCGTCAATGCGTCCGTGAAAAAAGGACCAAGGACGCCCGCAAACGCATCGTGATGGAAAAGTGCTCGACGATCGCCCGCGCTGGGAAATTCCAACAGAAGACGTGATCCCAGCTCAATGTGTGAAAGATCTCTCGACGGCCGCCGCGATCCTGCAAATCATCGTCACCACACCGGACTCAACCCAACGTGAATTTACCGTCTTTGCGGGGAAGCAACCGAGACGATCAACCTACAACGCCCGAGTCCCATTTCCATATCGTCAGCAAACCGCTCCTCCACCGTCAAGATGGGGATTCGATGCCGGTCCGTGTCGGCGGATGCAAGGCCGCCAAAACAATCGCACCATCGTATGGGCATCCCCGCGTCCATCCACGATTCGACGACACCATGCTCGAATTCGCGACGCCAAAGGCAATCCGAAATGAAACCGTTTGATCGGTTACGAGATTTACGACAAGGAACTCGAAAGCCTCGCGCGATGAACGTTCGTCGGACGCCACGACTGGAATGGCAGGATGGACGTCGAGAAAATCGATCGACCGCTATCGAATTGCTCTACGTTAAATAACGCGGCGCCGTGCTGGCAACGATTGCCCCATGCGTTCTCCGTCACCATGAAACGGCGTCGCCGACCTCGCCGGGACGACATGCCGATTGCAAGCCGAGCTAACATCCGCGGCGTGCAAAACGCGATCGTCGATCTGGTCGATTCGGGAACTGTTCAAAGGCCGGATCATGATGCGGATCAAGAAGGTCAAAGTGCAAAGAAGGCCTGACGATTTACTCGAACTGCTCCGTAATGAACCCTCCATGAATCAATCGCCAACGGACATGGGGGTGAAAACAAACCATGTTTCCTCAAAAGCGAGGACGCACCGCGAAACAACAAACGCAAAGAGATCGACAGATGTTCCCGCGACGAGGAACCTGCTCTCCAAAAACAAATCACCGAAGGTCATCAACGACCTAGAGAAAGCGTTGCTCGAAGCAAGGACTAGGTGAACTGTTTTGCCCTTGTCTTCACCCTCTCGGCGAGTTCGCGAGGTCGGTCGGCCCGAGGCCACGGGGAGGCGCCGGGATGCGACCTTTCCAGTACGGATAAGGCGCTCGGCCCTCCGCGGACATTCTTTCCGCTAAACGCTCGAATTCCGACCTCCCAGTTGCGCTCGGAGGGTAGAAGTCGTAAACACCGCTGACGTCTTCCCGCCGGCGACAGCCACTTCGGCGAGTAAATTCAAATTATGAACACAACTATCAAACCTCGCCGTTCACGAGCGTGCCTGACGAATGGGACAACGGTCGTCGCCGTGGCGTCGGAGATCAGGATTCATACTACGTTTTCGCCTCGTCTCGGCAAATCGATCACCCGAATCATCCCAAAATCGGTCAGGATGCAGGACGGTCCGGCGGGCGTCCGTCCGCCTCGGTGTTCCCGTTTTCCTCCCTGCGTCTGCCGTGCGGCCCGATGTCTGATCGATTTTTCACTTCCCGAGGCCGATCGATGCCGTTTTTCGAACGCTTGCGTCGCCGACGGCCTGCCCGTGTCGTGGCACCACGGGGTTAAGTGAAAACGCAAAAGAATCGCTCGCAGGCAGCCGCTTGCTCGATCCCGATCCGTGTGGCGCCGAGCATGTCGTCGGCGGTCAACTGTCCATGAAAATGGCTCAACAACTGAACCGCGCTTGCGCGGACGTCACCGGGGAGTGGACATCGAATCCTCGACGTCACCACCCGATTCAAAAGCCGACGCGCCGAGCGCACGGCATTTGAAAATTCGGAGAAATGATTGCTCGAAGCAAATGAATCGCAGACGAACCCATTGAGCACACCCATGCCGGCGAAGGCCACAGCCGGCCACGCACCCGAAACGAAATCGGTACCTATGCGATCCGTGTCGTGACAATCCCGGGCGAGCACACGATCGTGTTCGGACATGCTCGGCGACGATCGAACTCAAATGTCGCGGCGAGTACGGGATTGTTACGCCACCGGCGGCGCTTCGCGCGCGAAATGGTTGATCCAAGGACGTGACCGGCTCGCTCATGCACCGCCGCATGTACAACATGTTCGATCGTGCTCGGCATGTCTTGATCGGCAAAGGCGTGAGCCGAATTCATTACTCGATCGAGAGTTACGGTTGTTAATCGTCGACAAAGTCAGCAAATCTTACGCGACCGCGTCAAACCGCTGCGCGTCCTCCAGCGACATTCCTGTCATTGCATCCGGCCAAATCCGCTGCGATCGTCGGCCCCAGTGGTAGCGGCAAGACGACGCTCTTGCAAATTCTCGCACGCCTCGACGCCGCCCGACGAGGGCAAGCGTGCAGATCAAACGGCAGCGATTCCGTTCTCGCTCGATGAGAAAGAAACGCGCGGCGTTTCGAACCGAACCATCGGGTTTGGTTTCCAAGATCCTCATCTGCTGCCGCAATTGGTCGGTGGTCGATAATTGTTGATCAACCCGCCTCGCAATGCGGGTAACCGAGTGCGGCCCGGATTCGACGCGGGCCGAGACGTTGATCAAGCGGTCGGAATTGAGCGAGCGGTCGGACCCACTCCCCGGCGAATCTCCGGCGGCGGACGGGAAACGCGTCCTGCGGATCTCACCCGTTTTGCTCATGGCGCCCACGTTGAAATTCTTCGCTGACGAGCCGACCGGGAACCTCGATGCGAAAACGCCAGCGAGATCCCGAGTTGCTGCTCCGTTGCAACCGACGAGAAAACGCCGTTTTTTGGGGATCCCCAGGACCCGCCACCTCGTTGACCGCTGCCGCCGAGGCGATGGAACGCCAATTCGGAATGACCGAAGGGCAGACTGCGTCGACGTTCCAAACGTCTGCCTAATGTCATCGCTTCAGCCCGAAAACTGCAAAAAATCAAACGACCTCGACTTGGCGTGCTCGCATGGTCGTGCGTGGTTTTACAGGAGGTTGCACACCATCCTTGCAAGGGTTCTCGGTCCAGTTCAGCGAGCACCGCGTACGCGGTGGCCGCAAGACCCAAATGATTACGATTGGTTGTGTACGCGAAAAAAGGACAAGCACTACATCAACGGTTCGATAGCGGAACGGAACCTGACGGTTATTTAGTCATGGATTCTCGAAATCGATGGGGTTCAGCGAATCGAAATCGATGACCAAATTCGAGTACGCGACCTGTCTCAGCCGCGTCGCTGACCCTATTTAAATTGACGATGCAAAAAGACCGGTCGGATTGCTAACGTTCCGTGACAAATTGCGCCCGTGTTGCCCGCCCGTAGTCGGCCGGGGCATCTCGCGACGTGATGGCGGCCCTTTCGGGGGATGACCCGACGCGCACGAGGATTTATCGGCCCGAGTTTGATTCCAGGTCGCCACGATCTGCGCACCACAGTCTGGTTGATGTTGTTTCTCCGGACCTGCTCGGTGATCCCGCCAAGTACTCGCCGCGCTCGGCGACTTCGTCACGGCGTTCACGACGTGATCGTGTTCCCCATGTCCTGGACGAAGCCGAAGTGCTTTCCCTACCGACGGACCCGTCGAATTCGAAACCCCCTGAACAAACCGGCGAATTTGTCACCGTCGCCGCGACCGGGTTTCGCGAGGAGTAACTTGAGCGCAGGGAAGCGATTTCGAGAAAGCCTATCTAAGGTGCAACGAATGCGAAATCGACTACGTCCGCGCTCCGACACCAGCAATCGCCGTTTGACAAAGCGCTCACCGAGTACCTGCAACACGCCCAATCCATATTCTGACTTGAGGACCATGGGTCTCCATTGTCCCCTGCTAACGCAGCCATCTCGATGGTACGTCGATTTGATAATGAAAGCAGAATCAGGTGTGATTTTGGAACTCACAGATCAAATGCAGAATGGACACGATGAGAAACAAAGTGATGAACTAATGTGAATTGCTGCGTTTTGCACGTAGTCCCGCGAAGGCAGGATAAGCCTCTGATCTGTGTGTACTGCGGTCCATCTGTGGTAGCGCCGCGCCACGAATAGCCCCTCAAAGATCCCCTCCCGCTCCACGTGCTCGGCGTCCGATAATACCCCGGAGCGGACTGGTCTGGCACGTCTTTTTTCTTCTG
>Ga0163217_1055953_pt1 | contig 17715 bp, 8 predicted proteins | sample SynspAceP_FD_185933 | JGI IMG/M metagenome (GOLD analysis project Ga0163217, IMG submission 185933) | Saline lake microbial communities from Ace Lake in Antarctica - Synechococcus sp. Ace-P (PacBio error correction) | ecosystem: Environmental > Aquatic > Non-marine Saline and Alkaline > Saline ...
TAAAAGGGGGGAAAAAGGAGAAAAAAGGGGGATCCCTTCGTGAAACTCGTTTTCCAAAAGTTTTTATAATACAGATCCGGAAAAAGGGGTCCCATTGCTATTTGGCGAGATGTAAAATAAGTCTTTATTGATTTATCATCTTGCAAATATTTTGGAACCCCAATTTTTAAAACTCGATTTACGAATTAGATCCGCATATTATGATTTTCTAAATACCTTTGACCACCGAATCTTTTTAACCATAAAGTTCGCTGTGTGAGGCACTCCCTCGTGAAACCTATAAAAATCGACCTAATCAGTTAAATTAATGAATAAAAAATCGCTTTGTAAAAATCATCACCGCGCTGTCTTTTTCTTCAATTTCGGCATTTGGTATTTAATCGGGAAAATCTTCCTTGTGACCACATATAAAGGTAGAGACATTCCGTTATTCCGTTGCAACAATGAAATATAAAGATAAGACATTGGACTTATTCGCAATGACACTACTCAAATAGCCCCTCCAGTCAAGAATTTACAGGAAATAATTATAGAATTAAAGAAATGGCCGTCTATCTTATTTCCAGAAGCCCGTAAAACAAGCCAATTCAAGGTGATCTTATCCGTGTTATCTCGGGAACGTAGTTCGAAAACGTCTTACATTGAAAAGGAACAATATTTTAGCTTACAAGATTCTCATTCATGGAGAGATCGCCACTTGACCCTGGACGGTAAAAAGGTATAATAAATAGCATCCTTTAATTCGGCTATGCATTCTTAATAAATGAATTAAATCATCAACTACAAAGCAAGCGGTAAATGGCCAGTGCTGGTAACAAACTTTATAAATTCTTCTTCCCATAATAACTTGGATCATTGATCATCCGGTGTTTTATGGCATTTTTCCTCAACAATATGGGAAAAAACGGACTTATTGAACATAAAAGTATTCTGATAAATAAGTTCGGATCCGCTATCTATGTAAGTAGTGCGAAATAATGTTGATGACTACATAACGAAGTATTTGTAAATATAAAAAAGATTTAATATTTTTGGGGTTTTTTTTTGGGGCGGGGGGTAAGTTGAAAATTTATAGATGAATTTCCAGAGCAGTTGTTTTGTAAGATATAATTAAAAAAATGTCCCACAATTCAATACGTGGGACTACTAAACCTTTGTAAACATCTTGGTTACCAATAAGGACCCACCTTTGATTATAATACTTGCTGCAATAATTGTGTAAATGCAACAGCCACAAAAGAACTTTGTCGCCCTCCGGATCAAACCGTTTGCAGGAATTGCTCCATCTGCACAGAATTTCTCTAATTTAATGGCTGCGATGATGTTAATGTATAAAATTAATACATATACGGGAAAATAACAATACTCGGGATATTCCATGTTTGAGCTCTTTTGCATAACAGCGACCCAAAAGCCAATGACTCGTCAATTCCGAAGTAAACCCTCTGAAAGGTGAATTCTGATAACATCATTTTATAACGCAGAATGACCCAACGAAATAAATAGCCATAATGCTTTACTCAAACGAATTCCAAAGGGCCAGAATATTTTCGCTATTGCTATGCACCGGAATCACGATTAGGGAGACTAGAACAGAATATAATAACTTTTTGTGGTTAATTATGGCATCCGCAACAAATAACCGAATACCAAAAGATTTATTTTATTCCGAACGATGAGTGACTCGTTTCCGTGCCTGACCGAAGATCGGTTTTTTTTTACAAAGAAGAACTCGGCGAGCTACCTATTATGATCTGCGCCGGGTTGTCATTCCTTTGGCAACCAGATTGATTCGTCCTACCAACCGAAATCCTTCAAGCAATTCACCACGTAAAACTCCCCAAGGTATATTTCCGATATATCAGTAATGCCCCAAAAAACCTAGGGGAGGTATCCTGAAAGCCACCACAGAACTATTATTCTGACAAAGCTAAAATGCGTAGCAGAAAATATTTCTGGCACTGGGAAAGAAATAAATTTTTACAATAGCAATGAATTGGTCATTATTACCTGACATAACTAAACAACCACCTAAAGCCAATTATATGAACAAACAATTTCTTAATATTTGCCGAAGATTGGGCACTCATAATTAACTACCGATCACAAAAAAATATCTGTCAGGGTGCTAGAAAAAAACGTATACTAACACCCTCTCTAGGGTAAATGTATTTAAGGCCACCAAGACCGGGACACCGCCAGATTTTTGATGAGAACTTATACCCCTCATAGCGAATTTCTCAAAAGAATGCCAATTAATTGAATTCTCTATGGTAGATCTACCCTAGAAATACCCTTGAAAACAAAACTACTATATAATGTCCTCTTGAAATTAATGCCGAACAGATGACGAGTAGTGTTACCGGCCCTGAACATCCAAAGGGATAAAGTTCACTTGGTATCCATCTCCCAGTAACGCCTGAGGAAATCAACTGTCCCGTAGAATATACGTTATGCAATATTCTCCCCTCAGGAAATAAGTCGCCGTTTACAGATTACTATAATTCCAATACTGAGTTGATGGCTCTAGTAATACTGTTAAGGTACACTACGATTAACGAAACAATAGACGCCTCTGTAGTTTTGGGATTGGGTTATTCCAATAGCATACGTTCGGTGGCGCCGGGTGGTAATCTGATAGCCGAACCGGGAGATGCTTATCGATAATTCAAATCTGAGACGTAAAAACATAAGGTACTAAAATAGTCAGTGCTGCCGCAAGGCCTATTTGCTGCGCTGGCATGAACGATTATTTGATATATACCCAATGTCGCGAACTAAAAAAGGATGTGTTGTAATTTTCAGTAATCTCCTTCTCATTTTCGTATGTGCCTTTAACCCAGATTTTCAAAACTAATTATCGGTGCCGCGATGTCTGGAGATTTTAGCCCGATTTGCGCCGATAAATCCCGATGGAATCGAATCCCTTTAATATAATTCTCGCCTTTTCTATGGACGGGCCTCAAAGAATGGAGACAAGCCTATATCCATACTGTTGGACGCAGACAACCTACTCTCCCAACCAATATAGAACCTCATGATATATGTATGAGTTTATCAATAACTCGGATTTACGAATGTCTGAACACCTTGCTTTGAAGCAAAATTGATAAAAGCCCATAGTATGTCAATAACCGAAGAGGATGGAACAAGCATCGTCATAACAAATATCATGACCAATGACAGGACATGAGCTTAAGAGTTCTCTAAATTGACCGAATAGATTTAGCGTTTGATGGAAAAAGACCTAACATCACTTTCCAAAGTAAAAATAGGCCGAACTGGCGGAAAGTAGTGTAATACGCCTACAACTTTTCCTAAATGCCAGCACGGATATCCGTCTGGCAGATGTCAAGAACAATACAGTGAACGCAAACGGAGAAGAAACAAATGAATCTGGACAATTACTTCAACCAACCCCTTCTGGCACTGAAAATCCTTGGAAATTTGATGAAAAAATCAATTTCAGCTTTAATCCTCCCAAAATTGGAGATGATGACAAATTCAATAATCACGCAAAATCGATGATTATATTATAACGAATTTACAATTAGGGCAACTGGGACAGGCATTCAAAAACGAATTAGGTTCATACAAATCATGATGACATAAAAGGCAATATCTTGAACTCGACATCTTAGGACTTATTCGACCAACATTTCGATTTCAATTAGAACCCTAATTGGGAGCCAACTAATCGCAATAAATACATAGCTAAAAAAATTTCGTAAGATCGCCAAGGTTCCCCAATTTTTATAGAACCACAATATAAAAAATCATTTCCTCTAAGAATTTCAAAAAAGCTATTTATCCTCTATGCCTAGGTCACTTAGCTACGGAGCCTTTTTTATATTTCGATGCTACTTAAAATGAAAATAATTCTTCAGCATTACCTGCAGGCAAATTCATATTGGTAACCAATTCCGAAACAATTAGTTGTTTTATCACGAAATGTTGGGCCATAATTCCACATATTAGTCCAGGTAAACCTAAGGCTCATTTGGCAAATGGAACGACACCAGCCCGTATAGAACGCCAGTTTACAAACGTTGACCAAACCGGTAACCTTACCCTATAACCCGTAGCTCGATTTCAGGAAGTCTCCCTCTTTTGATTTAAAGACCGAAACATCCGAATCATGGAAATTGGGCAGATCTAGGCTTTTTAAAGAAATCGAATCCAATTGGATTCACCATACAATAAACGAATACAACAGACCAAATTAGCAGTTCCCAATTTCAGTGAAGCTACGCGTATTCGTCAAAAGTGATCAATTCAGGAGAAATTGAAAATAAGGGTATGAAGCCCAATTGAAATCTGATTCCTTTTGTAATCTGATAATTTTTTCATGGCGACCCTGGGATTTTAAAACTTACCAAAAAATACTCTAAGGTAAGTTTACATAAATGAAGGCCTGGAAAGCAATTTCAATAGGATCCTCTGGACCGCTTCCCGTTGAAGCAAAGACCAGGCCAAAGAATTGAAACCATATATTTGGTCAATGTTTTTTGAAGGATAATTCGGAAGAAAAATAATCGGCAATGATGGCCTCGCCATAAAGGAGGAATCCGTGTAGCCTTGAAATTAAATCCAGATGTATGGTGTTTTTACCAATAAGATACCTTTTAAGAAACTTACTTAATCCGCTATCAGCGCTCAAGTGCGGAGTATTATTTCGTCGGTCGATGGAAATCGCTGTTTTTCGAAACTGATGTCCGTAGTTTAAGTAGTATGGGGAAAACGGATTATTGAGGAGGCACAATTGATTACTGGTTTTTGCAAAATGACAATTCAACCACGCTCTAACTATCAAACAGTTTTACAGATATACTTTCAAATGAATGCCACATGAACATCATTCTCGATGCTACCAACTTTTAAACTTAGAGAGGTGCATGACTTTTATTTCCAAAACCATGTTGCGGACAACGTTATCAATTCGCAAGTCCTTATCGCTGTGGCAAAACTTACTCTTATATAAAATGCCTCCGGTTGATATATAGATCCGACGGCAACCTATAGTAGTGGCCCGCCAGTAACTGCTTTGAAACACTCATCCCTGCCTTCAACAAGATTATCGAGTAACCTAAAAATCAACTTTTTAATATCTAGCTGACTACAAACATACAAATAACATAAGAAGAAACAATAAGTTGTCCAGTAACAGGAATTTGTTCCTTTCATGTGAGGGCCATTTGAGGACCTTATGAAATAATCCGAATGCCGTAAACTTCGATAGATGATCTGCCTATTACCAAGGCGTAAGAAGCTAATTTCAAGGAATACGGATAATGTCTTCCCATTTTCCGGTAGTTACGCCCATACTAGTGGCAGGAATACTTGATGCCCCAGATCACATATGGATGGCAGACGATACAATAGTATTTTAAATATTTATAGCGGCAATCCTCATAGAGGAAGTTTTGGGAAACTAAACTCCCCGTGGCACCCAAAACTCAATGTACGCAATGCCCTTGCCATATCATTTGCTGTGTACTTGCCAAGGTTACCGATCTTTTGGGATCTACCCTACACGAGGCCGGAAAAGGCAAATCACAAGATATTTTGCCAAAAATATGAAACTCAAGAGGACATTATAAAGATATGGATCCCATTAGTTGAAAACAGTATTGCGATTTAAAACGCAATCCTGTAATGCAATATCCCAATCGACCCGACTACAACAACGATTGAGCAATGGTGCATTTGCAAATAGCGTCGAACTTCGTCTAGCAATGGCCATGCTATGCAGACCCGGGCGTCACAAACCTAAACAGAGGACAATTTATCTAAACCCTTAATGAACCCCTGGCAGAATCCCTTATATTGAAACCGAAGGTACGGAAAGCTGTTTAATAGAAAGAACAGGATTTCCCGGTTCCAAAAGATGTCCAAAATTTGATCGAGTCCAATACAGGTACCAATAACCAAGCTGCGGTGTTGTTATAGGATGGCAACGGAACATATTTCCGGTATAACAAACGGGTTGACCCGATCAGGCTTTTGGAAAATTCCCAATTTGCCAACTTATCCAATATGGGTTGCTTTATCTTCCCCTAGTAAAGAAACATACTATGAAAGACCGCTCTAAACTGTTGTTACGGGCAGAGCGCCTGGCCTATGAAACAATGACCCAGCAACGGCCAACTCATTATATGAAACTGATGAATCTCCCTTAAGCAATGGAAATTGGATGCTGCGGAATAACTATTTCATGCCTCACCAGCACTACTTTGGCATTGGTGAACGATGAAACAATTGCGTGCAAATGGTGGTTTCACTTACCCCAAATTTCTTTGAGGAGCCATATCACCGTAACAGCTATCCTATAATACCTTTCAAACTAATGAGGATTTATCGAAAGGTCAACCTACGTATCATCCAACTAGGTTAATACTCCTCTTGAACAAGTCAAACCATCCAACGTCCCAAAAGCATGCAAGACAGGGTGCAAATAAATTAGACACCCTGTATGGTGGGAATAAAAAACTAAGCGTTAAAAACAACCAAATGAAACCCACATGACAAAATATCCTAACACAAAGACAATAATATTTAATCATCAAAAGATTCATATGACCCAAGAAACCATAAAATAAAACAGATAAAAATATTAAGAATATTAATAACTACTAACTAGCCATAATATTGGTTAACTTAGCGACGATATGAACCACAACTACCCCCTCCGATTTTCCCAATCTAGGCGAAGCCTTGTAACCTTTTAATGAACGGTTGAAATACACTCTATTGTTGATTTGGCGAACGGTTTCACTACTCTGAAGAAATCCTTATATCCTTGCCAGCCCCGGAAACATACAACGTTGTTATGACAGTAAATTGCTCAAACGGCAACGTACTCGGAAACTAAAAAAAATCACATTCTCCCACACTTGTATTCTATTGACAGGTGGGCCAGCAAACCGCAGGGTAAAACAAGGCGTTAAAAAAAGCATACTCGCAGTAAGGATGGTCGGGGAATGATCGAAAATAAACTAGCCTTTTGAATCGCAATCCTTGACAATTACTGGGACCGTAGGATTGGGCCTTCTATGACGATCCTTTACCTTTGTTAGACGGACCTATAAGTGGATAAATTGAGGCCAAACCTATGCATTATACAGCCAGTGCATTTCACGGAGCCAATATTAAACTGCCGTTTCGCAGATCTCGCTAACGTGCCTGCTCATGCCACTATGCGCCTATAAACCGATGCCACCCTGGAGCTTAACGAAGAAGATTTACCATTAACAACCCTTTAATTCCCAGTAGACTCTTAAGTGTAAATTTTAACAGGAAAAAGCAACGTCCCCTTAATTTAGAAATATTTTGGGTTCAAAAGAAACATACAAGTAAAATTCTAAAGGAAATTACCCGAACTAACGATGAAACGTCGCTGGAAACATTACGGACAAATATAACGATACCCAACCTGTCTTCATTTAACTTGAAATCTTATAATTCTGAAAATTGCCACTAATTAATTCATATTTCATTAATGTTGTGAATCTAAATATAATTTAGAATAGAATCCCAAATGAATACTTTTGGGGATGTTTTTATAATATAATAAATGCCTACATGACATATTACAAAAACAGCGGTGATTTCTTTGCAACACAAAAGACCAAGGATGTTTCATTCGAAATAAAATAATTAAAAGCGATGGGCAAAAAGAAATATTGCACGTAGATGCATTGCCCAAGCTATTTAACATACGATTTCAAAAAAGCCTAAGTCGAACCTTGCGCAAACCCATTCGTATTGCGGAAACTAAAATTGTCCCTCGAAAATAGACTTTGGCAAGGCGAGAAGAAATCTGCACTTAGAAATTGGCCTCTCGATTGAATTCTATAAGGAGCCATAGCTGCCGTATCTGGTTATTGCGCCCAATGAACATCCATTTCAATTGGCTTTTGTCCCCCTTTATCGCCGCTAATTGCGCGGGAAACACGGTTGTGGTTAACCCAAATACCAGAACACTAAACTGTCAGCAATCATCTCAGAAATTAAATGCATTTCGAACCCGCACATTTACCTGTCATGAAGAAGTTTGGAAGTAACCCAAGAACTTTGCCGAAAAAGGACTTCAACATTCTATACAGAAGTACCGCGGGTGGGGCAAATGTTATGAATCCGCACAAAACACCCTTAACATACACCCGTTACCTTTGGGAATTGAAAAAAAATCCAACCATGTGAGAAACAGCAATCCATCAACTTGGTGCACAAAACGAATGTGTTTGGGCAAGTTCTTAAAAATGCAGGCCAAACCTATTGCCTACCGGATTAATACTTGTACACAAAGAAGTGAAGACAACTTGTGGCCGCACTAAACAGAACATTACCAAATTTAATGGAGATAACATTGGGGAATCATCAAACCTTATTTTCACCGAACGTAACAAAAAACCATTATGAAATCTAAAGCAATGCTAGGTGATAGAAATTCTATTGCGAAATACAATGATGATAATAATTATCTACCCCAACCCTGTCAATAGCCTAAATGACATTAAAACTGATGCAAGCGAATTTTTGGGCCTATACTCCATATTATGGCCTACGAAAAACGAGGCCGAATACGACGTCCAATAAATTATGAATAATGGCAAACCCTTGCAACCTATAACCCTACGAAAAAAACTTTCCAGAAAAAAAATAATCAATAGGTATATTGGCGGCGCCATCAATACACCGTAATTCAAAATCACGAATAAAAAACTCCCTTTTGGCGAGTTGGTGCAAACGGAATCCGGTGGCCTATCATGACAAAACATCTTCGACCATTTTTTCACATCAAAGCCATTGTAAAAAGCAAATTGTTCGACACCCTCTTTCGATACCCGCACCATAAAATACCTATCAGATGTAAAGAAAATAAGATCTTTGAATCTTGAATGGTAGAATTGACCAAACCTTGTTACTCTCAAATACACAAGCCGTCCCCACTCAATTAATAACCCTCAGCCCCATTCTTCAAATTATGGAATTAAAACCGGTTCTGTCCCAATCCCCTCAATTTTTAAGGACAGGACTATCAAAAGAAAAGGTAAGGGAATCAATTTAACCATTTTATTTTAAAACTACCTTTTCATTTGGATATAACCATGTGCTATTTTCCAGATTAAAGACACTAACCTTTTTAAAATAACCGATTAATTCTAGCTCTTACTACCAACCCTCTTCTTAATGCTGGCTCATAAGCTTTCGTAATATTCATTGGTAAAAAAGCATATTTTATTAAGAGTAGAAGTAAGACCTTGAACTTTATTGCTCCTTATCTTAATTTAACAATCTGTTAACGATATGTTAATACCTAAATTAGTAATTGAATAAAATCATTGAAACCCACAACCTTTTCCTTTGAACCCATTTGGGTTGGTTAATGCTCTTTATTTTCCAAACACTGGGCACTATTCCATATTATTTGACTTTTTTAATACACTGGTCCCTTAAGAAAAGAGGGCAAATAATGTTCATTGCCATTATATTCCCTCCCAGCCTCAACCGCAAACTCGAAATAAACCTGAGTAATAAAATATTCCCCGCATCCTCCTTAAAACAATAGGCAAATATATCCTTACATAAAACAAATTTAAAATGCCAAAAAAAATTACATGTTACATACCACACTTCTATTATCGCAGGCTATATGGCATAAGCTCTGGAAACATGTTGTAAAAATCGATAAAGCAGCAACCGACTTCTGTTTATGGGGTACTTTGGTATTGTTGCCATACCGGACTGGATTTTTCAGAAACCTTGGTGAAATCAAAGAACATTTTGGGAAATTGCCGAAAATAAGTTCTTCTTCTAGGACCATGACCATTGTTGAACTATGACATCCAAACTTTTTGAAATTATCTTAGTTATTAGAACCAGAAATATGTTGTTCTTGGTACTTTGTTTATTGACCCTTTTTCTTCCAAGCGGTTTGATAACGCTAACCACCACATGTAATGAATGGCTATTTAAGAAAATTTTTAAAGGACAAATCGACCCTCTGTATTGCCGGATTTATAGTTATTGCCCGCATGCCCGGTGGGCCTGGTCCCAATATGGATGTCACTACCATTTAGGCTTTTGAATGGCGCTATGTTTAACAAACAACCAAATATGTCGAGTATTTTACCTATTAAATCTGTTTGTTTTAGTTGCTTTAGCTATTGCATCTTATAATATTTTAAAGGGAAACTACTGAAGCCCTTGTGCCAATTACCACCCTGCACACAATAAGTTCCAAGAAAGTAACTTATTTGCTTTGTGGAGGTCTACTTTTAATGGTACCTAATTCAAACTATACCCATTTGCCACCCTTTCTTCGTATGCTTTTTAGTTTGTGTCTTATGGGTAATAACAGAAATACTCCACAAAAATAGCCCATTAACTAAGCATCATTTAACCTGGCCGCTAACTGTTCAGAAAATGACACCCCCTAGTATCCTTTTCTTTTTTGGAAGCCTTTTGGCCGTAGCACTATTGAAACCAAATGTCCTAGCCTATATGAATCCTTGGAAACCAATTTTAAAGATTTCATATAACCAATACTTTACTGGAACTAGGGCGTCTTCATTGATAGATATACTACCCTTGGGTGGCAGGGCAAGGTGAATGATCCTTAGATACGTTCCCAAAATCATAATTTGACTTTTTTGGTTATTGGCCAGAACAGGAGAAACGTACTAATTATAGAAGCTGCTGATGCCGCAAGGTATTTTGAGATCGATTTAAATGGTATTACGACATAGCCTGGTTGGCCTTTATTGGCTATTTTGCAGTTATTTAGTCTTTATTTTATTAAATTGAGAATCTATAATGGAATTGACCCTAAGGCTTACTAAAATGATTTTGGACAGAAAATCGGAAAATAAGCGCATAACATCTAATACCACACAGATATCGCAGTTACCAAATTCGGAAACAATCTAACTATTTATCTCTGACTTATCCCGAAAATCCATTTATTCCAGAACAAAAAAGTAAGATATCCTGTCCAAAAAAAAATAAACCCTGCCCATAAAGGCAGGGTTTAAAATAATTTATAATTCCTACAGCACCTGCCAAAATCCATCATTTTTACCATTTTTCATTTTACCAAGTACCAGTACGTTCCGTGCTTTTCTATAATCTCCAAAAGCAATAACAATCGCTTCTTCCGTACCCTTCTAATTTTATACCTCCAATTTTATTCTATTTCGAACTTCAATATAATATCCGCCTTATTCCGTTGTGTCGCCGGCTCCCATATTTAATAACTATTTTTTACTGTTCACTTTATTAATTCTTTGCTAAAATACATTAGTCGATAAACTATGAAAACTAACACAAAATCTCGAATAAATTGCTATAATGTATAATCCTAAAAACCATGTATTTTTAAACCACAATCTTATGGACGAATACGCATTTACATACAAAAAATGAAAATTTCCGGGCGATCTACGCAATTAACACTTTGATCAATTCTAGATTGGTACATAAATTAAAAAACTACTAATAAGCCTATAAAGATTGGCTAATTGCCTCAAAATATTTTGAAAAGAAAAAAAGCCAATGAAAGAATAATTCTTTCAATCTGGCTTAACCAAGACAAATTAAATCCAATATTACTCATTGGATGTCTTTTAATATTCCTCTGCAGAGTAAAACCTTGTTAACTGATTTCTCACGACTTCCTACTTATCTCTAGATTACAGAAGCCCTTATTTCCAAAAGTTAAATTTTCTTAACCATATGTTAATACGGCCGCAGTTCACTCGCTAAAGTAAATTCCAAACGGAGTCATAGGAACCTGTCCGGATACCCCTTACCATTCAACCACTATATGCCCCATTAAACCGTTGGTGGTTACTTTTAATAATCCTATCTACATTACCTTTACCCAATTAGAACCCGCTAGGCGGAAAACAGAAGCTTCCAGACCTGACCATCGGTTGGGGCATGTGCTACAGTAACCAATCCCCATATATATTTTCTCTACCTGCCAACCAAAAGTCCCCAATCCTTTTTCCTTTAAACTTCTTATAACCCTGGTTCTTCGCCAGCTGTGACCATTTAAATGTTTCTACGGCCGACCGTAATGGTTTTCCATCATTTATCCAAACCTTTTTTCCTCTTCCTCGTAATAATGGGAATTCAACATCCCTACCGCCAACCAAGATCCGCAACCAAGCTTCCAATCTTACCCGTGGTTTTCATCTTGGCGCTTTGCAAAGCAACGCCGGTCCAGTAATTTGATGTCCAGCATGCGAAGTACCCCAACTGCAGCCGCACGAGCTTAAAATCTTTGCAATTAAACTTGTTTAAGTAATTTGTCCGTCCAACTTATCCAAGCCCCAATGTAACCCACAAAGCTTTCCAAAAAGATTGGTGTTCGACCTAGGCTCACTTTTATCCAAGCCGGCTACCCAAGTTTTAAGTTTTGACAAAACTTCAAAGGCATCCCTAGCCGTAGTTTCTCTTTGGTTCGGTATTTGTTCGGTATCCGAAGTTTAGTTATCCAATAATTCATCTATACTGGCCACCACAATCTGCTGGTTCCACCAAAGTCTTGATGAATTGTAATACGGTAAACACCACTACCATAACGTGGATCTCTTAGAGGCACGGGCATTGTGCTGCAATATTCCAATAAAGCACATGTGCCATCTATGACATACAAAGAAACATCAGGCAAATTCCATATCTACAGGTCGAAAATTTTTGTCCTCAAGAAATCAAATCTTCCTGATGTTTTACAAACATACCCGCAGTTTTAAGGTCTCTACCATTGAATGTCCTTTATACCCAAGAGCCCAATAGTATGGCAATTTAGCATATCCTGTGCACAATCAGGAAAATGCCTACTCGACACAAAATTCCCAAACCAGAATTGCCTCACAAAAATGTTCTTTCGATAATTCCATTATGGGAACTTAACACCATAGCCGGGTACGATTGTTCCAGCATCATCCAATAGCAACGTCCTGAGGTATGTTCAAAAAATATGGCCAATCAACGAATGCAATCCCCAATATTGAATAGGCAATTGTGCGTGCGTTCCAAATGATGTCTTTGGTGGGCTATACTATAAGAACCCACCATTATTCCCCTTACAGTACCAACGCGTTTCCACATATATGAAAAAACACCCCTTCTCCCAATAATCGCTCCCGAAGATCACATAAAAGCACTGATAGCAATGATGTAATGACAATCGAATCCACCTAAATAATCTCCTTGCATCGGCTTAATCATCGCCATCTTATCCTTAACAATACCAAATTGACCTGGAAACATATTACGCCTCAGTGCAAATTCCAAATCCAATGGTAAGACGATGAAATCCGCCCGCAAAAGACAGTTTGCTTATCCGCCTTACATCAATTGTTCGTGTCCTCCTATGAAACAAACTAACATTGTTTTTGCTAACGGGCGCCTGTTTAATGGGGGATAAACGGGGCAACCTACCCAAAGCCTACCTTTGTTATCAAGGAAATTGTAACAGGATGGCTTAGTCAGGGAACTCTACTCAAGGCAAAAAGTTCTATTTATAACGTGGCGGTCTAATTTATCTAATGCATCCTTCCCATATATAAAATACCTGGCGTCCATTTTTTTGTCACTGGCTATAATTCGTTTCTACCTCAGGTAATTTGGTTTGTGCCATCACTTTAGCCATCCATTTACCCTGTAGGCTTCCAAAGAGTACGTCGAATTGCGGTCATCTTACGAAATTTCTTCATCTCGAAAGGTAATGTCCCGGCCCAATAGGATCGTATCTTCTCCATAACATGAACAGTAATTGAAATTTTTAAAATCGTTGGTCCAGAAACCAGTTTTTCCTTTACTGCAATCAAGTTACCAACCATCGTTTCTCTTCGCTACTTTCTTATCCGAAAAACTTTGTCACCAACAACTGCCAAACTCTGAATCTCCAAACGGTTAGCTGAAACCATCCTGGTCAAATTCCGAAACTTCCGTTGTAAACCATGCCTGGTTTGGATCAAAGCATCCACAAAAAGAACTCTCTCCACCACTTCCTCATAGCTTGTACAACCTAAGTTCTCATTCTTCCCATCGGGATATCCATCTTATCTGAAAGATCTTCAAATCATGAAAAACAAAAGCAATTGTGCCAGTGAACCATATATTTTGGCTAAGTATAATGAAATGCCCTTGATTCTTCCTTATAATTCCTCCAAGCCATCTGGCTTCAATAAGTAACCTGGTAAGCCCAAAAAACCGAATAATATATCAGCTTTTAAGGTATAATTCCATTCACGGGAAATGAAAATGTCCTAAGAACCAGATCGGTTCCCGTTTTCATATCCTCAAATGAGGCTTCTCCCCGACCTCATGTTCAAAATTTTCTGCACCTGAAATGCCAAGGAAATTTCGTGCAGGAGTGGTCTAAAACCAGCGGTTAACCGCCATCCACATTCCGATAAAAGCGAATCATTAGGTAACGAAGCTGCATTTCTGTTTCAAAATGTCCAAATTTAAACATCGTGATCCTAATTATACTACCAATACGATTGGGAATTAGGTTCAATTTGTTAAGGTGTTTCTCCCTTTACAACAAAATTAGATACCAAGACTAGAAAAGCATTAGGAACATTTTTTCCCCATACAAACTTTTTTATCATATTCATCTATTTTTTTGGTATATAATAAATGAAATCACCGAAATCCTCTCTACATTTTCGCAAGCCTCTATAATTCGCTGCAAGTAATTGCATCCTCAAGACTAAAAATAGTGTGCTCATTATTACGGCAAAAATTGTTGATAAAATGTGTTGCTGTATTTGAATGAATTCAGTAGCATGTTACTTTGGGGAGTGGGCTCCGTACATCATGTTATTACCCAATCCCTTAAACTATAACGGTTACTACCTTGTCCATTACTTAGATACATGTCCAAGGATCCCCGATGATCATTCATTCCGCAAACTGCCATAAATGACTGAGGTGCCATTTTGCATTTGTATTGGCCATAGCCTTACATTTTCTGGAGCAATGGTGGATCTACCGTAACTTAACAAGAGACCGGTTTAGGTTTGTCCCTAAATAAGCAGTATAATCTAGATTGGTCAATATCTGTCGATTAACTCCCGGAGCGCGCCCTGATTTCTATCGCATGTGAATATTGACATGCATATAAAACTGGGAAATATCCCCAATTTACCGCTTCGATCATGGATTAGCCCTTTGTAACCGATTCGTAAATAGAATTTGAAACGGCAACATTAACGCAGCCCTTTATCACACCGCTTCCCTGCATGAGTTTCCCAATCTGCAATACTGAGCGCAGGTTTTCTACCAAAATATGTTTCCTGCCTTAGCTGCTCTAATGTATGTCGCAAATGGTTTCCATAATGTTCCAATACTAAAAACAGCATCGGGATTCCTGATCCTGAAATAATCATCCTCCGTTTTATAGGTTTTACAGCCAAATTTTTAGCTTTTACCTGGGCTCCTTTTCAAAGTTCCCCGGTTCCCATCCCACAATGTTGCCCCTGCCAAAACGTAATGGGGGCCCTGCAAATGCAATCGGCAATATTCACCAGCCCCTATAATCCTATTCCTATATCCTTTCATGAAGGCAGTGTAGAAATTTCAAGTCCCTTCTCCGCCATCGCTTAAATCATCATGAATTCGTATTCCCTGAGCATATCGTCAAGCCAATCTGAATGTACTTGGCTATTTAGTAGATCCATGGAATCACATAACGAAAAGTGTTGCGTGCAACCGTCGCAACAGATAATAACATAGTCCTCCATCCCAAATATGTGCTTTTCTTAAAATTTCTAAAAAGAGTAATCTGGATTGGTTTCACTGTATTAACGCACCAAAAACCCTCCATAAGGCTGTAATACACAGGCGCCAAATTGAGCTCCTACAATCTCAACGAAATGATAATTCCCTGACCTTGATAAACAATTTCAAAAGGAATTAATGTTTCCGGCCCGCTCCCAACACAAAATTCCCTTAAGCGCATTGGTCGTGCCGAAATTTTTCCTTTATCACGGCCCCCTTCCCATATGTTGTATTCAAAACGTAACAACACAGTGCACTTTATGTTTTTGTCAGAACAACGAGCAGATGTTTTCCCTCTGCCATTTCCAAATACCTAAGATTATGGTGGAGCTAAAGGTAATTTCAGAAATAATGGCCTCAGCATCATAGATCGCATGCAATATTAACTGCGGCATGAACTTGCAAAAAAACAAATCGAATTGATTAGATTAATTTTCACGCATCAAAAATGCCCATCCGTACCTCCGTATTTTATTCCTCCTCCTATAGATCACGAAAAATCCGGCTTTGATATGCCCCTAAATTATAATATGGTAGGTCACTTCAAACAAAACCCTTTCAATCTCTTTATATGTTGAACTCCAATAGTAACGAACTCCAAGCGGAATCCAAAATCATCCGGGCAGCCAAATTTTAATGATCCACATTGTTTGATCCGCTATCCGACCAACAATTTTCTCCAACCTCCTTGGATTGTCAAGAGTATAAATAGTTGACCGACCCTATGAAAGCCCGTAACCCGAATAAATATTGTGTGCATAATTTTGATGCTGTTTTTTTGATATTTATGTGTGAGGGTCCGATCAAGATCAAACTGATGAATATTTAGTTCATCTTTACACGGCTTCAATTATTAAGCCTTTTATAGAACTCTTCAAAACTTGGTTGATGTCCTAAAGTCATAATAATCCGTATATATTTCAGAAGGAAAAATTCCTGTAACCACAGTTTTGAGCCGGCATGTAATCTGTTCGTTACAGAGACCCCCATGGACCCTCATACTAAAGAGTACGAGTAAGGTTGTTGGCATTGATCTGTACGTCTGTTCTAAGTAAAGCAATAACGCATTTCCCCTTCCGGTTAAACAACTCCAAGGCTTCTGTAAGTACTGTGAGAACACCAGAACATTTCTATTTAGTAAATCTACTTTCCGTTAGAACCAAAGGAACACCATTATCATCGGTAATGGCCAATTGCAATGAGTGTTCACTGATTCTCCCGTGAAAACCTCATAGTAAATAAAACCCTTCTTGCCTTTTAAACGAATATCACGTCATGGCAATACCGTTACAGCAACCTCGCTCCTGCTGCTCCGAGCACTTCTGCAGACATCATTCCTATAACCCACAGCCCTGTCACCACTACATCCTGACCCGGTTTAATGTCGCACTTATGTAATGCGTAGTGAAATGGACAAAGGTTCCCACCAAGCACCTTTGTCCGGTGTTACCCTTTCATTAAAGGGACCTACCCGATCCGGACTCCAACACACTTGTTTGTCCAAACCCCCGTTTCTATGAACCCAATTAAATTTCCTTTTTGACATAAATTCCATTGATACACTGCAGCCGGACAATCTCTTCACGGCAACCCAACATGCCAAGGAAATATCTTCCACCTGAGGTCGCCATGATCCTCCTCGGTCCCATCCAAACCAGCGCTAAATCTGCCCAATAACTCGGACGCTGGTATCCCAAGTCAAAAATTGCTTACCAATAGTTGCACTATGTCCGACCCACAAATTCCTGTATACAAAGCGTTTAGCCCTTATTTCCCCTTCCTTTAAAAGGAGGGAATTTCCCATCCACTACAGCTGAAATTACTCAAAACCGATTTCCAGAGTTGGAAATATTTTTTTTCGTTGCTCTGAACAAAAGCAACTTTATAAGCATTACCATCAGAAAATTATTTTTT
>Ga0163217_1051600_pt1 | contig 17712 bp, 15 predicted proteins | sample SynspAceP_FD_185933 | JGI IMG/M metagenome (GOLD analysis project Ga0163217, IMG submission 185933) | Saline lake microbial communities from Ace Lake in Antarctica - Synechococcus sp. Ace-P (PacBio error correction) | ecosystem: Environmental > Aquatic > Non-marine Saline and Alkaline > Saline ...
CAGAAGAGGGAAAGGGATTTATCGGGGATTTGGGGTTTTTGTTCCAGAACTTTGAACCCAGAAACCCAATGTGGCCAATCGCCGATTGGGCGAATGTTTCAAAACTGCGTTTTTTCTATAAGGAACGGTTTCGCGCCCCCAACTTTTTTCCGCAAATCTTGCCCCCTGAATGGCCCCCGCCCGGCCACTCCGGAATCTTCAAACCGTACGGCCCCCTGCCTCCGCCTTGATCCAAGAAGATGGCCAGCAAGGCTCAAGCCCAATGCGGAGTGCCGCGCTGATCTTGTTTGGATCTGGCCGGTGAATAACCCTCAGCCGATTGAGGAATTTCGAAGCTGGCCAAGATCAGGTGGTGGCCATGATGGGCGCCGCCGCGAGAAAGCCCGTGGCCCTGGTTTGGCCGGCATTGAAGGCCGCCGGGATCAGCCCACCGGCTCCAGGCAGTGCCTCTGCAATCCGGGAATGGACGCAGCCCGCCGCAATGGCAAAAAAAAAACGGTGCGGCCGCCACCGGCCGCGCCCTACCATCGCCGCCGGACCACCGCCGGCGCTCGGCGCTCACCGGCGAGCTGCGCACCCAGGATCGATGGCATCTTGGAATGCCTTCCCTGGAGTGGCGGCATTTGCCCAACCCCCTGGAGGTGCTGGAGCAGCTTCACCTACCTGCTGTTCATTCCGCCGCCTCGCATGAGCTGGAAACCCTGTTAGGAGCGCAAGGCCTGCCAACCGGGCAGCCCGAATGGTGCGGCGGCTTTATCCCGAAGGCAATGACCCGCAGAGCGCCCTTACGAGCGGCTGCGCTGGAGCCGCTTCCCAACAGCGGCCGTCCACGAGAACTGTTCGAGCTGGTGCGGCGAGCGCGTGTTCCCCTTCCTGCGCACCCTTGCGGGCGAATGGCTTCCGGCCTTTTTGCCAGCCCACATTAAAATGAAGGACGGCGCGTTTCACATCCCCACTGCCGCCCTCCTGGCCAAGGTGGTCGAATCCTGGATGCGGTGCCGATGGCGGATCGCGACACCAAGGCGAACATCTACGAGTACATGCTTGGCAAGCCTGCCGAACCGCCTCGGCACCAAACGGGCCATTTTCCGTCACCACCGCGCCACATTCATCTGAGCTGATGGTGGCGATGACGGATCCCAAGCCCACCGACGTGATGGCCGTCCGCCCTGGGCACTGCGGGGCTTTTTCCGGTGGGCGGTGGCGCGAATACCTGCCGCGACAACCACCCGGAGCTTATTCAGCGACCCACAGCGCGAAGCACTTCACCATGGCCTGGTTCCATGGTTTTGATTTCGACAGCACGATGCTGCGCATCGCCTCGATGAACATCTCTTGCACTGGGTGGAGAACCCCGATGTGAGCTATCGCGATCCTCTTGAAGACGGTGCGCTCGGAGGGAATCGCTACTCCTGATCTTGCCAATTCCGCCTTTTGCTGGCTCGCTGGTTTTCGAAGCACCAGCGGCAAGCCTTGCAAACGGGTGGTGAAACCCAGAAAACCGGTTGGCTGTTCATGGCCTTGTTCTGCAGCTGCTCAAACCCGGTGCCGCAGCGGTGATCGTGCCCCGATGGGTGCTGGTCCGGCTCCAGCAAGGCCCACAAAGAACTGGCGGCCGCACTCTGGTGGAGCTCACTTTCTCGAAAGGCGTCGGTGTCGCTGCCGAGCGGGGTGTTTCGCCCTAGCAGGCGTGAGCACGGCGGATCCTGCTGTTCACCAAAACCGGCGTGGCGGTAACCGATCAGGTGTGGTTTCTAACGACATGAGCGCCGATTGGCTTCGGAGCCTCGCGACAAGCGCAATCCTCTGCTGCCGCTTTCGAGAAGCTGGGGCCTGCGGCCGAAAGAGCTTTACAAGAAGCGAAGCACGCAAGAAACAACCTGCCCGATGCCTGGGCCCTCGCTGGAAGGAAACGCACAAGCTCAGAGCGCGAAACGGGCGGCGCACTGGGAGCAGAGCTTCTGCGTGCCCAAGGCGGAAATCGTGGCCAGGGCATGACTCAGCCTCAACCGCTACAAGGAGCCTGATCTACGAAGAGGTGGGAGCACCGGCCTCCGATGGAAAATCCCTGGCATGAACTGCGGGCGATCGAGCAGAGGATCCTGCAGGGGATCCCGAGGAGCTGGAGGGAGCTCCGATGAGCCATCCCATCTCCACTCAGCGGGCCAGCCCAAAAACACGCAGCAACGATCGTTGAGGCGGATCACGTCGTCATCGTTCAGGCGGCCGGTCTCTGGCCGAGCGGTTTCCTGCCACGGTGGTGACTTTGTCAAACCATCAGGCGACTCGTTGCTTCAGGCCGTTTCTCTGCGTGTTTCCAGCCGCACACCCGAAAACACAGGGAGATCGGTGTTGTCGGTGGTGATCAGACAGACCACGATCGAGTCGCGGGCCGCGCAGGCGTCGTCCTGAACGATCACCACAGGCCTGGGCTGCTGGCATAAGCCGGATCCTCGGCCATGGTCCAAAGCCTTCACCACGCTTGCAACTGGCGTGTCTCGTCAATCCGGCACTCGACCACCGAATCGATAAGGACTGGATCTCGGCTCTTCCGGGCTTTTCGTGGCCAATCGCGACTGCCGCCAGCGCCTCGGCCTGCAACACCAGGCGCATGCACATCCGGTACCCAGATCTGGATCGGCCCATCCCCTGGCCCGCAGCCCGCTGGCGGGCTCCCGCACCTTGCGGGCGGTTGGGGCGCGGCGCGCTTCCTGGCGCTGTCCTCCGAATCGGGGAGCCTCCGGGTTGGCTTCGGCCTTCCATGACAGCGTCAGCGCTGGTTTACATGTTCCATGGTAACGGGCGGTCGCGACGAAGCTGCTTGCACCGAGATCCACTTCCAGGCCGAGATAAAGGCGCAGGCCCGCATCGATGCTGGCCACTCCACCTCGCTCACGCTGGCCGAGCGGCGGCCGGATGCGCTGCTTATCGATCGAGGCGGCAGCTGATCCACCAGGGCATAGGAAGGGCTTGTAAGTAACCCGCTCGCCTGGGGCCAGGGGCGGGAATAAAGGGCGGGGGCCGCGTTTCCGCGTGATCGGAATCCACAAGCCAGCGCGGAAACTCTGGCTGGAATTCACCGCCGGAATTCACTTACCACAGGCAGGTCGGTGCCGCGCGGTTCATGGCCGATGGGTCGGCCTCCAGATCCACCAGCACCAGGCTGCCCCGGGGCAGTTCAATGGCTGGACATCTGGTAGCCGGCAACCGCAAACCGGATTCCGGCCGCCAATGCAGCGCACTCCGGCGCTGGGATCCAAGCAGTGTCACGTCCCTTCGGCAGGGCCTCGGCCAATCGCTCGCCAGCCCAAGGGCTGCGGGTGGCGAACGCTGCTCGGGTGGGGAGCCTCCGGGAACGCCGCAGTCAAGCCTTTGGCCGCCGCTGCAGTTCGTGGCGCACGCGGCCCTCGGCGACGAAGCGGCTGCGGTTGCCCTCGGATGCGGTCGATTTCGGCGACCAGTTCCTGACGACATGGTCACGGTCAACCCGTTCGGCGGGGGGCTGGAGCGCGCCCATGGACGGGAAAAGGTAATGCAGGCCAGTATGAATCAATATATCGCTTTCCAATGGCCAGCCCTGTCCAGGTGCGACAGCCAGCGAACAGGATGGTGCGGGAAGCTCAACCTCAGGCTGGATCAAACCAACGAGTGGTGCATGAAGAGTGGGCCCGCCCGCCGTTGGAGGAACTTGCCGGAAACCACGTGCGTGATCGAGCTGGGGATTCCTGCAGAAGGTTTCGAGGAGCTGAGGGGAAAATCTTCGCATAGCTGCCGTGGCTTATCTCGGAAGTAATGCAGTTTTTCCTCTAGGGTTTGCCTTCAAATCAGACTACTTTTCCGACGAGCTGTTGGCCTCAATAATACGAATCAGAGATGTCCCTGCCTGGGACCGCAAGACTACACAGCGGCCCTTATCACGCAGACTATTTGACCAACAATGGAGACATTCTGATTGGCATGGATGGAGAATTAATCGAGAGCGCTGGAAAAAGTTCTGCTGCCTGCTATCAACGAGTCTGCAGGACAATTGCGAAGGAGATGTCCTAAAAAGACGTAACTGTACACGCTCCTCCGACCATTCTGAAGCGATCCGAAGAGGAAACACCCTTTGTTACCGTTAAGCATCTTTGGTGGCAAAAACTCAGATCCGCGAAATCTCCCCTCCCCCTGCTGGGGAGCAGCGGCGCGTCGCGAGGCGATTTTGGATAAGCCGACGACTGCGCCGCAAGCGTCAGCTCGTGCCTGGTGCTGCTAAATCCAGCTAGGCCAGCCCATCTTCATCGAGAAGTTTTGGCGATCTACTTGATCCAAGAGGAGGCATTCCTTGGGCGAGGTCTGTGACGTTCGGGATGGCAACACACGACTCTCAATGTATGTCGAATGTCGCTTTTCCTTAGACTTGAAGAATTTTCCCGCGGCAAGCATTCGACTACTCAGAGTGCCAACTAAATTTCCTGAAGCAGAACTTCATTGACATTAACAAAGGTCGAAGTTGAACAGGGGGGATATAATTAGCCGATGTTGGGAACAATCGGCCGGCCCGGTTTGTTGTTGAATTTGATCCGGACTTTTCGCAATCAAAAACGTTGCTCTGATTACAATTCAAAAATATCCGAACATGAAACCCTGAGTAGTTCGTCAAGTCCTAGATGGGCAAGCTGTTCAAATGCACTGTCCGCAAGTGCCCGGCATCGGCGGGGACTCAGAATTCATTTCCTCTTGGCGATATCGCGGCTTTCAAGATTCCCTTTCCTAGGATTAGTCAGCGCAAAATCCTCTTTGCAAGGAGTGGTGCGCAGACTTCGCACTGAACTACTTCCGGCAGTCCCGAGGCCATGAAGCTGGGTGGACTTTTTTTTCGCCTCCCTCAATCTCCGCGCATTCCGTGGGGAGCTCACAGCCCTCATGCCAAAAAGGGCACCGAATGAAAGCCACCGACGCCAAACTTCTCAGATCCTGCACGCAGTCCAGCATTTCATCATCCCGATCTACAGCGCACCTACTCCGGACCCCGTCAGGAAGGAGCAGCTCTGGAGCCGACATCCTCCGGACTGGTGCTTCCTGGGAGATTGCGTCCACTTATATCGCTCGGTGGTGCACATCGATGAAAGGCCTCCGCAACGCTCGCCGTGCGGGCGCCCAGTTGGTGATCGATGGCCAGCAGCGGCTGACCAGCACCGCCCCTGCTGCTCACCGCCCTCAGCCGAGTGCTCGCGAAGTTGCCAGAAGAGTCAGCAGGAGCCATTGAAAGGCTTTGCGCCGGACATGGTCGCGAGTACTACTCTGATCAACCGGCTTCCAAAAGGGGCGACAAGCGTTTCAACTGCTGCTATTCCGATAACCGATCGCACCACACCTTGAACGCTCTGGTGGAAGGACGCGGGGCGCCACTAACCGCCGAAGCCCTTCGATTCGCATCACCGATAACCACGCCTTCTTCCGAGCAGCTGCGCAAGCCCGCCACAGATCTGTCGGTGGTGGTGCCGCGGGATCAGCAAAGTTTGCTGGTTGGTGGATGTGCCCTCTCCAGGGATCAGGACAACCCCCAGCTGATCTTCGAGAGCATGAACTCAACGCCGGGAAGCTCTCGCCAGGCCGATCTGATCCGCAACTTCGTGCTCATGGGCCAACCTCCTGAACACAGGAGGCGCTGTACAGCCTAACCACTGGCGGCCTACGGCTGCAATCAGGGCTGTATTGAAAGTCCTGATCAGTCGCCCATCCTGGAGCTGATCCCAGCCCATTTGTGAGATGCTGGCGATGTCCGTGGGCACCTCAGCCAGCCCAGCCTCACCGGTAGTGCCGTTTTTTGGGCCAAAAAAAGCCCCCCCCGAAAAAAGCAAAAGGGGTTTTTGAGGGCCAGGGTCCTCAGCGTGGCCAGCACGGCAGCGCGGGGCCGCCATAACGGTGTTCACTTCATGGAGCTGGGTATCGCGATCCAGTTGCAGCCCTTTCATGCACCAGGTCCTACCAGTTGCAAGCAGGGCTTTTGCGTGGTGCGCAAGGCTGGTGAGAAAAAGGTGCCGCTGGAGGGAGGCTTGCCATGACGCTTGCCACTTGACGACAAGTTCAACAATCCAGCACTGCCGGGCAGGCCTCGTTTGATGAAGTCAAGGAGCCATGTTTTGGCCCTGAGTATCCAGGTGGGTGTCGCGTCCATGGCTTGCGTTCAGAAAACATTGTGTGAGAGGATCTTGCGGGAGTATAAGGAACTGCTCGCCGATCCTGGCGATGCAGGGTCCTTTGGTTTGCTTTCAACTGTGGGAGGAAGTCGGCCCCTGCCCGGTGAGCTGCCGAAAAACGTTTTCTGGGTATGAAGCGCGTCCGGCCTGGATCAGACGAGCCGTCGAGATCCATCGTGGCCAACTAGCTGCCCCGCAGTACGGCACGCTCGTGAGATCCGGTGTCCGTTAGTGGCCTGGGCAATGGCCCACACCCAGGGTCTTGGGAGTAAGAGGCGTCACGTGAGAAATGAACGCACCGCCGCCACCGTCCGGTCTGGACATCGAGCCGCGGAGTTGTCTTGCCGTCGCACACGGAGCTGAATCAAGACCCATCGCACCACCTGGGGATCTTGGTGCGGAGCAATCCACCCTGCAGCTGCCGGCCGATCGGCCACATCAACCTGCAGGAAACAGGATAGCGGGAGGTGGGAATCAGTGGTGGCCCTGAGCTCAAGACCCAACGTCCTGGTTCAAGCGCAGCGTGTGGCGGAGGGCAAAGCGCTCAGAATCCCGCAAGGCTCTGGCGCCACTTCAGATCCCGAGGACCGCCACCAGGAGCGAAACCACTGGGAAGCGCACCCCTAACGACGCATCCGTCCTCTGGAATCGCCTGCAGACAGGCTATCAGGTCGGCAGAGGCATTAGCAGGAGAGGGTGTCTGGCAAAGAAGGGATCCATTTCCCCCGCCCGACCAAACCCAATGCTCGCAGCAACGCCAAGCTCGCTTGTGACAGACTTTCAATCAGCCCTGTTGGTTTCGGGGAAGCACCTGCATTGTGGCGCGAGTTGCCTTGGTTTTGTTTTTTCGGATCCCGTCGTAATCTCTTCATTGGAACCGCTTCAACTGCAGCTTCTGCCCGTTCGAGTTTGTTTGGCTTCCAGTTCATGTTGGGCGGCTTCCCTGGCCTGATCGAGAGGCACAAGCAGTTGGAGATTTTCTATATTCTGCTTCGGCTGCCAGACGGCGTGGTGTGCTCGGAGACGATCCACAGGCCACCATGCGCTGCCTTAAAAGCAGCAGGGCAATTCCACTAAGGAATGTTTCTTTTTGATTTTAATGCCCATTGCTTGGACCTCCTGCTGGGCTAAAGGTTAGAGAAGCACCGCCCGCCTGCTTGCCGATGCCGGGAAATTCTTCTTTCGTTCGGTCAAATGTTTAGTTCCGGTCGATGTATTTCTGATTCTGCCAGAACGTCTGACACCGGCTTTGTTATAATGCTCGGGGCGATTTCAGTCAAGAACAGCTCAAGCAGCCGCCCGGCAGCATGGTTCCGTCTCTTCTTCCCTGGAAGTCCGGGGAAGTAATTGATAAATCGAAGTCCACGGCCCTCCCTTGCGTGCCTGCTTGGGGAGTTGGATGGCCATGGATCGGTCGGCAGCGCGTGGGTTGTTTGTGGCGTGAGAATAGCCAGTTGTGCGCAGATTTACAAGCCGATCTCCCACGCCCTTGGCCCCCAAGCTGTTGGAGTAAGGCCGGCCTCGGGCGGGGCCTTTCCCTTCTGGCTGGGCTTCGCGATCAACCAGCGGCAGCCGCCGTGGAGACCACAGTCCAGGATGGCACCACTCCAGCACCGTTGCCGGGTTGCTCATTCGGCGCGAGCTGGAGTCCGCGGTTTGTTTCCAGGCCTGGCCAGCTGGGGCGGCCTGGCTGCTTGAGTGGTCCACAGCCTGGCCACCAGGGCTTCGCTGACCAGCAGCCTTCAAGCCGCTTCTCCCCCCAGATGCGGTGCGCTCCGGGATACAGCCCCATCACCTGGCGATGAAGTGTCAGGGCTGAGGCGCTCCAGTTGATGTCGGAAATCTTCTTTGGCCAGCAGGTCGGGCATAGCACTCGTTGGCGCTGGCTGGGGCCGCACCTCAAGCGCGCCAAGCCGTCCGGCTCCGGGCCACCCTGCCCTTCTCGATCAAGGGATTGGCCGCATTTTACCACAGCTCGGGCGGTGAGCTTGCTGAGGCGAAGTGCCCAGTTGGCTGGGGCGTTCTCCGAGCAGGCCGATGTCAGCCGCTTCTCCAGTAACACCGGCCGGTGTTAAGCCTCTTCCATGGCCATGATGCCAACGCCTGTTTCGGCGTCGCTTCCAGCAGGCTCCTGAAATCGGGCGGCCCCGCGCCAGCGCGGCAGCAGCGAGCCGTCGTTCCAGCAAGCTCCAGGGCGGCTCGTTGAGCACGCTGGAGCAGCATCTGGCCGAAGGTCACCCCACGGGAGGTATCGCGCCAAGGGCAAGCAGTTGAACTGCAGCTCTGCTCCCTGCGGATGCGCTGGGGGGTGAACACCGGCAGGCGAGCTCCAGGCGCGTGCTTTGACAGCTGATGGAAGAAAGGCGGAGCCTCGCCCCCGCGGCGGTCGGCTGGCTCAGCTACAGCACACCAGTTCGTGGCCCGGTCGGCCACAGGGCATCGAGGCTGGGCCCCGCGTAAGCGGGGGTGCCAGAACAAGATCCTCAAGACCGCTTTCTTTTCCCGCCAGCCGAGAGGCTGGCGACCAGGCGCTCGATCAGGCGTCGCCGGTGGATGCGACCAAGCCTCCACCCACACTGTGAGGGCAGAGCCATCGGGGGTGACCTGGCCTCTCCTTCAAAGCCACCAAGCCCTTGAGCAACCTGGCGGATGTTCGCCGGCCACGGTGGCCGTTTTCCCCCCTCCCCTCGGATCGGAGCGGGTTCAAAACCGCCTCTGATCAACAGCCATCAAGGGCAGCTGGGAAAACGAACCCTTGCTGGCTTGAACGCCGCATGCAGCGCTGAGAGGGAATCAATCCAGACCACGCGTCGGCGCTGTGACGAATCCAGCCCCTGGGCCCGCCAGTCGCTGCTGTCCGGAGCCGACTTCAAGACAGTTTCGCACCACCGACAATTGGCCCCAGGCCGGCAATGGCCGGTGGGGCGACGCCGAGGCACGGGCGGTGGCCTCCGGTGGGCATGAAGTGGCTGAAGAACGCCCATCTTCGATCAAGACCCAGGCGGCTCACCGGCGTGCCTTCGCCATCAAAGCTGGAGTCACCGATGTTGCCCGGGTGCAGGCCGTTGTCATGGATGGAGAGGAAGGGACGGCCAAGCTGTCGCCCCACGACTCCCGAGTTGGCTGAGGCTGACCGCCATCTCGACGGCCCGGGCGTTGAACAATTGCTAAGGCACCGACCAGGTCGAGAAACGCTTCGGGCTGAACCACAGGTGTAGTAACCCGTTGGCAATCGGGCGTAAGTCGAGGTGGGAAGATGGGAGCTCTGCGGCTTCTCCAATGCAGGCCCGCGATGTCGAGTTCGCGTGGCGCCATAGGCCCAGGCGCACGGCACCGCTGCGCGTGGCTTGCGCCCTGGCTTCCCGGCCCTGGCGTAAGAGGTAGAGGCGGCGGTGCCTTTTTTTTGTTTACTTCCATCGTGGATAAATTTATAGATCGTTTTTTTACGGGTTCTGTCTCTACGAATTGCCCAATCAAACCCTAAATTATAACTACCTCTGGAGCGAGGTATATGCACCGATCTCCCCCGGGCAACGCGATGCATGCTTAAAATAGATGAGCGCTCAGGCGACGACCAAGGCAGCGGCCCAGATACGTATTAGCACATGGGATGATAGTGCGATAATGAAAGGATGATGAGTACGTATACCCGAGCCTCGGGTCGCGTCGGACGAATAAGAAAGATAGTTACAAAGGAAGAACATAGAAGAACAGCTGGTTTTCGTAATTGTAGTCTTTTGGAGTGATGTAGTATTATATAAAGATGCATCATATGCCGATCGAGCTTATCTTTGGGTATTGCTAACAAATTTTTTCAATTCCAACGGTGATCTGAAATGCCTAAGTTTTTGTGAATACAATTGCTCAGGAAAGTGAAATTCTTTTACCTCAATACCATGTTTTAAGTTCTTTGTACCATGTTTAACACGAGGCCCCTGCGTCCATTAAACAACCATAGACCCAAAAGCACCAACCGTAACGCCAGCCTGGGCTCGGAAATGCCCTGGGACGGTTACAAATTCACCAGCATCCATAGAGGCCGTAATCGTGAGACCACCTGTACGGCACGGCAGAAATTGGATGCGTTGACAGACAAGGTTTCAACTTTCGGATCAAGAGAGTTGCAGTTTGTCGTGGCGGATCCAAAATGGATCTTTGTTACTTCCCCATTAAGAACTTTCTGGTGCTAACAAATACAGGTTATTTTTTCGCCAATTCTTCCATAACACATTCTTCTGTGTCCCTGTTTCGTATCAGTCTGCCACAATCAAGTCTGGAACCGTTCATTATCGGCCATACTATCTGTCGTCATTGACTTTGTCCTGTCAGCCAATATGACTATATGCTCCCTAACCTCGACGTTGAATTACGCGAGTTCGTTTCCGGGGGGGTGGGACCTTTTTTTTTTTCTTTTATCGGGACTTGTTTTTTATCGCTCCGAATCGAGAGCCAATGTTTCATTCATTGCGATGTTAAAATGAAAGTAACGCCTGTCCGCGTAAAAATCGCCTAAATGGTGAAATTAATTATCGACCTACTAAGAAAAACCTAAAGAGGTATCTTAAATCGCCAAAAGGCCATGAATTTGAGTCGTAGGCGTGTAAATACAGTGTTTCCACAGACCTGTGCATTTTTTGTTATAAGGGCAACAATGATCGAAAAGGAACCGAAAAGTGGTTTTTAAGAACCCATCACTGAAAAATCCGATCTTATATTCGTGATTTTTTTCGTTTAGCTTCTAAACAATCAATTCCTACCGCTAGATGTAGAGCGATAATCACTCGATCCAACAGCTGCCACAATTTTTTTATTCATTCGAAACGGCGCTTGGTGTAATCTTTGTGGAGCGCAATTAAAAGGCTTATCCACAGTACGAAATCCTTCGGTAGTTCAACCGCAGAAATGTCTGAAATAGATCCCACAAGGTATCGATTACAGTCATCTTCGCGTCCTACCACGTGATATTATACTTCCCTCTCAATTAGCACGAGAAATCCTCGGTCCATAGAAACCGGTCCTATCCACATCCGCCATCGCGCGAAAACGTGATGTTTCAGCGCGGGCGCAATTGGGTCCAGCCTCAGCGAACAGAATGTAACAGAGACACGTGCTCGTGAGGAAGACCTGCGGTCGCAATGCCTCTGAGCCAACTAACTCCACCGTTCGATTTCTACAAACCAGGTCGTCGCGCCAAGGCTCGAGACATCTTGAGCTAGTGTCACGACAGTAAGAGAATTGCCCATGGTAGGTACGGGTGATAGCCAGAAATCGGTGCATCCGCCGTGTTCAAACTTCTGCGCGTCGTAAAACAAACGTGACAGTTTTACAATCATCACACCCTTCGTGTGCAGATACAATTGACATGCTTTTCCCCATAGTGGGCACATTTGAAAGGCGGCAAGCTATACACGCAACCGCTATATTCCTATATATATATCGAAGAATTTAAGGAAAACAATTGGGAATTGAAAAGATCGCACTCTGGCAACAAAGACAAGTTACTTTCCCTCGAGAAACGCGCAGCGAGCCTGAGACGTGAAACTAACTGTAATACAAACGACATTAAACAAAACGCAACAAGAAACATCAAACCAAACAGATCAATTAAGCACATTACGAAACAGAACAGACAGAAGATAGAGAAAGGCGTAGATTACCAGATGAGAGCGAAATAAACTGATACCGCCAACTACCACAGCCCTTCTTTGGATCGCAATGATCAACGCCAACACTAGAAGCTGCTAGATCGATCAGACACAGCAACGCGCTGTCCAACGAAAAGGAAACCAAGAGATCTCATAATATACTACACAAATAGATCAGAATTCCAACACACAGCAGCTATATTAGCCAAGTTTCCATCTATCTCTCCAGCCCTTGTACTCTACATGAATCAATTAGAAGAAGTGGAAACAAAGTGCTAGAAGCAATCCGACCTGCTCCCGAAAAGAGAGCAAAAGCGAAGAAGTCAGCCAACGGATCAAGTCAGAATAAAGATTTCACGACGAAATGAAAAGCACGCAAAAAGAGGCCGCTTAACACTCATATAAATCGTCTCCTTCCTAAGGCTCTATTAGCAAAGAAATAGACTGAGAAAAAGACGACTGAAGTTCATTAGAAAATGTCATAAAACGACGTCAACGAAACGCTAATAGAGGAAACAACAAACCACGACTCAAACAAATCATATTTCAGACATATAAAAGGAGAAACGGCGCATGGAATGCTAACAAAAGCGTACACAAATTGGAACAAGCAACCTTATCGAAGCTCTTCTTTGAAATCGCATGATCAGCGCTATAAGAACACGGTGCAGAAACTGCAAAAATTCGCCGTCCAAGAAGCATGGTATCCAGAAACGACACCTAGCAATGCGTAAAAGCGCGCCTCGTATACCAAGCTATTGTCTAAGATTCTCTAGTGACTCCACTCACTCATTTGATCAGCTAGAAAAAGTGGAAGATAAAGGGCTAGTCGAAATCGACCGGTTAGAAAAACAAGCGCAGGTTGTAATCACGCTCAACGCGTCAAAAGTAGCAAGAAAGAGTGCCACGACGAAATGAAGCACTAAAAGTGACGGCTCACCACTAAAGAAACGGTCGAGTAAACCGAGAAAAATCGAACAAGGCCAGCATTCAAGACTAAGGGATCGCCTGGTTTTTTTGATTGTAAAAAAAGACAAACGCAAGTGTAGTCTTAGCCCAGTGCAGTGACCGTACACGACACCAAAATGAAGTACCACGACTTAAGCTACGCTGCGCTCTCACCGTCGACACATAATTGGCCGACTTTGGCTATACTACCGGACCCGCTGATCCGTACGAGAAACACACCGTTGTTACTGTCTGGCGTGTCCTGTCTTCTTCGGCCCCATCCCTAGCAAAAGGCTAATTCGCCCAAATTTTAAAATCTGCAAATCGCCTCAGGATCTAGCACCAGTTAATGTCCAAATTTGCCATCCATGAATCGAACGCCCTTTCCCTGTGCTAACAAGGTTGATAGCGCCAATTTGTCAATTGTTTAAAGCCCGGACTGAATTAAACGTTCGTCATCGTTCAGTTGTACGGTAATACTCCAGACCTCATTCTGACCATGGCTTCCACAAGCCCTGTAAATTAGAGCGACCACTTGTGTCTTTGCTTCGTCGGCCTTTTCAATCATTTGTCTCAAACCAACCCCACAGTAACACATTAACATCGCCATTACAGGTGGCCGTCCGATCCGGCTGCGCAGCCGTCGATCATTCAAACACATGTTTCCAGTGCGGCGACTCGACACAAGTGTCCGCACAAGCCACGTGGCTTAAGGCATGTCGCGTACAAAAGGAATAATACCCACTTAAATGGGTTCCTACATCGACGCCGCACCTCGGTAAATGGTGCCACAAACCCGCCACAAGCACCCATACAAGGCATGTTTTTACCGCCTCTTACCAGTACCAGGCGTTATTTCTGATGTCGTGTTGGACCGTATATCAAAGTAGCCGAAAAATAGCGCAGAATCGCTCTTGATCTCTTCCCACTGGCGTCTCCAGAACAGGTCGCGATCAACTGCTGTATTGCGAACCACCAACCTGCGTCAACCGTTTAAATGCTTAAACTGTCGTTTTTAGCGCGCAGTTTGGCGAATAGCGCGTTACTTATTCATGCACCTCAAGCGTGAAAGAGTAGGGTTCTGACTCAAGCAAGTACGACCGGCCATCATAAAACAGAAACGACCACGCCAAGACAATGCACTACTACCGACGACCGTTGCGTATTTTGGTGGAATCTCTTTACGCGCCGTATTGCGTATCCAGAGGGAAAGACAATGATCAAGGAATGGAATGTTAAATAATCTATATCTGCTTGAAAAGCTATCCAGTCACGAGCTGAACTCCGCCGTGACACTAAACACGCGCTGATATTTTCTGTTTATGTATGCAATCGAAGAAACAATTACGTCTGCAAGGTACCAAACCTCAACTATTTTTTGAATGCAGAACCTATCCCGTGCTTCTCGCGCCCGTAAAAGCTGAGTGCTCCATAAAAAAGCAATAAAAATACCGCAGCCGATATAAATAGGCACAAGTGGCCATTGGAACGTTTACGAAAAATAGTCGTTTGTTGAGAAGGTATCAAGCTGGACAGCAGAACGACAAGGCCAAACCTAATGCCCAAGCAACTAAAGTACACAGCGCGGTCATCACGCTCAAGAAACAAAAAAAGCATGACAATAAATAATAATTGGGATTAAACATTCCTCTCTAGCACCACAATAGCAAAAAGTAGCATCAACTGTCCTAAATAAAACTAGCGTCCAGTGCCGCGTATGAAGCGTAATGAAGCGTATGATGACTGAAACACCGGGCTCCTTTCCTTGAAAAGCCAAGAAGGAGCGATGGAAGGCTAAAAAATTAAGGCCTTTTCTAACTTCGCAGTATCAACGTACTAGAACCCATGCTTCCACGTTTCTAGGAATACTGCCTACAAAAGTGATACATAACCTTCAAACGTTGCTGATGTCTCCATCACGCTAAGAACGACTCATATGGGTTGGTAAAGCGCAGTTTGCGAATATCAAAAGCTTGTGCCTCACGTTGACAAATGAAACGTCGTACCTTGCACGGAGAAGGTGGTACAGGTCATTTGGCGACAGCACAAGTCTTGCTAGTCGTACAGTTACGATATCCTCTTACGTCTGCGCACTGCCAAAGTCCCACTTTCACCAGTGTAGCTTGCCCAATACAGAGTCTGACCAGTAGTAACCAAACCAAGCTTGTTCGATCGTAGCTTTAGAAATGGTACGGCGAGCCCCGCAGCCAAGCCTGATCAATCAGTTCAAAACCACTTCGTCTAGTTAAGCGCGGTTAAACAGATGCTGCTCGAATCTGCAATGTCCTCCTGCAGGACAGCAATAAAAGCCGTGCTTGGTACGCTTCAGGTGGACAAAAAATGCGTGCTGATAACCCTCCAATGGGCCATTTCTGGATATTTTTTGACTCAATAAGCGCGGAACCCAAAAGCCTCTTCACCACCATCAATCAAGGATTCCGCGTAGCGAAGGCTTTTTCCAGCCACGCCTTAAATCCAACGCTCTTTATACCGTTGGTCCAAACTCGGGCGCAACACCGTGCTTGCCCTTTCATCAATCGAAGACGCCGTGGGACACTAACAACACGATAAGCTCGGCTCACAGCGGAATAGCCGATTAAAAGAAAGACAACAGTGGGCAATCAGACTGCGGAGTTCCATTCATGCAGCATGGAAAGGAACCCAAGCCCCCAGCACGCATTAAAGAAAAAGCCAAAAAGCAGCAATAACAGGAATACTGAAGCATAATCTCATTTGACGAGTTCCTATACATATTAGAAAGCCAATTATAAACAATAAGGAAATAATAAGAAAAAAGGTATAACGAAAAGCAATTTATCTTACACAGTATCCAAAAGCCTTTCACAACGGCGACCTAACTGGCTAATCAAAATGTTTATTCGCTTGAGATCAGTTCTTTTTCACCATGCGTAACTGGCGCCTCCATAACCAAAAGTTCATCGCTGATCAAAGCCGATACCGTGCATGTAATGTAGAGCCTTACGCAGCCTCCCCACATTTCAGATCTCCCTGGATTCGTGAAATCCACATCGATCAGCGAACAAAACCAGGACTCAGTCGAGATGATCAAACCCTTCAAGGGTAAACCGATCTGGCGTGTGCGGCCGCAAAACCGGTCATAAAAGCAGACTAAAAGAGCCCGCCATCATCTGAGACCATTTCCAACGCAACGATCGGTCTTGCTCGTTTGATGGGAAAGCCATACAAATCAATAAGAGTGAAACCAAAAACCGCATCACGAAAGGCTGGAAACGCCGAGCGACCCTTGCTCGACACTCACGCCTTTTTCATTAGTTTAGCAATCGGTCGGACCGCGACTCAAGTCCACGCTGACCGCGAACACCGAATCCGCCATAACTGCAGCCGCTCTGGGAAAAGGCTTCTCAACAACGAATATCCCACAACATGATACCCACGCTTCTAACAGGCGCCGCTGCAGTGCAAAATAAGGATTGGTGGCGCGGCTCGTCGACAAAGTGGAACCGATTTTCCGGTTCTTGATCAACTCTTCAATTTCGGTCCACCAGAATATCCGCGCCGGCGGGCATCGTACGTCGATATAACCAACTACGCACAAAACTCATTTACGCCAGTAACAACCGGGCAATGCAGCTGTTCATGCCCATCACTCCAAATGCGTGCATTCGGAATTAACATTTCACACAAGGACAGTATTCGCCCAATGGCAAAACCACGAAAGGCTGTGCCCAATCGTTTGCGATTCGTGCAATGCAAGGTGTCATTTATATGTACGTACTTCGCCGTTTCGTCTCCGCGAGGAAGTAGGTGCGCACCAATCCGCTATTTCCGTTGGCCGCAAAGTATCCACAAGGTCAAAAAGGGCCGTCACCACATCGAGCAGTAAAATCGATAAACCTCAAACACACGAGGGCTTTAGTGCGCCAATCTGAAATCAGAAACACGGGGCCGCCCTTGACGATGGAAGCAGGATTAACGCTTTACAAGGTTTGCGCAATACGGCACGCGCCCAACCTAATTGCCGGGAAGGGCACGTACGCCACACGCGGTGCTTTTCTTCAAGAATATGCGATCTAATGTCCGAATTTCGGAAGCTAAAACGGGCCTTCCCAACGTGCCGTAAGTGCGAAGCTTGATTGCCGGCCGCAAGCGCCGCCGTAAGCTGACTTCACAAAATACGGGCAACGGCTTGGTATCACGCGATAAGGCATGGAAACAAGGTCGCCAAATACTGCTGGGGGGGTCCTGTAAACCCACTGCAAAAGCGGTTTAAGAATTCGCCGACCGCTTCCATCGAGCGAGCATCAAACCGGGACTCTGGTAAAAAACGACGCAGAATACAAACCACGGGGCAAGGCTGGTCTTGCCTGTAAAAAACGGATAACCGGTCACCGCAAGGCATAACGACAAATCTGCATACAAGTGAAGACACATCACATTCAATCTCCTTCAAAACGACTCAAATGCTCCTACATCTGACCAATACCAGCGCGGGCGCTTCATCATTCAAGAAAACAGCCGATGCAGGGCCCACGCCTGCATCCGACTCAAAGCCCCGAAAGCGTAAAAAACGTCAATAACGCCGTCGCGGGTACGGTGTATTTGCTGGGGTCATCGTGGGTCACAAAAAACGGTCCATACCCTGCCTTAAAGTAAAACCTAAACGGAAAATGGCGATTCTAGCATTAAAAGGGCCAGAACTCTTAAACCATGAGTGTATGGTCCATTTAATCAAGAAGCGGTGTTAGATATCAAGAAACCTAATGGCTCGCATTTGCCGTCAACCCAATCACTCTTACGAATGTAAAAAGCGTTAAATCGAGCTTCATTGCGGCTGTAGCATGATGGCCAATTCGCGGTGCATGGATTGGCGGCACGACGACGAAATAAAATGTTACTAGCCGGCCTACACGTAAATGCCTGGCCAAATCCCGCCATTTTCAATACACCCTAGAACG
>Ga0163217_1062457_pt1 | contig 17709 bp, 5 predicted proteins | sample SynspAceP_FD_185933 | JGI IMG/M metagenome (GOLD analysis project Ga0163217, IMG submission 185933) | Saline lake microbial communities from Ace Lake in Antarctica - Synechococcus sp. Ace-P (PacBio error correction) | ecosystem: Environmental > Aquatic > Non-marine Saline and Alkaline > Saline ...
ATAATAACTATAAATTATTGGAGGAACTAGAATGACTATACGGTATTATTAACGTTAATTTGGGTAATTGTTGATAGTTAATTTTTTGTAACTATTTTGTGAGGATCTAACAAACACAAGAAATGACATATGAGTGAACCAAGCTATAGCACGCTAGCAATTACCCTTTACTTCATTCTTTACATATTTACTTTCCACTTTTTGGCGTATCAGATTTCTGCTATTGGACAGTTTATTGTATCGAAAGTTTGAAATGGTGCTTTTAAAGAACCTACCTAGGCAACAATTAATGCACAATGTGTTATTCCAGTAGCAGCAATGGTCTCTTATATATCACATAAATTGATGTTGGAACACATATAAACATAGCTGTTGTATTATCAGTCAAGTATTGAGTCGTATGTAAGGAAACCCTGACGTTTTGTTGTGAAATTACGCAGAAAAAACAGTCAAACAATTATTCAAATCAGGTTTAACCCGTTGCAGCAGTGTTAATTTTTAGATGCGGAAATTCAATGTGATTCTTCTAACGGAACACAAACAGAGTTATATGTCTAAAATTAGTAACAGCCGCGTTTTATTATTTTGCTTATGGTGCAAATTAACCAATATTGGATTGGTTCATATGCGCTAAACAATGGCTACGGTTTATGGCTTTAGGTAATGAATCCAGAAGTAGCTTCCCAATTATATGGAGCAAGCACATTTCTCCAGTTCCTATTGGAGTATGCCATTCGTTAAATTTTGGTCAGTATAGCCGTAAGATCACGTTATTTACCTTACATTTGGGGTACAGGTGTTCCTTAACAGCCGTTTACTTGTTAAATCTCTAAATATTCTGGTAACTGCACAATTGGTTGGTTATTGTGATTTTACTTTAGCACAGCTGTTAGCATGGTTTTTAGAGTTGCGTAAATCTTAAATGACTTGGCAAACGAAATCAATTAAGTAAGACAAAGTAAGCTAGAATGTAGATGAATCGAAAATAGTAAGTTGAGTGATAAATAAGTAAAGTAACACAGAGGAGAGGCAAAAAATGTTGTATTAACTCTAAAGAAGAATATCAACAAAGCCTTTTCAATGAGGCGATTCAATGAGCAAGATAAGAAGGATTGCGTCTCACTTTATTCTGAAAGGGAAAAGTAACCGTTCCGTTGGTAAGAATATTGATGTTCCTGAACATGGTGGCCAAGAGTTTGTAATGCTGCTTATGTTTGCTCGAGATAACCAGGCTTTAGGTTGCAAAATCGATGTCTTTTTCCCGCTGGAAAAATTGGAAAAAATTATACGGCGCAAGCGTTTCCAGCAACGATTGGTTATGTTGAATGCGACCACGGTGAATAAGTAGATAGCTATCGATGGATGGAACTTACTTAACACAATGCGTACAGAGCTGTTCAAGGAGCCGCAACAGATATTTTAGCTCGAAAAGATTGCTAAAATTGCTGCTTTATTCGGAACAGGTGGCCAAGCTGTTTCTCCAATTGGAAGCGATGTTGACTGTTCGTTCACTAAAGAAGTTAGAATAGTTGATATAGATAAAGAAGATGCCAACATTTGTTAAAGAAATGGCAGAAAAAAATTTGCTCATTTGGGACAAAATTAATTGCTGTAGATTTCGCAGAGAGGCTGTAAAAGGAGCAGATATCATACGTCTGTAACCACTTTAAACGTGCAACATTTGGCTGGAGAATTTGTTAAAATGGAGACTCAATATCAATGGTGTATAGGAGCTTATACTCTGAAATGACATGAGCTTCCTAGTGAATTATCGTACGAGCAGATAAAGTTATGTTTTGACACAACGCAAGGGGTATTGGCAGAAGCGGGCGATTATCATTACACTTTAAAAGAAGATTGGTTGAAAGAAGCTCACTATCAAGGAAGATCTTGGAGATGTGATTGCTAGGGAGAAATATTTCAGGTCGTGAAAGGCGATGACAAATTTAAAGTATTACAAAAGCATGTTGGCAAACGAGACATGTGTTTAGACACACGAGGATGACTAAGTGCTGAAAAATTCTATAATAATATAGCCAAGAGTGAGAGTTGGACCAGAAATCACATATTATAATTAAGAATGAAGAACAAAAGTTAGTCTGATAATAAAAAAAGCAGCATTGAAGAAATTTTTCAATGCTGGTTTTCTTTCAATTGTAACACACAACTATTTTTTTATTCTTTACTAACTTTATCCTGATTTTTGTCCAGGTGCACATGGGTTATAATTGGATTCTCAATAGGGATGCATCCCAAGCAAATGTCTCCCGTCTGAGTCTTTACATGGAATAACCATCACCGTTAACTTTTTATTTTTATTTGAAAGCAGGATAATCAGCATGAGCAGCTGAATTATTATCACAATAATCCGGAATATAGAATCTATATCACATCCTGTGGAATCACCGCTAGAATTAAATGATCCTTGTATTATTGTTTTCAACTGCACATAATCCCGCATTTTCGATAGCTTTATTGTAGCGTTGGTGATAACCGGGCTCATGGTATTTTTAGCAAAGCGGATTTTCTAAATCCACATAGTAAAGAATCTCTAGTGCGGGTCCCAAATAGACTGGGTGGGCGTGCCTTGAGTTATTGATCAACATCAGCAATGGTTTACAACTTTCGATTCGTCCTTAGTATTTTCTGTATACGTGACAACAGTAATAGTCATCTGCTTCATAATCCCTCTAATGAGTAAATGTTCCACTTCGGCTGCAGCTTCTTCAACTGAACTGATAAGCATTTCTGAAAATTTTGAAATATCTATTCCTCCTATTGCTTTAATGTTGTTCATATAAATTCCTATCAAATAATAAAAAGGTTTTCCAATATAAACGCTTATTACAAGAAAAAAGTAAACGAACAGATGTTATTAAAAAAAAGACGTAATCATTGAAGACCAACTTTAGCTCTTTTTAATTATGATTATTACAAAGTGGTAATCACTTTAATGACGATTGTGGGAGGAAAAGAAACATGACAAAAACGAATACCGAAGTACAAAGGCACTGAATACTTGGTGGAGCTCAATAGCGTCTTACTACACAAATTATATCAGCATCAATTTTTAACGTAACAAGGCAGTCACTTCTTTACACTACAAAATGAAAAAAATTTGAAGAGTTATACAATGAAACCACAAGAAAAACTTTGATTGAGTTAGCTGAACGATTTACTTGCAATTGGAGGCAAACCTTATTCAACATTACAAGAGAATTTTTAGATCATTCTTCTATTAAAGAAAAACTTATACAGGCAAAGTTTTCTTGCCTATGGAATATGGTAACCTCAATAGTAAATGGATTTTCGTATTATATGAGAGAATGAAATTAGCTAAACCATCACGTTAACTGCGAAAGAGCGATAATGTTGACAAACAGATTGTAATTGATTGGGTTACAAACGGCAGTAGATAAACAACATCTGGATGTTGCAAGCTTCTGGAAAAGATCCCACTAGAAGGCGATAATACGTCACTTATAACAAAGCATCAGACACTTTTCTGTGTTTTTTTGTAGAAAAAGACTTTCTTTATAAATAATCGATCTATAAGTGGTGAATGAACAATGTTAATTAAGATAAAGTGGCTATAAGAAGTAAGTGAAATTAGTGCTCAAGAAGTGGAAATTCTAGAAGCAAAGCCGTTATTCTAGTGCTCTCATGCTGAACCTATTAGGATGGTGGTGTTATAAATTGAAGACGGTGTTACTTTATTAAAAAGGGTACGGTTCTTCTTTAAGATGGACAATTCCGGATGAAAAATAAACTCGGATTTGGTCATTTTTCACCCTGCTTTCCGTGTTGAAAAAGGTTAGTGGAAACTATCGTTAATACGGCAATAGGTGGAGTGGAAACCAATTGCTGCTTAAAGGACGTTCTTTTATCATTAATCAAAAAGCACACGGTTTTTACTCAAAAGAGTAAATCAGATGCTTTTTTTAATTGTAGTGAACATATCTTTTCACAAGATTTTAAATAAGTCTAAATGGGTTTATTTCCTTTTTTTAAAGAGACTGGTCGTGGTTCTATTTAAAAAGCAATCTTGCTTTCTCGCATAAAGCTCTTTAGTTCGCCTGATACTTAATCGATTACTCGATATGGAAAGGTTAATTTATCATTGAAACTCGACAGCAGGAATGATATAGAACGGTTTGATTAATAATAAACATTGAATTGTTAATCAATTGATAGCTAAACAGGAATAATTATTCCCGATATCTTCATTGATCATAGCCAAATCCGACTGAAATCTAATAATCTGTCCGACTTCCTTCAAACCAAGCGAATATAATTAGAGTGATGAAATAATGCCCATTTGATGTTTTCATAAGTATTGAGTCTTTGTGTTTCATAAAGCGTTTAAAATTCATTGTTCATAAAAAACCCTCACTTTACCTGATTAAAAAAAGTGCCCATCATAAAATGAAGCGGATAAGCGATAAGTCAAACTTTGAAAGTGTCAATAAATCTGGCTCAATGCTTGATTGGAGTAGATGATAAGTAATCGTACAGCGAACCGGTAATACGATTGATTCAAAAATAGGCATGCCTTCTAAAATCTATGGTGTATAAAATGGAATTTCTTTTTTTGAGAATCCATAATCGCAACTATCGATACAACTGAGCAACCGAATTGAGAGCAAAAAAGTATCGTCTCGTTTATAATCAATATTAAGGAAGTGTCCACTAATCAATTAAATTATAATGATCTATTCTCTTGTTTGTTTCTAATATTGTAATTAAATTAGTTAACAATCGTAAAATTGTTTGGAGTCCACATCACAGGAGAATATTGCATTGGTGCCGGATAAAGTATTCTCTAGTTAGTTCTTCCTGGATAAAACCGGCATAAAAGGATTGTTAGGACCTCTTTCTGCAAAAATAATACATATTCTACGCAGTGTAGATCAGAGCGGATGGAGCATGGTGTAAATTCAGCTTTAGTTATAAACCTTGATGGTTTTTAGAAGGAATTGGTATTTGTATCGGTTAAAACGAGAATATTTTTCATGAACTCATTCTTTTTATAAATTAGTCAAGCTATGTTATACCTGTTTCTTGACATAGTAAGAGTTTTAAATGAAGAAAGCGATATTAAAATAACATCATGGTATAAAACTATACTGATTTTTCTAAGTATACATATCATAAATGTTTTTTAACTAGACTTCTTTAGTAAAGACTAAAGAAGTGAAAAGATGTACAAAGCTAATCTTTATGCAATTAATGCATTAAAGATTAGTGTAGCTAAGTGTTTTTTATTTGCTAAAGAATATATAAATGGCTATAATAATCGGTATGAACATACTGTTATTAATGCGAGCAACCTATTAAATGCTTTTTTGAAAGGAAAGATTTAGGAATGAATACTAAGAAAGTACTACCATTGTGAGGTGCTGTAGATGATCATTACGCTCGTACCTTAGGTGTTATGATGATGACCTTGTTAAGCATTTAGCATGATGCTTGATGGCCATCGCTTTTATATCATTGAATGATCATATTCCAAAGCAAGCAAGAATAATTGAATCACAGTTTGTTTCTAATCAATCATCTGTATCATTTATTTGGAAGTCTAACATACGTGCTTTATCTATGCAGAATGTCGTTAGAGAGTGCATTCATTACCACACAGCTTTAATTACTCGATAATCATTGCCTAGACTTATTATCAGCATACATTTGAAAGGTACTGGTATATTGATTGGTGATGTGCAGTGTAGATGGATGTTTCTTAAACTATACGACATAGTACACGTATTGGGTGAAAATTTTTGGTAGATGTTATTGATCAGTCCAAGCTCATTGTGTTAGAAAGATGGGCATACGACACAGACATTAAATATTTTAATCTGGTTTAATGCTAATTGATTTAAATAATTGGCGGAAAGACTGGCAATAACTAAAAACGCTTACTTTTTTTACAAGAAAAGAGGATAAAATTATCTAACCATGATCAAGAATAGCGCTTAACAGCTATTATTTTATGAAAAGTTGGGTTTCAATTGCATCCTAATGGAATAGTGCAAACATCCATTTTTTATATTTTTTTTTATTTTTTTTTTTTTATATTTTTTTTTTATTTTTTTTTTTTTTTTTATTTTTTTTTTTTTATTTTTTTTACATTTGAAAGACATCACGCCAACTGCAAGTATAAAAACTTGTATAAGAAGCTATCCACTCCTCGTTGTTCCACTTTACTGTCATGACAAACAGGAACTACACAAGATGAATAACCAACACATAAACTAAAATTACTTAAAAGAATAGCCAATCACCTTTTTACAACAAAGAGAGTAGAATCTCAACATAATTTCTCTATGTAGAAATAGAGATCATGCAACCTTTTGAGAGCTTAAAAGACCTGTTTCTAGGTCTATATTAAAGCTACGAAAAAATAGATATGAAAAAAGAAGAATAGTATATGATTTGATAGAAGGAGGAGAAACTACCAATGCTTGAGTTCTAAAAACATCAACAATCGTTTGCTATAGTAATGAGGATTTTGTCCCTCATCTGACAACGCTGTTTGTTTCTTTCTTTTATTAGTAAAGCAAAAATGCGATACTCAATTAATTTTTATGTAAATCGATGACAATTATCTCATGAACTCAAAATTATTGAATTGAAATCGTACTGTAAAACCGAACAAACAAAGCACAGTATTTAAAGTTTATTGATCGATTGAATGAATCTGGAATTTCGAAAATGTAGTTGAGAGTGAAAGGAACCGAGGACATGCTTATTATAAGTTTTCCATTCCAAATCTTTTTATACTTACTTAGGAGATCCGTGGCCGATTTACGCATTGGATTGCGATTGATTTGTTTTGGAAACTTCAAACTATGGGAAGTTAGAATTTAGGAGATCCCTTACTAGCTGCCGGTCGAAGATGCAGGCTTTCATGATCGTTTGAAACGTAATGGGAAGTAAACTGTCAATCAGATAGAAATATTTAATTCAGGCATGATGGTTTGGCTTTGAAGAAGTGGCGTGAAGAAAAATTACAGAACAGCTTCGAATTTAATAGAGGCTTTTGCCGCATTTGGTTGAAATATTTTTCATGACCAGGATACCTTAAATGCCATTTACATGAATCGCTGTTAGGAATTGCGATCCTCCGTTTTGAATGCTCAAAACGTATTTAAATGTTAGATGAAAAACAACATCCAACGGAAATAGGCAGAATAGAATGGAGAAAGCAAGACAAGAAACCCAGCAGATTGTCCCATTTTTCTGTGGAACATGAAAAGCCTTGGCATGGAAGAATTCTAAAATCCATCCTTACAGAGAAGATTAATTTTTGGTTTAAGAAAATAACGCTTTTCGTTATAAGGCCTTAGAAAAGGCTCGCGAAAAGTAAGAGGATGAGGATTAAAACGCTATTACTAGAACAAATAAGGGTGTAAGAAAATAGCATGCGCACAACACTCCGCGCGCTTTTCTGTGATTAATGTTCCTTAGAATGTCTTCTAATGGTTAGTGATTAAAAACGGTTTTGAGACATTTCTGTCCCCGAAACGCGTTTTATAAATTCATTGCTTAAAGACTAAATAGATTAGTTTATTTAAGTGCTTTTTTAAAAAAGCAGAAGGGGACTGGCCATATAATGTTTTTTAAAGGCTTGCAAGTAGAGAAGCATCGTTATAGCAGCCAATTATTTGAAATTTCTTTGATAGTAAATAGCGTTTGGGTAGCTAAGCAAAAGTTTGCTTGCTATAGTCTAATTTTTAATCAAATAATTAATCGGTCGAATCGCCTGTATTCTTCCTTAAAATTCGGGACAGATTGGTTTGGGCTGAGATATAGTTAGCGCGCAGTCGTTATAGCGTAATCTTCTACTACTAATGAGCTTCAAGATAGTGAATGATGTCATTGGCCGTTTGTTGTTTTTCTTTTGCTCTTCAGACTGTTTAAAGAAGCGAGTTATGTTTGTTTTGTCAGTTGCAGTATATTATCTCTCTTAAAAGAAACATTAATTGTGTATCCAAGGGATTTTAAAATGAGTTAAGGCCTGGTTCATTAGCTGAACGTATCTCTCCAAGCTATAATATTTGCGACAAATACAAAAATCCCTGTGTGGGTGTTGGTTCCATTAAATGAATACAAGGAGAATCTACTCGGAAAAAAAAATCTTTGGAAAACAATCCCAACCGATACATTTCGAATCCAATATGAAGCTGAGTGTTTTTATAGAGCATCAGAATGTTCGTGGTGATCGAGGCTGATTCAACAAAAGGATAGTTCCCTTTCTAAACGAACGGTTATGGTCGTTAATCGTGTACAATGATTCGCCATCATACACTAATTTGATAGTTTAAAAAATCATGATGATGATGTCCTTCCAGAGGAAGGACCAGCAGTGGTTAACATCAAACATATAAAAACTCCACTCAGGATTAAATGTCTTGGCATTCACATTAAACATCAACTCACCTCCAAAAAAAGTATACTCGTATTCAGTTACCTAAAAGTATAGAAGTAATCCTCATTAAATAGCGCAATCATTCACAGCCATGAAGAAATGATCTGGATTGTTATTCTCTACTCTATTTTAAGAAAACATAACACCATTCTTTTTAGCTTGAAAGTTTCGTTATCCTTAAAGTACTTGTAAATCAAAGGAGGTTTAAACATATGGGAAGTATAAGTGGGTTTGGACCATCTTTGTGCCTATTGGTTTAGAATTATGCAAATAGGCATTAAGCTTAATTATTTAATAGTGGCTTTGTTAATATTGTTCACCGTTAATTGGTGGAGATGGATTGTTGATAACGTTATTATAAGCGGGGAATCAGAATGTCTGGTTTTCCATTACTATTGTGATGATTGTGGCCTCCTTTTTCGTACGATTCTCCGCTATGTCTACCAAAATTAAGTTTGAACAGATAGGGCAAAATACGTTATTCAATATTCGTGAAAGAATGTATCCGTAAACTAACAAGACTTTGATATTTAGTTTTTTTAACACTATCGAGTGGGTGACAAATGGTAGAATGACAGGTGATAACGAATGCGGATTCGGACAGAGCGGTTTTTTATCATAGAGCTGTTTCTATAACGTTTAGACAATTTTTTTGTTACCTCCGTTTACTATTGTAGTGATGGGGAATTATTTTGAATGGCGGTTATGCTGGCGTTGGTTTTTTATTAACCATTTATTGGGCTATTAAACCATTGCCCTATTCTCGTAAGCTACTCCTGTTTTCTTATCAAATTCGTGAGAGGCTTTTCTAGGTTGAATCATGGTAGAAAAGAAAATGTTAGTGGAAATAAAAGTAGTAGCAGCTTCGCAAAGAAGACTATGAAAATTGAAAATTCAACATATTTTAATGAAGACTAATAAAAGAGGAATTTAGAATCAGCAGCTGTGACAAAACGTACTTGCCAGTGAATTGGAAATCTTTGTGTATCTTTTTATCTGTGATTACAATTGGACCTAAGGAGGAACTATTAGTCCATTGAAATGGCAGTATCGACTTTAGGGAATCTATGTTGCATTTATGGGTTTTATTTGGATGTTTGAACGATTCCTATGCCGAATGTAGGGTGGTATGTGAATGACTCTCAGCATCTTTAATCACAGCACGTATAAAATTAGAGAATTACTAGCGCTAAACCGAAGATTCCACTTGAAAAAAAGACAGACAACTCCAAACCATTAGAGGAGTTGTTGAATTTCCAGGATGTTTCATTTCATTTTGCAGATGAATCCGGATCGAGGTGTTAAGTCATAATTTCATTGAAAGCCTCACCTGGCCAAGCATTGGTATTATTAGAGAGAACTGGTTCAGCGCCAAATCAACATTAGTAAATTTTATTTCAGCGATTTTTGAATCCGTGTAATAGGACTGTGGTGATTTTCGACGAATTGGGATATTCACAAGAGAGCATAGAGATAATAATGATAACACGTGAACTTGAGATGTAGTAGTTGCCGCGTAGTGCAGAGATGTTATTTTTTATTCTCAGAACAATAAAAGAAATATCGCATTTGGGAACACCAGAAGCCTGAGCTAGAAAGAATCAAACTAAGTGGGCTCGTGTTGCCGATGCAGTCATTCATCGAGCAAATGCCCAGACCAATACAACACCTTTCTTGGGAGAACGTGGAAGTGGGTTGTCAGGTGACAGCGTCAACGAATTTCATTAGGCAAGAAGGATTGGGATGAAAGCTGCCTTCGATACTGATGATCTTTAGAAATCGAAAAGAGCGACATTTAGGCAGTTTGATATGGAATGTGAAGAATTACAACAAGAACTCGCACAGACTTGTACTCAAACTCCAAAGTAAGCGTACGTTCATTAGCGAATCGTATTTCGTTCGCTGTTTCGATGAAAATGGTATCTATACTAGAAGAGGGGAAATAATAGACGACCAGGAATAGTAGAGTCTGCCTACTGGGAGTGTGTTTATACTACAAATATTAAGTAGAGAGGCGATATGTTCTAGATTGACGAATGAGTGGGGTGTCAGATATGTGTCCCAGAATAGGAAGTGCTGATTGGGGACCAGAAAATGAGCTTGTATAAGAAGAGTTTTAAAAAGAACAGTTAAACGATTAGGGGGTTTATTTAAAATGTGTTAGAAACCAGAACGTGATATCAAAATGATTACATGTCATACTGTTGATGTTTAGTGACTCACATATTATTTTGAGAGTGCTGAGTGTCTAGGGTTGTGATGTGGCTATACCAATAAGACACTGCTCTGATGGTTGGATATTCTTGTTTTTTCTCTGGCATACCCTTGTCGGGGTTGGTGTTTGAAGGGTGGTGAGTGCAACATATATTAACAGTGGGGCACTAATGTGGAGACGGGTGTGTGCATCATCATAAAGGTCGGGCTGCGGCTAACTGGTAGCTACGCCGCAAGTACAGTCTTTCTGTGTTTGAACCTCACTTTCGTTTCACCAAGGATGGCCCCTTCCTCACAGGATAGAGAAAAGAAACGCTTTTTCGGAGAATGATTTAAAAGTTATAAAATTTGTTTTGTTATTTACAGTGGCCGTTACGGTCTTCGATAATGTTTCGTTTGGCGTTGTTGAAAAATATTCTCAAAAAAACAAATCGGAGAGGATGGCAAAAAAAAAATTTATACATTAAAAGACCATAGTTATCAGCATTCATCTTTTTCCAACACGTCTGCAATACAACTCCTACTGTTTGGGACTTTAACCAAAAAAAGAAAAAAAAAAAAAGTGAAGAAACCCGCCCCAAGAGAGTGATACCACACAGAGATTATATGGAAGAGATGTATATATATAGATATAGAGGTAAATTTTTGAGACAATTCAAAATTATTATTTTTCCTATTTATGACACTGACCACATGGAAAAATCGTTAATAAGCCTCGAGTCGTTATTATATGCAATTCGCTAAGTGATTTTGATTTCGAATGGGTAAAATCACGTGATTTCGGATGTTTTAAGCTTAGTTGTGACGGTAGTCTTTTATGTTTCGATAAATGTCAAAGTTGAACATTGTTATAATATTAGCCATTTCCTATTTGTGGGAACTATATATTCAAAAAGCCCAACGAAAAGCTTTTCAAGATGTTAGTAAATTCAAACAAGCCAACTTAAATGCTTATATTCATGAAAGTATTTTCTGGAATTAAAGTAAAAAATCGTTCACGAAGATGGACCGTGAATCAATGAATAATGACATAGTTTATTCGAAGTTAGCTTATCAGATCAAAGGAACCAGCTTGGCTTAAAGCCGTTAAAATTCCAATGTTATTAGCGCCAGCTATTTCAAATGTTGCGACAGTTACTATCTCACTTTATTTATTTTACTTTGGTAGTGAGAGGGATACGGAGTAGTGTCTCTACTGGGGTTCTTAATTGCTTTTATTGGTTATTTAATAGTTCTTGGAATCCGATGGTTATATATCGGGAACTTTTATAAATATTCGCTCATGTAATGGGCGACGGCTTATCTCTCGAACGATTTATTGAAACGCACTCCGATGTATAAGCCCTAAATTACAGATAGAGATGCTATTTGTTATGCACTGTCAAAGGAGACGTTTGTTTTTAAAAGATGTTAAGTTTGGGGGTACTAAACCCAGACATCAAACAATTTTTGAAAACTATCTTTCATGCTGAACCAGGAGAAACATTGCAATAGTTTTTGCCCGACTGGAGCAGGGAAATAAACTATTATTAATTTATCAGTCGGTTTGTTATGATGTGAATGAGGGTGTGAAATTTTGGTAGAGTGGTAATTGATGATTCGAAAACGTGAGCATTAAAATCGTTGAGCAGATCAAATAGGGGTTATGCCTACAGAGATACATCTTATTTTTTTCTGGTCTATCAAATGGAGAAGACATAACTAATGGAATTTAGATGCACAAGAAGAAGAATAATGGCAGCGGCTAAATTGTTCGTTGCGCATGAATGTTATAATGGCAGCAAATAAAAAATGGTTATGATACTGTAATCATGAGCGAGGGAGCACATTGTCCAGCTGGACAGACGTCACTAATTTCCTTTTGGCTTCGTACATTTGTTTAAGCCGATCCAAAAGTATTAATTCTAGATGAAGCGACTTCAGTATTGATACTCACAAACCTGCAATTCTGTTACTAAAGAAGGGCTCGTCGTTTGTTAGAGTGGAGGAAGGACAGCTTTTGTTATCATGTGTCTCAGAGCGATTATCGACAATCAAAAACAGTAACAAGAATTTTTTATATTGCTGATAAATTATCCGATGGGTAGTCATCAAAGAATTTGATGGAGCAAAAGGGGTTTGTACTACCATTTAATACAAAACACAATTACGATTTTTGGCAAAAAAATGTAAGATTAATGATAATGTTTAAGATTGGTAATAAATATACTTTTGGCACTACAAACAAAAGGGTTTGTAGTGCAAATTTTTAAATGAAAAATAAAGGATTTTGGTAGAGCAATTTGTTTTTGCTAGCGGCTATGGGGTGTATGATATATTTGTGTAAGAATTAAGACCGAGAATGAAAAGAGGATGATATATAAAAACCGATTTTTGAAAGAGAACGCAATAAATTCTATGAATGTGAGCTATAAGGCCATTAACTATTTCTATGTTGGGTAATGTGATGATGCAATGTCAGCGAACAAAAGCCGAGTTTGGGTGTTAGGAAGATGAAGAATTAGCTAAAAAGGATTGCATGGATATTGTGCCTTCAGTATGCGGTAAATTAGCAATATCCCAACCCGCTTCAATCAAAAAATAAAATAACGGACAAAAGCCCTTGTCTACAATAAATTATTTTGTTACCGTGAATGTTCATGTATATCGATGAGAACAGGGAACTCTTGCGTAACTACAGCTAAAAGTCCTTTGCATTGTTGAAAATTTTGGAAAAAAGGAATGATGGTTCGTATTACAAGAAGAAACGGTTGCAACCTTTTCAGCGCACCCCTTTCAAAAAAGAATTGGTCGTACGCCTAAACCTGAAAAAGTAGTCCGAGGAACAATTTACAGAAAACGAATACGTGTCCAGTTGTATTTAAGATTATTGATCACAATCTACATGTGAATAATTCCAAATACTTAGATTGGGCAAATAGATATACAGTTGGTTAGACTTTTTGACGAACTCATAATCCATCTTAACATTAAATTATGAAAAAGAGTTTACTATGGAATGCAATAAATAGCCAAATGAGTTTTGAGAAGAGAAGGGGAATAATCTCCTGCTTCACCGTTAATGACTGGGAGAATGTAGTAACAGTGGAAAGCAAGCATGATTGGAAAAAAAATGGAGAGGAAATCAAACGGTAAAATGGTAAACAATCAACTGAATATTCGCTGTAAACAAGCTGGGGTTTGCTAAAAGTACCTGTCTTCAAGATATTTTAAATGGTGGAATCCAGTTGAAGTCAAGAAAACAAAAGAAAATGGCCTAATCAGTGTGCTGAAACTGGCTATATACAAATACGTTTTCGGCCAAAGTCTGAAAGCGGAAAAACCGCTATTATTGGAACGATTATTGCCCACGCTAGATTCTTAAATTCTTGCAAATGAAGTGTTAATTTCTATGATGAATGGATTAAGAAAGAAAAATTTTCATATTACTATCACGAATACGAATCAAAAATTCTGAGAGAGAAATTGAAAGTATTTATTCATTAGCGAGGTCAGAGGTTGCAGGATTCTTTTATTTGGCGAGGTTATCACAGGAGCAACACAAAAAGCCATTGCCCTGAATGGTCGGTATTTGGCCGGTTTTTTATTAGCCAACAAGCTGAAGACCTTTTACTCGATCGTCCACGATTAGATATGATGCAGGGTTTAAAATAGGACAAGTATGCTACTCATTTAGGACACAAAAACTTTTTGTACTTGAAATGTTTTTTGAGGCAGATGTAGGTACGGAACACTGCGCAAAAAAAGGTGTATTGAGATGCGTTAAATGAAAAAAGTAGCACAGTTAAAAATGATTGAACCATAAGTTTTTTACTTTTGAAAAAGCTTACAGAACAAGTTTTAGTAAGTATTTGCCCTCAGTAAAAGCTTCTTATATATTTTTGGTGCGACGGATAATATTGCTTTAGCGCTGTAAATTAAAAAGCTGCATCATCAGTTGAATTAGAGATTCCGGATGTTTTTTTGCATTATCTGGCTTTGGTCGGGTTATCAAATTTACGACAGTCGCTCACAACCATTACGACTGTAGAAGTATGCGTAAATCAGAGGTTAGGCTCAAATAGGCTGTAAAAATTTGCTTTTGTTATTGAAGGATCGACTATTCAAAGGGAAAAACGGTTTTTTGAAAATAAATTAATAAAAAATGATCGCTAAAAGTGGCATTAAAACAATTATGGATAAATCGCATTCCTCAACTGATAGTACCTGAGGTTGCATCATTAGTGGAGGAGAGCATGGATTTTTTTGTTGAAGGAAAAGGATTTGAAATGTATTTTGACTAACTATTTTTTTTAACCTAGTTTTGGTAAACTGGACATAAATAAAAACGGTTTACGATGGAAAAAGAACCCGGTTCCAGAAAAGCAACAAACATAAAGGAGGAAATAAAAATGAGATAACGAAAGATTGGCTAAAAGAAGTAATGAAGCAAGTAGGTGGAGATGAAAAATTCCAATCGTAGCTCATTGTGCGACACGTTTTGAGAATTATGGTAAATAGGAAGAAAGTATCGATAAAGAAGCGAATAGAAAAATATTGAGCAAGGTAGAGGAGCATTTTATAATTTCAGGGCAGTTTCAAATAATTTTTTGGAAACCGGTACCGTTATAAAATTTATGAAGAAGTTGGATGGCGTTAGGAGCTTCCTGGAAGCTTCACAAGTGATAATGAAAACAAGAAGCTAAAAAGCAAGGAATGTGTTCAACGGACGATTCGGAACCTTGGAGACGCTATTTGTTCCGATTAGTCCAGTTTTGGTTGCAACAGGGACTATTTATGGATTTGGCGTGGGGCTTGTTGACGCAAGAACAAGTATTGCGGTCTTCGGCCTAGTACGCCAGCAGATTAATTAGTGCAAATTTTTATTGTATACGCAAACGTATTAACTGACACAGCTTTTGCATTTTTTTACCAGCCTTAGTTGCCTTGGTCTTCATTCAAAGTGTTTGGCGGATCTCCCCGTTATTCGGATTGTTTGTTAACGGTTTATGCTAGTTAATCCGGCCCTTTCCAATGCTATGCAGTTGCAGGCTGGCACCGCTGATCCAATTCACGATGTTTGGTTTTATTCCTGTATGTTAGTTATCAAGGAACGGTTCTACGCGGGCCTTTATTGTCTGATATAGAGCGGTATGAGAATAAGATACGCAAACGTGTTCCGAGTATTTTAGATTATTGCTTACACCGTTTTTTGACATTATTAATTATGGAGTTCTTATCGCTAAGTTTTTTTGATTGGACTGTTTTCACTCTTTAAGAAGAAGTTGTAATTAAATGCAACCGTCTTGGGCCATTAGCTTTGCCATTTGGTTTAGCTGGATAGTTTATCGGTGGATTAAACCAAATTGGTTTGTCGTAACCGGGGTATTTCCCTCTATTTAATTTCCTAGGAAATTCACTATTGACAATACTCGGAGTAAACCCGTTTCAACGGCTATTAATCGACGAAGCTAGTATAGCGCACAAGGGTGGAGATCTTAGCAGTAGCGATGAAACAAAATCTAAAAAATATGAAAGCTTTAGCTTATCCTTCGACCTTATCTGCTTTTCTAGGGATTACCGGAACCAGCAGTATTTGGTGTGATTGAGATATGGTTTAAGCCATTATTTCGGATTAGTTGGTTGGAAGCAGCCGGCGGAATTCTTTGAAATATCAATGGGAATTAGGAAGCTTCAGGTATGGGCATAACCGTTATTCCAGGAAACGTTTATTGTATTGAATAACCAATTATCTGGTATTTATTGACGAATGGTGATTGCAATTCTGTGGCTTTTCCTTAACTTATTTCTTGTGGTTAGCAGCGATAAAATGAAACATGACTAGAAAGCGTGAAAGGTAAGTTTTAAAAAAATGGCACGAATACAAACAATGGAAAATAATGGATTGGGGTATCATATACAGCTCCTAGGGATTATTAAATGATCACCAACGGATTGCATTCAGTTTAATGGGGTGTATCACGTCTTTTTACGCAATGGGAATACAAAACGGCACAAGACCCATACGACGAAAAGCTGGGGCCATGTTATTTCCGATGACTTTAATCCATTGGATCTAATCACCAGTAGCGTCTGGAGACTCAGAATGAATGGTTTGATAAGATGGCTGTTATTCTGGAAGTGCCGTACATTGAAAAATACTGTATTTATTTTATACGAGTAATGTCGCGAATGAAAAAAAATGAACGCGAAAGTTATCAGTGGTTAGCAGTCTCAGAAGATGGAATACATTTCGAAAATGAGAAAGGCCGTCAGTCATAGCTCACCAAGGTGGTTTAATCAGCACACATAAGAGGATCCAAGGGAAGTGTGGCAAGAGAGAATAAACGATGGTGGAATGGTGTTAAGCGCTAAAAAGATAACCTAACAGGGGCATAACGTTAATTTCCATTCACCAACCTAATCGATTGGACTTGTAAACGGCTCTCTAATAAGATCATGCTAATTGAGGATAGTTTTATGTTGGGAATGTCCAGATTTAGTGCGAATTCGAACAGAAAGTGCATTTTATCTTTGTTCTCCACAAGGACTAACGGCTTAAGGAGATGAGTTATTAATAATGTTTACCAATCTGGGTAATTTAACAGGTGCATTTCAAAAAAACAGGTAAGTCTTTTACCAGATGATCATGCCGTTTAAAGAATTGGAATAGAGGCTTGAATTCTATGCCACTCAAACTTTTCCAAGATAATAACGAAGAGTTATATGTTTATTTGGGCTGGATGGGTTGTAATGAGAACTAAGTTTTGAAGCACCGTGTCCAACTGTTTAAGATGGTTGGTTTCATAATTTAACATTCCAAGAGAAGTTTGCTTGGTTGCTGAGGGACAAAACTAATACATGCGACGTAAGTGGAGTTTGGGCTAAATAAGGCAGGTCAACCTCAAGTTATCGGTAGGAAAGACCAAAAGAATCGTTTGCCACTAACCACACTTTGCAAAATGAAATTTCCGTGTTCCATTGGAAGAGGCGCAGGCTTCATTCGCTTTTAAAATCAGGAATGAAGTGTTGGTCGAATACGATAAAGCGTTGCGTCTATTCAAAGTGAACTTTCGTACAGAACGGCT
>Ga0163217_1066100_pt1 | contig 17706 bp, 17 predicted proteins | sample SynspAceP_FD_185933 | JGI IMG/M metagenome (GOLD analysis project Ga0163217, IMG submission 185933) | Saline lake microbial communities from Ace Lake in Antarctica - Synechococcus sp. Ace-P (PacBio error correction) | ecosystem: Environmental > Aquatic > Non-marine Saline and Alkaline > Saline ...
AAAAAAAAAAAAAAAAAAAAAAAAAAAAAAAAAAAAAAAAAAAAAAAAAAAAAAAAAAAAAAAAAAAAAAAAAAATAAAAGGGGGGGGGGGGGGGGGGGGGGGGGGGGGAAAAAAAAAAAAAAAAAAAAAAAAAAGGGGGGGAAAAAAAAATAAAAAAAAAAAAAAAAAAAAAAAAAAAAGGGGAGGTGGGGGGGAAAAAAAAAAAAAAAAAAAAAAAAAAAAAAAAAAAAAATTTTTTTTTAAAAAAAAAAAAACCCAAATGGGGGGGGGTTTTTTTTTTTTTTCCCCCGGAAAAAAAAAAAAAAAAACCCCGGCCCCGGGGGGGGGGGGGGGAAAAAAAAAACCTTTTTTTTTTATTTTTTTCCCCCCCTTTCCTTTCGGGGTTCCCGGCCCCCCCCCCCGCCCCGGGGGGAAAAAAAAAAAAAAAAAAAAAAAAGGTTTTTCCGGGAAAGCCCCGGAAAGTTTTTTTTCCCCCCGGGGCTTTTTCCCCCCGACACGAAAAAAAAAAGGGGGGGGGGGGGCCCCGGGCCCCGGGGTTTTCCGAAAAAAAAATAAAAATTTCCCCTCCCAAAAAGCCCCCCCCCATCTTTTTTTTTTTTTTCCTTTTTTTTTGGGAAAAAAAAAAAAAAAAAAAAAAAAAAGTTTTTTTTTTTTTCAACCCAAAAAAAAACCCGGGTTTTTTTTCCCCAAAATTTTTGTTTCCCCACCCCCCCCCCCCCCCCCCCCTTTTCCCCCGGGGGGGGGAGGCCCCCCACCCCTTTTGCCCCCAGGGGCCCCCCCCCCCAAAAAAAAAAAAAAAAAACAAAAAAAATAGCAAAATTTTTTTTTTTGCCCAAATCCCCTTTCCCGGGGGGCCAAATTGGGGGGGGGGAAAAAAAAACGGGGGGCCCCCCCCCCCCCCCTTTTTTTCCCCCAAAAAAAAACTAAGTTTCCCCCCCCTTTTCCCCCCGCCCCGGGGGAAACCCCTTTGGGGGGGGAAAAAACCCCCCGGGCCCCCCCCCTTTGCCCCCCCCCCCCCCGGTGTTCCGGGCCCCCGGGGTTTGGCGCAAAAAAGAATAACCCCCGGAAAAACCACTTTTTTCCCCCCCGGGGCCCCCCCCGGGGTGGTTTTTTCCGGGGGCCCCCGGTCCCCCGGGGGAAAAAAAAAAAAAAAAAAAATTGGGGCCCCCCGCCCCCCCCCCCGGGGGAAAAAAATTTACGGGGCCCCAATTCCCCCATGGGGCCCCCCCCAGTTTTCCCTTTGTTTGGGGGCCCCAGTTTTTTCCCCCGGGCCCCCGGGGTTTAATTTTTTTTGTTTTTTTTTTTTTTTTTTTTTTGTCCCCCCCCGCCCCGGGGTTTTCCCCCAAATTTTCCCCCCCATAAGGCCCAAAAAAAAACCCCAAAAGTCCCGCCCCCCCGAAAAGGGAACAAAAAAAATTCGGGTTCCTCCGTTTTTTTGGGGAGGGGGGGCCCGGGGCCCCCCCCACCAGAAAAAAAAAACCCTTTTCCCCCCCCCCCCCAAAATGGGGGGGTTTTTTTTCAAAAAATAGCCCAAAGTAACCTCCGAAAGGAACCCCGGCAAATCCCCGGTTTTTGAAAAAACAATCCCCCCCCCGGGAACCAAAAAAAATTAACAACAATAAAACCCAACCGTTTTGGGGCCCCCCCCCCCCCTCGCCCGGATTCCCCCCAAACCCCCCCCCGGAAAAAAAAAATCCCCCCAAAAAACCAAAAAAAATCCCCCCCCGAAATTCCCCGGAGCCAAAATTCCCCCGTTAAACCCCCCAAAATCCCCACCCCCGGGGAAATTCCAACCCCCGCCCGGGAAAAAAAAAATTTCCCCCCGGCCCCCCCGGGCGGGATGTTTTTTTTTGGGGCCCCCCCCCCCCCTTTTCCGGCAAATGAAAAAATGAAAAAAAAAAAAAAAAACACCGCCCCCCAAAAAACCACACCGGGGCCCCCCCCTCGGGGGAAAATTCCGCGGTGGGGGGGGGGCCCCCCCCCGGGGAAAAAAAAAAAATCCCCCCAAAAAAATTAATCGGGGGTTTTTTCCCCCGTTCCCCCCCCCCAAAGGTTGAAAAAAAAAAAAAATCGGAAGGCAAAAACCCCTTCGGCCCCGTTTCCCTCCCCCCGAAAAACGGTTTTTTTTGTTTTTCCCCTTTCCCAACGCCCAGCCCTCGAAAAAAAAAATTGTCCCCCCTTCTTTTTGAAACCCCGTTTTGGAAAAAAAAAATTTTTTTAGCCGGGGGACCCCCGGAAATTTTCCGGTTTTTTCCCCCCGATAACCTTGGCCCGGGAATCGGATTCCCCAAACCTTTTTTTTTTGCGGTCCGCCCCCCCCGAAAAAATTTTTCCCCCAAAAACCCCCCGTTTTTCGAAAAAACCGCCGTGGGGGGGGGGGAAAGGGTTTTCCCCTTGGGCCGGGCCCCCCGTCGGGGCCCGGATCCCGCGGAATCCCATCGGGGGGGAAATTTTTTTCCCCGGAATCCCCAACGAGTTTTCCCCCGGGGGAACCGGGCCCGGTTGTTTTTCCGGTTGGGGGGAACTTCGGCTTTTCCCCCCCCTTTTTTTCCCCCTTGGGGGGCGCCCCCCCCCCCCCCCCTTTTCCAAAAAATTTAATGAAAAAAATCCCCGGGGGGAAAGGGAAAAGCCCGAATCCCGGAACGGCCCGCCCCCGGGCCCCCCCCCCTTGGGCCCTTTTTTTTGGGGGGGGGTTTCCCCGGGCCGTTAAAAATTGAAAGGAAAAAAAAAATCACCCGGGTGCTTTTTTTTGGGGCCCCCGAGTTTTTTTCCCAAAAACCGGAAACCGCGAAAAAATCTTCGCGGGCCCCAAAAAAAACTCCCCCCCCCCCCTTCCGAAAAAGAAAAAAAACGCCGGGGGGGGTTTTAAAAAACGGCCCGGTTTGGGGGGCCGAAAATTTTGTTTTTTTTCCCCAATCCAAACGCCCCCCCCGGGGGTTCCACAATGGAAAAACCACAAAATCCCCGGTCCCCAAATCCCGGCCCCCCCCGGGGGATTCAAAAAAAAAACAATGGGCCTTCCGTCCCCCGGAAAGGAAAAAAAAAACCCCGGGGCCCAAAAAAAACCCCCGGTTGGGGGAATTTGGGGGCCCCCCAGTTTTTTTTTTTTTTCCCCCACCCCATTTTTTTCCTTTTTTCAAAACCCCCGTGGGGGGCCCCTTTTCGGGGGAAAAACGTTTTAATTGGGTTTTAAAAAAGCCCCCCCCAAAAACCGAAGTAAAAAACCCATTGGGTGGAAAACCCCGGGCCCTGTTTTGGGGCCCAAAACCCCCCTTTTTTGGGGGTCTTTGGTTTATCCGAAAAATTTCCGTCCGTGGCCGTTCCCCCAACGGGGGGTTCCCCGCCCAGGGGGGACCGTCCCAAATGAAAAAAAAAAAACCCCCCCCCCCGCCCGGTTTGCTCGCGGGGTCCCCCCCCGAAAACGCTTGTTGGGGGTTTCCCGAAAATCCCCAAAAAAAACGGCAAAACCCGGGGGGGGGTTTTGGGTTCCCCGCCCCGTTAAACAAAAACCGTCCCCCAAAAACGGGGGGTAAGGTTTGGCCGGGAAAAAATTCATTTGAAATTTTTTTTTTTTTTTCGGCCCCGGGACCCCGGGTTTTTGGGTTTTCCCCAAAAGGAAAAATTTTATCCCCCTCAAAAAAAACCCGGAAACATTGGGAGAAAGGCCCCCCCTTTTTCCCGGGGATTTGAAAAAGCCCAAGGGGGGGGGGGTTTTTTCCGATTTGGAAAAAAAAAAACCCCCTTCGATTGGAAAAAGTTTTGGAAATCCGGGGAAACCAAAGCCCCCCTTTAAAAAAAAAGGGGCAAGGGGTTTTTCCCGGGGGGGAAAAAAAAGTTGGTTTTTTCGGTTTTTTGGGGGTTTTTTTTTTTTAAAAGCCCCCCCCCGTTTTTTTTTTTTTTTGGGGGCCCCGGTTTAAAAGCCCAAAACCGGGGGGGGTTTTCCCCTTCACGGTTTTAAACGGGGTGGGGGCCCCCCTAAAAAAACCGCCCCCCAGACCTAAACTTTTAAGCCAAACAAATCCCGGGGGGGGGGGGGAAAAAGGGGGTTTTTCCCCGGCCCCCAAAAGAAAAACCCCCCCCCTTCCCAAAAAACCGTAGGGGCGAAAAAAAGGTCCCCTTTTTCCTTCCCTGGAAAAAAGAAAAACCTCCCGGTGGGAAAAAAATTTTTTTTTCCCCCAGCCGGGGTTCCTCCAAGAAGAAGACCGCTTTTTTTGCTTTTTTAAACCGGTTGGGGGGGTTTTTTTTCCCCACCCCGAAAAAATTCAAAAATTTTTGTTTGGGGGCGGGAAAAAAATTTGGTTTTTTTTTGGCCCCTTTAAAAAAGCGAAAGGGGTTTTATAAAAACCGCAAAAATTAAAAAATTTTCCCCAACAAACCTGCCCCCCCCCCTTTTTTAAAAGGGGTTTTGGGGGGGTGGAAAAAAAAAACCGAAAAAAAAAGTTCCCCCCCCCCTTAAAAAGAAACCCCAAAGGTTTTTTTTTTTGATCACAAAAAAAAAAAAAAAAGGAAAAAATAAAAACCGTTTTTCGGCCCCCCCACCCATTTGCCCCCGGCCCCCAGCCAAAACCCTTTTTCCCGGGGGGCTGGAAAAAAGGGGAAAAATTTTGACAAAAAAAACCAAGACTCCCAAAAAATCCTTTGAAAAAAAAACGGGGGCCCCGGGTTTAAAAAGTTGAAAAAACCAAAAAAAAAAAAGCCACGCCAAAAAAAAAAAAACCCTTAAAAAAAAATCCCCTGGGGGGGACCGAACAAAACCGCCCCCAAAAGTTTCCCAAAAAAGGGGGGGGGTTGGGGAAAATTGGGGGGGGTGAAAAATGAAAAAAAAACCGAATTTTTTCCCCCCCCGGGCCCCTTGGGTCCGGCCCCCCCCCCCGCCCCCCAGGTCCGAACCTCCCCCCCCCCTCCCCCCCCCACCCCCCCAAAAAACCCCACCTTGAAAAAAATCCAAAAAACTTTCCCCAAACCCGAAAATCCCCTGGGCCCCAATGTTTCCCAAAACAACCCGAAAAATTTGATTCCCTTTACGGTGGGGCCCCGCTTCAACCAAAAGAAAATTTTTCCCGCCCCCTAAAAAATCAAAAAATTCCCCCCTTTCAAAATTTGGGGAAAAATTGGGAAAAAAAAAAAAAAATTTTTTTGGTTTTTCCCCAGCCCCCCCCCCCCCCCATCAAATTCCCCCCCTTTGGGGCCTTCTTCCCCTCCTTTCCCCGGCCCAACGGGGGGGGCGCCCCCCCAAATTGCCCCCCCCAGCCGACCCCCCCCCACACCCCGGGGTTTTTTCCCTTTCCAACCCTAAAAGCCAACCCGGGGGGGCCCCCAAAGGCAATTCCCCCCGCGGGAAACAAGTTGAAAAGGGGGGGGGAAATTTTTTTAAATCCCCCGAAAAACCCTCCCACAAACGGAAACCCCAATGGGGGTTTAACATTCCGGTCCCCTTTACAAACCCCCGAATTTCCCACTGGCCCGGGAAAAACGAAAAAAGGCCCGGGGGAAACCCCCCAAATGGGGAAAAAAAAAAAATGGCCCGGGCCGGAATTTTTGGGTTCAAAAGCCCCCCGGATTTGGAGCCCCCCGGACCCCGAAAAAAAATTGGGGAAAACCGGGGGGAAACAAAGAAAACAATGGGTTTTTTCCAAGGGTTGGGGACGAAAATTCCAAGGTTTTTTTTTTTTTTTTGGTTTTTGGGGGCCCCCTTCCCGCCCCCAAAATTGAAAAAAAAGGGCCCCCCAGTTGGGGAAAAAAAAATGTTTTTTGGAAAAAATGTTCCGGTTTTTCCCCCATTTGCCGCCCCCCTCGGCCCCCGGGGCCTTTCGCCGAACCGGGAAAAAACGCATTTCCCGCCGGGGGGAAAATTTTGGGTTTTTTTTTTTCCCCCTTAACCTGGCGGGGGGGGAAAAAAAAAAAAAAAAAAAAAAAAAAGCCAAAAAATCCCGGGGCTTTTCAAAAAAAAAGCCGGAAACCTTTTTTTGGGTTCCGGACCCCTTTGGGGTTTTTTTTCGGGTTTTTTTTTTCTTTTTCCGGTCCCCGAAAAAACGAAAAGAATGGCCAAATCATGGGAAAGGGCGAAATCGGGTCGCAGAATCCAAAATTTTTCCTGAAAAAAACCCCCCCCAAAAAACCCGTTTCGGGGCCCCTACCCTACCGTTTTCCTTGGGAAAAAAAAAACAAAACCGGGAAACCCCCGCCCCGCCCCCCCCGGGTGGGGGGCAAACTTTTTTTGCCCCAAACCCCCGGCCAAAGAAAAAATTCCTTTCCCCGGTCCCCCCGCCCTGGGCCCACTGCCCCCCCCCCACAAAACCGCCCCCCCCCGGCCAAACCAAAATCCCCCGAAAAACCGGAAAAAAAACGAGAAATTGGGAAAAAAAAAGGAAAATTGGGCGCCCCCGAAAAAAAAGCCAAAATGGGAAAAAATTGGTTGGGAAAACCCCCCCCCCGCCCCCAAATCCCAAAAACCCTTTTTCCGGGTTTCCCAAAAACTCCCCCCCGACCGGGATTAAAAACGGAAAAAAAAAAACCAAACCCCCCTTTGGGCAAACGCCCCTTTTCCCCCCCCCCCGAAAAAAACAAAAACGCAAATTCCCCAAGGGAAAGGCCCGGGGGGGGTATTTCGAAAAAAAAACCGGATGGAAAAAAAAATTTCCCCCGCAAACCCCCCCAACGGAATTTCAAAAAAACCCGCCCCCCCAAAAAGGGAAAAGGCCCCCCAAAAAAGGGGGCGGGGGGGTGGGAAAAAAAAAAAAATCGGAAAAAACCCCCTACGGGCCCGAACGGGGGCGGGGGGTTTTTTGGGAAAATGGGAAAAAATGGGTTTGGGGGGGATAACGAAAAAAAAAAAAAAAAAAACCCCGGTGGGGCCGGGGGCCCCCCCAAAAAACCAAGTACCAAGTTGGGGGGTTTTTTTTTTGGGTCCCCAAGAAAAAAAAAAATGGGGCGGGCCCCCCCCCCCCAAATTCCCCCCCCCCCCTTGGGGAAGCCCGAAAAAAAAATTTTTTCCCCCACCGTAACCCATGGAAATTTCCCTTCCCCCGCCGGTTTTCCCCCGCCCCCAACCTTTGTTTTTTTCCCCCCCGGGGCGCCCCGTCCCGGCCCCCCGGCCCCCCAACCGGGGGATTCGAAAAAAACGGGATCCCCCCCCCCTCCCCTCCGCACCCCGGTTTTTTTTTTTTGGGAAAAAAAAATTTTTTTTAAAAATCCGCGGGTGGTTGGGGGGGGAAAAACGGGATTCAACTCGCGGGGGGTTTTTTGCCCCCCCCCCCCCCGAAAAAATAATCCGGGGGCCCCGGCGGGGCCGGGGGGAAAAAAACCGGGGCCGCCCAAACAAACTTTGGGTTTTTTTTCCTAAAAACCGGGCCCCCGGATTTTTTTTCGCAAAGACCGGAAAGGGGGTTTTTGGTTTTTGGAAAAAACCCGTTTGGAACCCCCACAATCCCGGGCCCAAAACCAAAAAATTGGGCCGGACCGAATTTCCCCCCAACCGGGAATGGGTAACTTGGCCCCCCTTACAAAAAACCCCCGCCGGGGGGAAAATTTCCCGGGGAAAAAAATTCCCCAAACCCCCGAAAAAAAACGATTTTTGGGCCGGGTGCCCTTTTTACTTTCCCCCGGCCCCCCCCCCCCCCCCATTGGGGGGGGGTTTTTGGGGGGCTTTTGGGAAACCCCCCCCAAGGGGGGTTTTTGGGGGAAAAAACCCCCGAAAAGAAAAAAAAAAAAAAAAAAAAAAACTGGGCCCCCCACCGGGACCCCCCCCGTTTCCCCCGGGGTTTTTCCCAAAACCCGGAAAATTTGGGCCCCCAACTTTTAGACCGAAAAAATTTTAAAACCCCGGTCCAAATCGAAGTTTCCCCTAACTTTTGGGGGGGGTTCCCCGAAAAACCGGGGGGTCAACCCCGGGAAAAATTTTTTGGGAAATTGAAATTTGGGGCCCCCCAAAAACAAAACAACGCCCCCAAATTTTCAACGGGGGAAAATTCGGGGGTGCCGGGGGGGGGTTTTTTTTTTTTTCAAAGACCAAAAAATGGTTTTTTTTTGCGCCCTTCCCCCGGGAAAGAAAGGGGAAAAAAAAAAAAATCCCGGCCCCCCCCCCCCCAACCGGTCCTCCGCCGACGGGGGGCCAAACCCTGCGAGGGTTGGCCCTTCAAACCCCTCCCCCCCCCCCCCCCCCCCGGCCCGGGAAATTGGCCCCCCCCCGGGAACAGTGGGGGGAAAAAAACCCCTTCCCCGCCCGCCCCTTCCAATCCACCCCTTGGGAACCCCGGGTTTTTCCCGGGCCCCCGAATTTCCCCCTTTCCCCGGGGGGGTGGGGAAAAACCGCCCCCCCAAAACCTCCCCCCCACGTCCAATAACCGACCCCGATCCAAGTTTTAAAAATGCCCCCTGGGGGTATCCCCCCCGGGCGGGCCGGGGGTTTTGGGGGGCGATTTGCCATCCGACCAAAAACGAAAGCCCCCCCCCCCCCCGGGGAACCAGGTTCAAGGCAATCAAAATCCGATTGGAAAAAAGCCTTTGGGGTTTTTTTTTTTTTTTTTTCTTTCCCCCGAGGGAAAACGGGGGGGGGGGCGGCCCGGGACGGGTTTTTGGAAAAGCCGGAAAACGCCCCCCCCCCCCCACGGCCCCGGTTTTTTTCCCGCCGGGAAAATCGCCCCCGGGGGGGGGAAAAACCAAATTTGGCTTCATGGGGGGCGGGAAACCGGAAAAAACCCAAAAATGGGGGCCCAAACCCGAAAAAAAAAAAAAACGGAACCCCGGGGGGCCCCCTTTTCTAAACGGGTTGGGGGGTCCGGCCCCCCCCCCCCCTTATTCAAAACCCCAACACCCCCGAAGTGGCAAAAAATCGTTTTTTTGGGTGGGGGGGAAACTCCCCCCCTAAAAACATCAAAAAGGCAAAACGAAACCGGGGAAAAAACGGGGAAAAGTTTTCTTTCGAAAACCCCGCCCTCGTTTGGAACCGGCCTTTTTTTTGGGGGGGAAAATTCTCCGCGGGGCCCCTACCCCCCGGAAAAAAACGAAGTCCTTCCCCGCCCTTTTTCCCCCTAATTTTTACCCCGGGACGGGGAAAAAAAACGAAAAAAAAAAAAAAAAAAACAAAACCGGTTGGCACCCTGGGCCCCCACCCCTTTTTTTTTTTTTTTTTTTGGCGATTTTGGCGCCCGGAAAAATTTTGCCCCCGGCCCCCCCGAAAGGAAAAACCCGGGTTCCCAGCCTTCCCCCGGTTCCCCCCAAAAATCCCTCGCCCCCCGCCCCCCTTAACACGCAAAAGTGGGGAAAAAATGGCCCCGGGAAAGGAAAACCCCTTCCGGGGGTTGGTTCCCCAAAAAATTTCCCCCGGCCCCGGGGGGGCCCCCCCCCAAATGGAAATCCCCAAAGCCTTTTCCCCCCCCGAATTGGGAAAAACCCCCGGAGGGTCCCCCCCCGTTTTTTTTTGGGCCCCCCCCCCGCCCCCGGTGGGCCCCGGGCCCTTTTTTTGGTATGGAAAACAAAAAGCCCCGTGCCCCGAACAATCCCAACCTTCCTTGTTGGGCCTTGGGAATCTTTTTTCTCAAACGGCACGGCCCTCCCCGGGGGAAAAGAAAGTTTTTTTTTCCCCCCTCAAAACGCCTTTCCCCCCCCATCAGGCCGGTTTGGGGGGAAAAACAAAAACCGGGGAAAAAAAAAAGTTACCGCCCCCGGGCCCCCCCCCAATGGGGTTTTTTTTTTTTTTTTTTTGGCCCACGAACCCCCAAAACCCCAATCCCCCCCCTCTGGGGGTTTTGGGGAAAGGCCCCCCCTTTTAAACTAAACTTCCCGGCAAACGAAAAGGCCCCCCCAAACCCGGAAATTTTCCCACCAACGCAAAAAATTCCCCCCCCCCCTATGTTTCCGGGCCCCCTTTTTTTCAAAAAGTTGGGCCACGGAAATTTCCCCCTTGGAAAAAAAACAACTAAAGTTGGGTCCCCCCCTGGGGACCCAAAACCCTTAAAAAATTTTGAGGGGGGTTTTGGGGGGGGGTTTTTTTTTTGTTTTTTTACCGGTTTTGGGGGGCCCCGCTAGCCCCCCCCCCCCCCGGTTTTTTTTATTGGCCCGTGACAACCCGGGGGTTGGCCCCCCCCCCTTGGCCCCCCCCGGGGGGGGGTTTCCTGGGGTTTTTTTCCCCCGGGATTTTTTTAAATTCCGCCCCCCCTCCCCCAATGGGAAAAAAAATTAAACGTGGTGGCCCCAAAAATACCCCCGAAAAAAAAGCCCCCGGGAAAAAAAAAAAAAAAAAAAAACGGGCCCCCCCGCAAAAGGCCCCCCGGAGTTTTTGCAAAAAAATTGGGCCCCCCCCCCCCCCCCCTTGTTTTTGGGGCCTTTTCCCCCCCCTCGCCTTCGCGGGGCCGGGGGGGGGTTCGGGGGCTAAACTAAAAAAAAAAATTCCGAACCCCAAAGAAAAAAACCCGCTTTTTTTAGCCCTCGGGTTTTTTTCCCCCCCGTTTCTTGGACAAAAAAAAGCAAAATTTGCCCCCGGGGGGGGGGGGGAAATCCCCAAATTATAAGGGTGGGGTTAATTGGGGGGGATTCTGTTTTTTAAAGATTCTTTTCCAGCCCAACCCCAGATTTATTCTTTTTTTTTAAAAAACAAAAAAGGGATTTTCCCAAAACTTTAAAAAACGGTAAGTTTTTTTTTCCCCCCCCCCGGTTCCCCCCCCCACCTTTTTTTAAATTTTGAAAATTCCCCGCCGTTTCCCCCCTGGGAAAAAGCCCCAAACCCCTTCGGGGCCCCCCGCCCCCCCGCCAACCGGAAAAAAAATTTGTTGAAACCCCGGAAAAAAAAGCGGGTTTTTGGGGGTGGTGGGAAAAAAAAAAAACAATTTGGTTTTTTCCGCCCCCCCTTTTTTTTTTCCCGGGCCCCCCCCCCCCCTCCCCCTCCCCCCGAGGGGGGGCCCCGACCCAAACCTTTTCCGCCCTTTCCAAGGCCTTTGGGGCCCCCTTTTTTCCCGTTCAAAAACCACCTTGGTCCCCGGGTTCCAGAAAAAAACCCAAAATTTCGAAACCAAACAAAGCCAAAAACCCATAAATTGGGGGTTTTCCCCCCCCCCCCAAGTTTTTTTGGTGCTATGATGAAACCAGTTTTTTTTCCCCCCCCCATTCCCTCCCCCTCCCCTTTTGGGGCTTGTTTGGGGGAATTTTCGCCCCCCCCCCCCATGGGGTCCCCTTTTTTTTTTTTTCCCCCCTGTCCCCGCCCCCGGGCCTTTTTTTTTGAAAACTTAACCCCCCCCCGTTCCCCTTCCTTTTTTTTGCGGCCCCCTTGTTTTTCGCTTGCCCCCCCCCCCCTTTTCCCCCGGGAAAAGTCCCCCCGTTTTCCCGTTGGGGCCCCCGGGTTTGGGAAGAAAAAAAATTTTCCGCCCCGTCCCCCAAAAAAAATCGACCCAGGGGGGGGCCCCCGAAAAAAAAAGGCCGGTCCCCCAATCCGCCTTGGCAAAAAAAGAAAGGGTTCGGAAAAATTTGGATTTTACGGCCCCGGAATTAAAAATCCTTGAATTTTTGAAAACCCCGGAACACGAAAAAATTTTAAGTCCCCAATCAATCCGGGGGGGGCGGGGCTTTTCCGTTTTTTTTAAAAATCAAAACCTTCCGCGATTTGCCCCAATGGACGTTTTTTTTTTTTTTCCCCCCCGCAAAAAAACGGGTTGGGGGGGGGTCCCATCGGGGGTTTGGGGGGAATTTCCCTTTGGGAAAAAAAAAAAAAAAAAAAAACCCCCCGCCCTTGAAAAAAATAACCCCCCTTTCCCGAAAACGAAATTCCAAAAAAGTTTTTTTTTTTTTGAAAGCCCCGTTTGGTTTTTTAAAAACACAAACAACCTTTGCCCCCCTGGGGCGGGAAACCCGGGCCATTTCGTTTTCCAAGAATCCCCCCCCTTCCCTCCAAGGGTCCCCCGAGGGAAAAAAAAAAAAAAAAAAAAAACCGGTTTTTTTTTTTCCCGGGGAAAAAAAAAGGGAAAACGCCCCCCGTGGTTCCCCCCCTGGGCAGTTTGGTTGCCCCCCGGGTCCCGAAAAACCCAAAAACCCCCGCCCCCCCAACCCGAACCCCCGCGGGGGAAACCCCCCCCACCCGCCCCAACACCGGGTTTTTTCGCTTTAATTCCGGTTTTTGGGCCGAAATTGGGAAAAAAAAAAAAACCCCTAACGGTTCCGAAAAAAGTCCCCGTCCCCCCACCGAATTTCGAAAAAGGGGGGGGTTGGGGAAATGGGCCCCAAGCGCGCCGCCAGGCCCCAAGGTTTGCCCCTTCCCCCGGTTTCGATAAGCGGGGGTTTCCCCCCCGGCCGGCCCCGGAATTTTTGGCTTTTGGGGTTCCCCCCCGAAAACGAAAAAAAAACCAATTTCCCGGCCGGGGAATAACCCGCCTTTTAAACTGGCAAAACACCCCGGACAAAATTTTCGGTTTTCCAAAACGAAAAACCAAAAAAAACCATCCGGGTTTTTTTTTTTTTTCCCCAGAGTCCCGTTTTTTTTGGGGGGTTGGGAACCAAAAAACCCCCGTTTGAAAACTTTTTGGAAAAAAAAGGGGGCCCCCCGGGGAAACCCGAAACAAACCACGGCTTTTTACGAAAAACCCCCCCGACACTTCAAAAAAAAAAATTTGTTGGGGCAAAAGCCCCCGAAACCGGGTAACAAAAAAAGCCGGAAACCCCTGGAAAAAAAAAATTGGGTTCGGGGTGGGGGGCCCCCCGGGGGGGTGGTTTTTTTGTTTTTTTAATCCCGCCCCCCCCCCGGGGGAACCCAGGTTCCCCACGGTTCGAAAAAAAAAAATCTCCACTTCCCGGGGTTAACCCCCCCAAGGCCGGGGTCGGAAAAATCTTTCTTCCCTCCCCGGTCTCTCTAATTGGGGGGTTCGGTTTTTTTCCCCCCCCAAACTTTCCCCCAAAACACCGAGGGGGAAAAAAAAAAAAAATCCCCACCCCCGGGCCCGGGGAAGGGGGGTTCCCCCCCCCCCCAAATTTTTGGGGTTTTTTTAAATCCGTTGGGGGGGGGGGGGGCCCCAAAAAGTTTTCCCCCGGTTTTTTGCCAAAACCCGGGGTTTTTTTTTTTAAAAAGAAAAAACAAGGAACCAAACGGCGGGGAAAAGAAAAACCAAGCCCCGAAAAAAAATCCCCCCCGGTTTTTTTCCCGGATGTTCCCCCCGTTTTCAAACCAGAACCCGAATGACCGAGGGGGGAAAAAGGTGGGGGGGGCCTTTCACAAAAAAAAAAAATGGGGCCCCCAAAGGGCCCTTTAACCTGGGGGAAAAAATAAACGGTTTGGCCGTGGCCCCCCCCTCCCCCCCGCCCCGGATCGCCCTTTTTTTTTTGCCCGGGAAAAAGCCCCCGTCGAGATTCGCCGGGGTTTTCCCCGGAAATGGGTCCCCCCCAATGGAAAAAAAAAAACGGAATTGGAACAAAAAAAAAAGAAGCCGGACCAAGTTCAACCTTCCCGAAAAAATGAAATTTGGGCGCCGAAAAAGGGTTGGGTTTTTTTTTCCCACGCGGGGGAAAAAAAAAAAAAAAAGGGGTCCAAGAACGAAAAAAAAAAGGCCCCCGAATTTTTTTCCAATTTCCCCCGGGTTTTTCCCCCAAAGGCCGGGACCCTTTTTTTTTTAAACGGATCCGGAAACGGAAACAAAAAAAAAACAAGAAAAAAACCGACCCCCCCGGAAAAAAACCCTTTGGGGCCGAAGGGCAAGCACCCGCCCCAAACGTTTCCGGGTGCAAAAAAACCCTGGGGGGGCCCCGTTGGTTAAACTTTCTTCCCCCCCGTCCCAACCCCGGGAAAAAAAAAAAAAAAAAACCCGTTTTTCCCCCCCCCCCCCGATGCCCCCCCCGCCTCGATTTTTTCCCCGGGCCCCCAAAAGGTAAAAAACGGGGGGAAAAGGTTCTTCAGCCCCAAACGGCCCCCCCGGGCAACCCAAACAGCCCCCGGGCGAAAAAAAAAATGGCCCCCGGGAGGGCCCCCCATCCGGGGAAAAAAGTTTGGGGGGTCGCGAAACAAAGAAATGTTCCGCATCTTTCCCGGGGTCCCCCAAAAACTCCCCCGGACCCACCGGGGTTTGTTTTTTTTTTCCCCCCCGAATAAACCAAAAAACAGGGGGTGGGGGGGGGATCACAAAAAAGCGGGGGGGGGGGCTTTGAAAAAACTTGCAACAAAAAAGTTTCCCCCCCCAAACAGGCAAGGCCATTTCGGGGGGCGGGGGATTTAACACCCTTCCTTGAATCAAATTTCCCGGGAACGTGGGTTTTCCCCGGAAAACCTTGTTTTTTTTTTTTTTTTTGTTGGGGGGGGGGGGTGGGAAAACAAAATTTCCCCTGGAAAATTTTCCGCTCCCCTTGGGTTTTTTAACGGGAAAAAAGCCAAAATTAATCGTGTTTTGGGAAAGCCCCAGCTTTATGGCACCCCCTTCAAAAAATCTTTTTGAAAAAAAACCAAAAAAATTAAAAAAAGGGGCCCCCCTTTCCCCGCCCCACGCCCCATGGGCAAAAAAAACCCCGTTGCCCCAAACGGGGGAAAAAATTCCGAAAATTTGGGAAAAACCCGGTTTTCACCCCAAACGGCCCCCGGCCCCCCCCCCCCAACCCCACCAAAAAAAAAAAACCGGGGCCCCTTTTTTTCCCCGGCCCCCTTTTTTTTCCCTCCCATCCAAAAACCCCGCCCAAAAAACAAAAAAACCCAAGAAACCCGGTGGGGGGGGCCCCCGGGGCCCCCCCCCCGCCCAACCCCCCTTCCCTTTTCCCCCAAAAAACCCGGGGCCGGGGGGTTTTCAAAAATCCCCGAGGCGGGGGGGGGGGCTTCCGCCCGTTTTGGGGGTGTGGGAAAAAAACCGGAAAAAAATGGGGAATTCCCCCGAAAAAAGAGTTCCCCGTTTTCCAGAAAAAATTGAAAAAAAAAATCAAAACCCCCCCCCGAAAACTTTGGGGCCCCCCCCCCCCCCCATCAAGAAAAAAATTTTCCTAACGGGCCGGAAAAAAATCCCCTTCGGGATGGGTTTCCCCCCGACGGCAAAAAAAACCCCCCCTTTTGAAAAAAAATAACCCCCAAGGGGGTTTTTTTTCCCCCCCCCCCCCCGGGGGCCCGGGAAAAATTGGCCCCCCCCGCCAAATGGAAAAATGGGGGGAAACCCCGTTTTTGGGAATCCGAAAAAAAGTTTTTTTTCCCCCCCCCCCCAAATCCCCCACTTTTGAAAGGACCAAAATTTTCCGACAAAGATGGTTCCGCCGTTCCCCCCCCCGCCCCCCCGACAACCCCCCGTCAAACCAAAAAAATTGGGAGGAAAAAATTCTCCGGGTTTTTTTGTTTTCCCAAAATTTGGGGGAAAATGCCAAAGGCCCTTTAACCTCAATTCAAAAGGGGGCCCCCGTATTTCCCCAAAGCGTCCGTTCCAAAATAAAAACCAAAACGCCCCCCCAAAAAATTTTACAACCACCCGGCCAGCGGGGTTTGGGGCCTTTTTTTGCGGGGGGAAATTGGGGTTTGCCTTTTGCCCAAGGCAGAACGAAATGGGACCCGGCCCCCCAAAAAAATTTCCCACAAAAAACCGCAATTGAAATGGGGAAAAAAAAAAAAAATTCCCGACAAAAAAGGCCCCCCGAAAAAAGCCCCGGGGGGGCAATAACCCCCCAAAATCCAAAAATGGTTTCCAAGGGGCGGGGCCCCCCCCCCCCCCTTTTCCCCCTCAGCGTCCCCCGGAAAAGGGAAAACCTTTTCCGGACGGGAAAAAAAGAAAACGCCAGCCCCCCCGGGCAAAAATTCCCCCCCCGGCCCCCCCGGGGGGAAAATGAAATTTTCCCCCCCTTTCCGGTCCCCAACAAACGGAATGGAAAAAAATTAAACCAACCCCTTTGACCCCCAAAAAAAAATCAGCGTCCCCAAATGCCCCTAAAAAGGGGGGTTTTTTGGGAAACCCGTTCCCAAAAACCCCCCGGCGTTGCCAAAACTTTTTGGGGGTTTTTTTTTTTTTTTCATCCCCCAAACGGGGGCGGGCCCCCCCCCCCCCCCAGCCCCCGGAAAAAGCAAGCCCCAAAACAAAACTTCACCACCCGGGAAAAAACCTCCCCCCCCCCCGGCCCTGAAAAAAAAGTTTTTTTGTTTTTCGGCCCACCCGAAAGTTTTTTTTCCCCCCCGGAAAAAAAAAAATTCCCCCGATTTGCAAAAAATTCCCCAATCCCACTTTGCCGAAACACTTGGACCCAACCCTGGAAAAAAACCGGGGAAACCCCCGGCCCCACGTTTTTTGAATTTTTTGGTTTCCCCCCGCCCCAACCGTTTGGCGGGGGGAAAAGGTTTTTTTTTTTGTAAACAAATGGAAAAAAGGAAGGTCCCCCAATGGGGGGCCCGGGCCCCGGGGAAAAAAGGGGGGGGGAAAAAAGCCCCCGAACGCCCTTCCCCCCAATCCGCCGGGTTGAAAAAGCCCCAAAATCCCCCTAAATTCCTTTTCCCGGGGTCCGATGGTGACGCCAAAACCCGGGTTTTTTTCCCCGAAATCCCAACCCAACCCCAATGAAACGAAAAAAAAACTCCCGTTTTTCCCCCCTTGGCCCCTTCTTGCCCGAAAAAAAAGAAAAAATGGGGGGGGAAATTTCTCTTCACAAAAACAAACAACGGGGAAGGAGGGGGAGGAAAAAAAAAAAGAAAGAGAAATTCCCCCAAATTTTCGGCAAAAAAAGAAAAAAAAGGGGCCCAAGGGAAAAAAAAAAAAACCCGAGTTTTTTTTCGGGTTCCCCCCCCATGGGTTGGTTTGGAATTCCGAAACCCCCCGTTTTGGGCCGGGGTCCCCCCCAAAAACCATCCCGAAAACCCCGATAAAGAAAAAAAAAAAATAGGAAAAAAATTTTGGCCCTCAAAAAAAACCGGGGGGGCGAAAATGGGGAAAGGGGGTCCGCCTTTTTTCCCTTTTCCCCCCCCCCCCCGCCCCGCCCCCCCCCCCAAATTGCCTTCTTTCCAATTTTGGGGGTTTCAAAAACTTTTTTTTTCGGGGGGCCCACGGGGGGGTGGGCCGGGGGACAAATCAACCGGTGGGGCCCGGGTCCGTTTTTTTTTTTCCCTCCCAAGTTTTGGCCCCCAGTTTTTTCCCCCCGGAAACAGTTGGAAAAAAAAAAATTTTTTTTGGAAACATTTTTGGGTTCAAATCCCGAAAATTCCAAAACCTTTTTCGCCCCCCGAAAAAAACAACCCCTCCACCAAAAAAAGGCCCCGAAAAAAAAACCCGTTTTTTCCCCGGTGTGGGGGTTTAAAAAAAGTTTGGGGGCCCCCCCCCCCCTTTCCTTTTCGCCCTGGGCCCCCCCCCCCCCGCCCCCCCCCGGTTTTTGAAAAAAAAAAATTTGAAAAAACAAGTTTTGCCCCCAAAAAACCGGGCCCGGGGGGGTTTTGAAACGTTCCCCCCCCAAAAAAAAAACCCCCCAAATTTAGGGCCCCCCCATTGGGAACCCCCCCCGCCCTTTGGGAAAAAAAAAAAAATCCCGGTCCCCCAGGGTTTTTTAAACTTTTTTCCCATCCCGTTGTTTTGGGAAAACGGGGAAGGGATTCTCCCCGCCCCGGGGGAATTTGGCCCGGGGGCCCCTTGGCCGGTTCCCTTTTCCCTTCCGGTCCCCCCCGATTTTCCCCTTTTTCGAACCGCCCTTGAGGGAAAAAAAAAAAAGGGGGGGGGCCCCCCGCTTTTTTTGGGACAATGCGGGAATGAAAAAAAAAAAAAAAAAAAAAAAAAAAAAAAAAAAAATAAATTTGC
>Ga0163217_1002577_pt1 | contig 17705 bp, 15 predicted proteins | sample SynspAceP_FD_185933 | JGI IMG/M metagenome (GOLD analysis project Ga0163217, IMG submission 185933) | Saline lake microbial communities from Ace Lake in Antarctica - Synechococcus sp. Ace-P (PacBio error correction) | ecosystem: Environmental > Aquatic > Non-marine Saline and Alkaline > Saline ...
CTCCGCAACAAACACAAAAAAAGGAGGGGAAAGGAGGAAATCTCGGGCCGGTCGATGAATTGCCCGGAAAGAATGGTCCGACCCGTTTTTTTTTTCCCCGTCAAGCCTTTCCCCCGCGGCCTGAAAACTGGCGCAAGTTTTCGGAAAGCCTCGACCCCGGTTTCAAGTGCTTGTTCCGGCTCATCCGAGGGGCGGGGACAAATTCCTGGCGATTGAACAACAAAAGAAAGCCCTCGTTTGGAATAATCCGAAGGTCCGCGGAAGCGGTTAAAGCGCCGCCATTGACCGACAAGCCCAAATCATCGACGGGGCAAATGTTCGGATATGGCAACGGCCATCGGCACCATTTGATCCCAGCCTACGTCCGACCAAAATGCGCTGAGCCATGTTTAATGACGTCGAAAATCCCCAAGCGCTTACTGGCCCGAGCCGGCTTTTGCAATCGGGGTTTTTGAACGCATCTGGATTTGCCGACCCCCTTCGTAATGCCCGCGCGCGGCGGGGAAATTCATCGCCGGGCAAACTCGCCCGAGGTTCGCCGCTCATCACCGGCCAAGAATCACAACGCTGAATGGGGCCAGTGGGTGGGAAACAGTAGTTCAAGGGCAAGATTTTGGTCCTGACCTTATCGTTAGGGCCCACCGAGCCGATGGACATTCGCGTCTATGCAACCCCGACTACCTATTTCAGTACGAACAATCCCGATTCAAACGTTAAATGGCCAAGTTGAACACAACAACAGACCCGACATGCGCAACGATGTCCTGGGCGAAGGCACAAACATGATTCGCAAGGAATTTACGTCAAACGGGTTCCTCTTCCAGCTTGCTTCGCTCTCGTGCTAAGGCGGGACTAACCGGCTTTGGCGCAACGCACGACCAGGCTGTCGCTCTGGACCGGAGTTGGCTTGGACGGACTGATATAATAATCAGCTAGGGTGGTTCTAGGGAGCATTGGCAAAGCATGCGGTGGCCCAATGCTCTACAATGTGAAAAGATCATCTATCCCCACCTGTGCTGTTTCATTTTCCGCGCGAGGGCAACGTCCGAACTCTTAGCGCAACCCGCGCCGGATATGGCCTTGCCCTAGGCAACTTCCTACTGTCGGGCCGAACCGTTTTCCATGCGCCCGTCAGATAGGATTAATAACCTTAATTCAAAAGCGATTTGCGCAAGGCTGACGCGCTGTCATATCACACCGTGGCAGCTTTTTGTTCCGCATTTGGCGTGTGACGTATTCGTGCACGATCTCTCGCAATCAGGGTCAGGCGGCAAAGGGAGCGTCGAGGATCATGCCAACAACGATGAGCGAGGGTCGTAACTAGGTCGTGCCCAGCGATTTTCTGTATGTGCGCTTGGCTCAGAAACGATTGTCTCCCCCTTCCTAAGGAATGTCAAATCCGTCGGGAAGCGCCAATAATTTCGTCATGCACCGCGCAAGCTCGGCCGCACTGATAACTGCGCATGCTGTGGCTTTCGGCGGCGGAAACCTCGAGATGTTGTCTCAAATGATCGATTAGCCGGCAAAAGCTCTAACGCTCTCTGCAGGTGCCGATGGAGGACCGATCTGGGAAGACGGCCTAGAGGCTTCAGTTTTTGACCGCAATCAGGAAACGAGACCTCACCGGCGGTGGCTGCGAATCTAACTAAGAGCTTCGGCCAACGCGCTCTTCCCTGCGTTTCGAGGCTCCAGAATACACAGGCATCCCCTGGTTGCAGTCGAATCGAGATGTCCTGTAGGCTATAATTGTGGAAACGTCCCCCCGCGGAGGGGCTGGTGTCTGGAGAACAGGATGAAACCGATATTGCGCCTCTCGGCGCAGGGAGTTCAACGTTTCGAGTGTCGGCGCATGTGTTTCAAAATAGGATGTAGCTGTCGAATGTGCGGCCGCAACGCAGCGATTAGCGCCAGCACCGTGATTTGGTGCAATGGTGCACAACTGCGCCCGCAAGATGGATGCGCCATAATCATTCCGGCGGAAATTTTTCACCTGATTACGCAAAACAGCACGCACCGTGAGGATCGCCGATTGCAACGATCAGGGCGAAACGTTTTGCCTGAAGGCTTGCCCAATGCAATCAGGGGCAGAATGCAACGTTGTGGCCAAACAGGCTGCTGCCTGCAATCCCAAGCCAATATGCTCGCAAGATCATCTTGCATACGCATGGCGCGCAGGGCTCGGCCAGTCGGCGGACCTTTGATACGACATGTCAGTGGAAAGTTGTCTTGAGCGACAGAGGCGATACTGTACTAAACGGCTCAACAGGGGCCGAACACCACCATACACAGGCCAACGCAGGCCGCGGAACGGACCATTGTCCCAACCTATGGATGGATCAGATAGCAGCGCCATCAGGATATCGGTACAAACGGCATATCACACACACTCACGAATGCGGGGCTGGACAACAGTCGCCCTGAGGTGAAGCCAATTGCTGCAGAGCGGTGCTCCCTCCCTCGTGCGCGCGGCTATGATTTTGAACGCTGATCCAATGCCTAAAGGCATGCACCCAACGTCATATCCAAGCGCACTGAAATATGCGCGCCAAAAGCCGTTGGCGTCGTGAGAAATCAAAATAGATCCAGGAAAACAGTATATAGAGCAGCACTATCCGAATAAATCAAGAGGTCAAATAGACTCCGCCTTAGGCAAAACACGGTCGTATATCTGGATCATATAGATAGGGAAAACCCCACCCCCCCCCAAAGTCCCCCCCCAAAAAAGCATCCCAAAAAAAAAAAGGTTGACCAATCCATGATCGAACGAGCATAAGCCGATCTCACACCTGCCTGAGCGCTTTAAGGCGATTCATAGATATTCTGCGTGGGCACGTTACCTAATAACCCCAATACAATCGTCATTTTTGGCGGCTATGTTTTCGGACCTGTTATTCAGAGCTAAAAGAATTCCTTTACTAAACTGCAAAAATCGGCGACGCGCAAAACGTCTTGTTAGGGGTTCAAATTGGAATATCATTCGTGCGCGAGGTAGTGCCGTCGTCAACTGCAAGGCCCCGCCCGAATAGAAAAAGAACGAAAACCGTAGATAAGCACCCCAAATATGCACCGTGTAAGTGATTAGGCTTAGGCCAACGAAGAGCTAAAACCCAGCACATCGATTGTCGCAATGTTGGGTCCCCTGAAAATTTTTTAGCGGCAAAGCCCGCCAAAGTGCGAGCCATAGCCGACGGAACAGAAAAACAAAGCCGGCGCCAAACGCTTGCGATGAAAAGCAAAATTTGTGATACTTGTGGTTGTGCATCCGTATCTGTTTAAGCCAATATGCAGCCCGATCCCTGTCATGGCGCCTCAATGTTGACCATGCCCCATGGAAAATCGCGATTCTCCATAGGGCACTTTGAAGCGAAAATGTTGGCGTAGCTCATTGAAACCTGATCGTGTGCGGTTAGAAGAGCAGATAACGAGAATGTAGAGGGCCACCACACCGACGATAGCACAGCCACTTTTGCGCGAGTTCTTCGACACAAGAAGCCCATAATATCAAGAACTATCTGGCACGAGAGGGGCGGAGTGCGCGTGGAAAGAGACAGAAGCAACTGGGCGCAGATTTTAATGCCAGTATCATCACCCGCAACCCAAAACTGTGCTGCCGCGCCAGACCCGGACAAAATATAGGCGACGTGCAATGGATTGCAACAATCGCCAATGAATGGGATGGCCTCGAAAGCGTAGCCTGAACGGCGCTCCAATCCATCCGGCGATCTGATCGAAAGGTAGGCGGCGTAGATCAGACTGTCATTTGCCAAAAGCTGATCGAACGAGGTGCGTTTTGGGATTCGATATGCGAGGGGAAAAGCAGAGCACAATCAACGTCGTCAGAATTTTTTATTAAGGCGGCAAAACTATGTCTGTCTCGACATAGCACGTTCGAGTTAAGTACGCCCTAGGAACTAAACCCGATGGACCTGGTTTTTCCGTCGCTTGCTGGGATTATTAAGTCATCAGGGAGAGCCCACCCACAAAGAAAATGTAGAGGAACAAAAATCCGTTTAGTTTGGATGCGCCGGAATGCCACAAAAAACGCACAGCAGCGGTACGATGACGCAAGCAGAAGGATCTGGTCCGGTTAGATAGACGCCACGATGCTAAAGCCGCGGGGAGCAGCAGCAAGCATATAACACAAGCACTACCATTGAGAACAGAGGGTTCGGCGCATCAGACGTCGTTTTGCGGCAGTCACGGTCGGGGGGTATAATCGTATTCTAAGTCCAAATCATAGCTGTCTCTCACAAGCAAGAATCGCGTTTTTAGCTGACGTGGACGGCTAAGCTTTAATATTATACTCCGAGTCCTGGGAAATCGATTTTTGATGGCTTGCACGGCTGGTTTTTGAAACGATGTCAAGCTTATGCCTAGATCCGCCGGCTTTCTTCCTCAGCAGGAGCCGCTCGAGCTTGAGGCGTTGCGTGCGTCGCGCGCGAGACAGGCATTGCCGCGGGCAAATGCGATCCTGCTGCCTCGACGAACGGCAAATCCTGCAAAAGAGATTTCGGATTTTTTTGTATCTGGACGACGATAATTTCGGGGTGGCATAAAAAACCTTTCTGCAAGCTGTTGGGATGCCCTTTGCTTTCGACGGCTGGAAAGGCGGTCAGTCCCGTATGAACGCGGGCAACAGGAGGTTGGTTGTGCGCCTGGCTGGAAGCGCGCTTCTGTCGCTCGACTGTCGAGATGCAGCGGCCCATGTCGCAGCTGAGTGCGGTCTGACTACTCCATTCTGGCTTGCATCAAACTTCTGGCCCGACTGGGCTTTGAGTACCGCAAGCCCAAGCCCCTGCCACGCGTGGCATCAGCGGAAAAACAGGCGCTTTCATCGCATTTTACGAACGCTGAATGCGTGAGTTGCCAGCAGATGAAGCGTCTACTTGCCGATCGGTCATCCGGAATTACAGACAAGCCTGCGTTTTTGGCTGGGTGAAGGTCGGATCAAATCCAGCGTTGTTCTAAGCACGGCAGGGCGCGTCGGTGTGACATTCATGGGGCTGGTAAACCTCGAAACCTTCGATGGCACCCTTTGTCGGCCCAAACCGTTGATGGGGTAGTGCAGCAACAGCTTCTGACCAAGATACGGAAGCGGCGCACCTGACAAGCGGCATCATTTCATGTAATCTGGGGAAAACGCGGCTACACAAGCCCGATGTCAGGCTTCTCGCAGGGCGCTTTTGCCGTATCCATCTGATCCAGCTGCGCCTTACTGCCTATCTCAATCCAATGAGCGGCTTTGGGCCGTCTTTGCTCAATACGTTACCCACAATCGTACTACCCAATTGTCAAAACGCAGTTCGCCGACGCCAATCCTTGCATTCATGCGTGAAACCATCCGCAGAATGGACGAAAGTTCGCGACAAGGTCCTCAGACAACTTCCGCGTCATAACCCACGAAAACTTTCGGGTTTTTGAAGTAGAGGAGGTATATACGTAAAAATTAACGTGGCCCGCCTGCTTGGTGCCAAAAGCAAACACTATGGCATCGCTGATATAGTCACAGCTTGAGCAAACTGATCGAAGAGGCTGGTAATGGCAAATGACCTACTCGGTGTGGGGATGAGATTGGGGCAAACTGGGACAGGGTTGCATGCCCTAAACTCTTTTGCCGCTGCGATTTTGCTGATGGCTGGCGGCGCTACAGAGCGACACGTCGGAATTAATTCGAACGCGCTTGAACCACAAGGGATTTATTGGTTCTTCTCGCCGGGATTTGAGCCGGTTCGCGATGCCCACCGTTAGTTGAAACAAGTCTAGTCTCACCGGCGGGTCAGGCAGCCCTAATCCTGATCCAATAAAATTTTACGGACAACTCGGCGGCTGTTCAGAGTTTGTTTAATACGGCCGGCGATAGTTTAAGGTGCATTAATCAAAGCATGCGGCAGCGCCCAGCAATTGCGATGTGGTTTGAACCATGAATCGGACGCGTCCCGTCAGCGCTGGGGCAACATTGAATACGTATTCGCCGTTGCGCCGCCCATGCCGGACGGGCAGCCTGTCGCTTGCCGTTAAGTTTTAATCGTGAAAGATGCGTTGGGAATGAGGTGACCCAGGCTAGAACAACGCAAAGCAGTTGAAGTTTGAGGCATCAGTCTGCACATACCCGCATTTTGCGGGCCACTGTTTGAACTATCCAGGCTTGCTCGGGGGGGCTGCTGGACGGTGGACTGCGCTATCTACCTTGGGTGGGGATGCCTTTACACTTTCCACAGGCACTCCATCGCTATCCGTCCGAATAACGACACTACGCCTGCTGAATGACACGAACGGAGGATATGGAACCTTTTATGCACTGGTAAACTCGAACGGGGCGATGACGCTACGGGTCAGGCGGCGAGCAGCTCGGGCAGATGCCGGCGACATCTCCGCTTTGCGACCATCCTTAGCAGCGGCGGGGGGATAAAAACCTGAATGCTGCGTACCACGGTCGGTAGATGAAGCCGGCGGCGGTGTTATTCCTGTTTGGCCGAAGGGGTCATAGGCTTACCCTTCAAACCGCGGGTCACTCGGTCGATACCTTTTGTGCGTTTGAGGCTGTCCTGATCCTGCCAACGTGATACCACGGTCGTGGACGGATAATGGCGTCAATCGTTCAACGGGATTCAACGCCCGGCTTAGGTTGCGTGACTAACTTTGGCGAAAGGGCGTGCCCGAATCCTCTTTCTAGACAGCGGATCGGCGGTCCGGCTGAAATCTGTTTTGATTCGCGAAAATTGTCGTTTGGGATGCGAATGGAATGGGAAGTTATGGGGCTTGGGTTATCGCGTCGGACGTTTTGTGCAAATCAACTGTACGTCCTCGTAAGGAAATACCCGTAGGGAAAACTCTTTTTCGAAGAGGCAATCATGGTCACGCATCGGGCTGCAAGGGCTGCGCGGCCACCAATTACGTATAATGCAGTAGGTGTTGTGAACCTTGACGAATTTAACGCTTCGTGCGCCGGTCTGGGGGCGGGACCGGCCTGCGATGGTTGGGACCTTCCTAGGTTGGAAATAAGTTTAGCAACGGAAGGCCACAAATGCCAATTGTGCGATAATCCGAATCGCCACGCGTTTCGCATTCGTCGGGATATAATCGAAAGTGGGGCACGTTACAATGCCGCGTTGAGGCTGAATCAGATAGCGATGAAAATCCGCGGCAGAAATAATTGTCTTCACAAAATACCATCGCGGGAGAACGCGCAAATTTGCTGTATCTGGTGGTGGCGGTGAACGTCCCCTAATTCGGGCTCCTTCCGTAATAATTTAATTCACCGCATGAAATATAAAAAGCGACGTATTTCCGCTCGCGCATAAACACCGGAAACTTGGCCGCACGGTACAGTCGGGTGGGCGGACAACGTGGCAATCGCCGGATCAACAATGAACCCGAAGTATGGTGCCGTCATCATGGGTTGGGGAGTTTCCTTCGGTTTTCGGGAGGTTTGCTCATATGCACACCTTGGGTCGATGATCGCTCTCAAGTGGGGACAATATGGGGGGCGGGCGGGGGCAAATAGCGCCCGCTGCGTTCATCTTCCGCTCCCAAGAGTTGCGCCTGAAAACATGCTATGCGACCGAATCGTTTGGCAACACCCGGTGGCCGAAGGGCCTTTATCGGAGCTGTGTTTTCGACGGGCCTAAGCTGTTGCCGCGCTGACTGCTTTTCCCGCAAAGTCAGCGCGGGGTTTTCGACCCAATGCCAGGATATAATGGGCCAGATCAAGGTTAAACGGGAGCGCCATGGGACTAAATGTTTGCAAACGGCGTATGTCGCCCATAGCCAAACGGTCAAACCTGTAGGGGCATCGCGTAACATATATACGTATGAGTAAATCACCTGACTCTATTGAACAAAGCAGAGGCGGTACCCTGCAGTAGCCCGCCATAAACTGCTATAAAGGTCACGGTTATGCAACTCGGGAAAGCGAGAGACTGTGCCTTGCGTGGCCCCATGCGAGCGAATTGAATGCGAGTAGCGATTGGGTCCACCACAAGAAGATATGTGCCGCAGAATCCAGCATGCTGCGCCATGCACAAAGGGAACGAAAGCACTCTGCGTCTGCTGTATCGCGGATGAACCGAACTCTTGCAGGGTTTTGGCATGGCGAACCCAGCTTAGAAGGTAAAGCACGCCAGTCCCGCAATCACAGACTTTCGCTGCAGCACCCCCGTCGAGGCCGAGCAGCAGATCAACGTATAGGCAGGCGATCATGCGCAAAGGGTCGGGGAGAATGGACCTTCAACGGCAGGGTAAGGGTTATCGGTGAACAACGCCTGGCAACGTGTATACTGCTTGAAAATCAGGATATTTTGGACCAACGAACGCCCCGTTTCCGGTGGGAAAAGTAAGCTTTGCGAGGTCAAGCGCGTGCTGAACACGGCGATGATTAACGCAACGAACAGGATCCGATACAGCAACCCCGGCAAAAGCGGGACGCGCGTGCCAAATGAAGGAAAAGCAGATCCTGCAAGTACATAGCTACCGGAATAAAAAAGCCGGAAAAGGCCAAGAATACAAAAACCGCGGAGCTCCCAGTGAGTAACCCAGGCGTTTTTCACAACGGTTCTACGTACCCGCCAAGGGGAGCGGCCACGCATGAGAGACCAGCGCACTGCGCGAGAAAGCGGATTCAGGTTAAAATGGTTTATGGCCGACGGCGAGGTCGGAAATCTTGGCTGTTTGAATGCTTGCGTCATGAGATGGGTTTTAAGAGTTTTTTTTCGACCACAGCCTGACATGCAGACCGTTATTATTGCCACAACCCGGGACGCAGGAGGCTCCATCCATCATCTATTCTTTTCTGTAAATTTTTGCTACCCGATCAACGCCATTGCAACCACGCGATTCAGCATTGTGAAGCCCGCAATCCGGTAGCAGGAGGATCGTCATGCGTAAGAACCGCCCAAATCAGCGTGCCAGCCAACAGATCAATGGTGCCAGAAGCGGGCGCAGCGGCACATGTTTGACCCGATTCATCCATAGCAGCGCATCAACCTCACAGCGCCTTGCCAGCGCGCGATTTGCACCAACGCGGAACCAAGCTTGCGCCCTGTATGACGATCCTGCGGCAAGGGCAGAACGCGATACCAAAAGATCGGTCATCAGCTCGGTTTTTTGCGAAAAACCTTTGCCAGCGCCACAATGCGCAACGCCTTTGGACAACCCGTAAGGCTGCGCCACCGACAAATGTGTGAGCAGCGGTTAGGGCCGCCGGTTTATTGTCGTCCAATACGTACTGCACGAATGGCGCACCAAGAGGCTGACAGCGCACATCACGCCGCAAGTAGATAATGGCCGGAGTGTGTTGACTCGGCACGCCCGCAACGCATTGGGCGCGCCAAAGCCGTCAGGCGCGGCAGGAAAAAGCTCATGTGCTGCGCATCAGGCAGCGACGCCATCAGCGTCAGGGATCGCCATGGAGAAAAGGGCCAATGGTCTAGCGCCAAAAACCGCGACGATGGACGTTTCCTCCGTTGCACACCACAAAACATCATGCGCGCTGCCAATAGGGGCACCCGAACTGCAAAACTGTGGCAGCGTGATCGCGAGGTTGAGCGCGCCGGTAGGAGCGCTTATGCGAAGCATGGACACGAGGGTGCCCAGCGCAATATGATGCAAGCGCACCGACATGATCCGGAAATCATCGAAAGAACCGCCAGCGCATCAACCGCAATCAGCGACCCAAGCGGGGGGGGCAGAGCGATCCATAACTGCTGGCGCGATGTTTGTGCTGCGGGTCTGGCAGGTAAATCATCAAGGTGCACCCCCCCTGCATCAGTGGCACCCACTGCCAACAGTTTGAGAACGCCCAGGACCAGAATGCGAAAGCCCGCGCATCGGCATAGGAGAGGCGAGCACCAAGAGCACCCCCGCGAACACACACGCAATCATGCCACACAGGTGCCAGAGGCTGTTGATAGTTTGGGTCATCCATGTGGACGAGTTTTACAATTTGTTGCTGGAATCCGAGCCGGTCAGCATTCTATCATGTCAGTTGAAGAAGAACAAGGCTCACGCCAATGCGAAATTCTCTAGGTTGATGAGGTGCGAGATAAGCACGTTCCGCAGAGTAAGTAAAATTCGGCAGCGCAGGCGGGTTACCCGACAGAAGAAAGCTGAAGGCGCGGATCATGCCTCGCGGTCGGACTTGGGGAACGTCACAGGCAAGGTAAAACGGGTTCCCGTTGCACAGCCGGTTCGGGTCGTTTCCATAGCAGAGATGCAACATGCGCTTGGCGCGAATATGTCGAACGAGCTAGACCGATGAACGCCATCAACCCGATTAAGCCTACAGTTGATCCGGGCGTGGTAAAAATCTGCCACGGCAACCAAGAGGCGAGGCGATGAGCAGCAGAGACTTAGCCGCCCCCAGATCTTGTCCTGTGGCGGCTGCTATCGTCACCTAATCATGGGGCAAATCTGTCGGTCCCATTTCGCTTGCAACCTGATGCCGTGTGGGGCGGATGATTGACAATCAACTCGGGGCGCAAAGCATGCGATGCCGCGGCTGTGGCAACGCTGCCCCCAGTCGCGGATTCTCGGCAAGCGCAGCCTTGTAACGGCCCGATTGCGTTTGAAACACCTTGCGATGCACGATCAAGATTCTGTCCGTAAACCTGAAGCGCGGAATGTAGTTGGTCATTCGGTAGCAAAGATTACTTGGTAGGTGTCCGTGGCGTCATCTTGTAGCCGCCCACACCGATTGCGACATCCCGCGAGGATCGTATCGGGGTCCGCTGCAGGCGTTGCGCGGCGGCCTCTAGCAGTGGGGTCCGGGCTGGCAATCTGCGTCCAAAAAAGGCAAGAATCGCACACTGCGCCCGTTGTCGCGCCAAGATTACGGGTCAGGCGGGCCGGGGATCGTCTTGCTTGATCAGGATACCCATGGGTAATCGTTAACAATTCTTCGGCAATCCGACAGAGGCATTGTCGACGACGATCACCTCGGCGGTTTCAATCGTGGCCCCCCGCAAGCGGCAGCGAGGAGCGTGCAAGGGCATCGGGTGGTTCAGATGTGGAATACAACAGTGATGTTGGCAAGGGCGGGCGCGGTGTATCATCCCCTTTAAGACCGGAAGATAGTTAAGATTTTCGCTAAGGCTGGTGGGGGATCAGCGCGAAACCACGCCGGACTGGCTGCTGATAGGTTCGGGCCACTAGCTGAGCACGGTTCCGATCAACCTGTTTTTCAAGAATGCTGTCGATCGGCATGGCCGGGTACCAGACGGGCAGAGGCGGGCAGCCGGCTAAGCTCGGTGGCTAGGGATTTCGAGGCTGACACGGTAGAAAATTTCGGCCGAGTGTTCGGATCAATCACCACCTCGGAGAGATACCCCGCACGGTACGGTCAGCGCGGCGTGTGTGCGGATCAAAGCAGAAAGCACAATGTGGGGACTGGTCATAGCCGCACCAGATTGATAAGTAGCGCGATGACACGCACCTCGAATTCGAACATCTCGCGTTTGCGGCATATCCATCAAAGGTTGCGCCTGCCGCACGACCCCCCCGACCGTTTTCGCGCGAAGCTCTGTACCATCCCATTGCAGGCCGCGCGAATGAGCGATAGCGGCCTTTGTGCTGGCGGGTGATGGTGGCCAGGACAAGCTGTTTGGTACTGCGGGTTAACTCGCCGCAGTTTTCAGCGCAACCATCTTCCTGAAAGCGACTGTCCGCTTGCAGCTTTTCAGTTTGAGCGTGCCCGCGCTGATGGATAAATTTGGGCGAGCTCTGCCGGGCGGCCAGATCAGCGCAATCCCGCCTGAGAGACATGCAACTGTGGAAGCCGACTGCGGTGTCCAAGCCCTTTTGGCCAACCAGACGAAGGCTGGCCAGTCATCGGTTAAGGATCGCAAGCCTGCTGTTCTGAAAGCAAGAATCTGCACGTTGATGCCAGAAGTGACGCTGCATGGTCCGACAGCGTCCAAAGATTGTTGGCTGATGACCAATCAAGCATACAGCAAGGCCCTGGGGCGCGCTTTAAATATGCGCTGCCCTGCCGCGCGCTTGGGCATCTCTAGCGGGGAATGTTACGGGCACTTATGTGTGAACCAGCACAGGGCTGCCATCCAGCTCTGCTTCGTAGCGGGCACGCCAGCGATCGCATCGGCGAGAGCGGGCGCGACGCCATGCGCAGATCGATTTGCAAGGCAAGCCGCGTCAAACGCGCGAGCCTGACCCGCCTTTACGAAATCGCCGCTCTGAACGCCAGTTCTGCCAACACGCCGCCATCGACCGTCTGGAATAACTTGGGTTTGCCTGCCACATCAATCTGAACCGTCGCAATCAACCGCCCGCAATCTGCGTCGTCGGGGCCCACCCTCCGAGCACCCCACAAGCAGAAGAGTGCCGAAGTCACGCGGGGTAGGTGCCAAAGGCCCGTCCTTTGGGAGAGTTAGTTTCAGGATTTGCATGGTAGGGCTCCTTGTGGTGACAGGCCCGACCGTGGATGTCGAGGCCTGTCCTATCATCATGGGCTGCGACTTAGGGGCCCGACGCGGCCGACTTGGCGGCGGGGAAATGTGACGGCAAATGTGCGGTCAGAGGATTCGGGCAAAGGGAAGGAGCCAGCAGCGATTTGGCTTTAGCTAGCATGAAGTTCGCCGTTTTCGTGAAGAATTATAATGCAAAATATAATAATTCAATAGTTAGTCCGATTTCTCGCGGGACCATGTCACCAAGACAGAACAGCTTGCCGGCAGGATGTTTGCCCTATTCTTGTCCAATCCGGTCATATCGCCAGCAACCGCGCATTTTAGGGCGAATTTAGGCGTTAGGCATCGGCACGTTAACGCTTCGCGGCCGCGGTTCGGTATCAATTGTTGCCTATTTCGGGTTTATCCACGCCTCATGAGATTGCTCATACTATCAAGACGTCTCGGTTCACTTGCTCGCAGAACCCGAACGGTCGGCATCGATACCAACGCGTGAGCAACACGCAGCTCGGCCTAAGGCTGATATCGTATTCCACACGTGCTGGATGTGTTGCAGCAAAGGCGGGCGATCATGCACCGCCTTGGAAAATACTCTAAGGGGCCTTATGTTTTATTTTCCGCCTGGCAAACCAGCAGCGCTTCGCGACTGTTGCGTCAAGGTTCTGTTACATACAACCAAGAAGCTTTCATCGCGCTTCGTCCATTGGCTCAGCCGCATGTTGGATCGGCGGTGTTCCACCGGTTGCTGCGTTTAGCCGAGTTTTTCATTCATCAACGATTGAAGTCTTTCTCAGCTTCGTCATCTGTTTGCTTCGGCAGCCGTTACGGTTTGTTGTTGTGTCTTCGTCACGCTCGCTTACCACCGATCGAGCCGCGTTGTACCAATCGTCGATCTCTGCGTCGCGGCGAGGCCACCAGTCATTTGATCGTCTTTTCGACAGTTCATTGAATTCAGCGGCAGGTCATCAGAGGGCTGGCGTGTGCTGCTGCGAAAAGGCCGGGGCGGATAACTGTACCTAAGGGAAGCGATGGCGAGTGTTTTAAATGTATTGGTCATGATAAGCCAATTTTCTCGTTTCTTTCTACTGGTTGACTAACCCCGTGAAGCGCGAAAATTGGTTTCGTAGTTGAGATCATTCGCATCACAAAAGAGAAGCGCGCGGTAACCCGTTTCGCCTTAAAAAAGGTTTTTCTGCGGCCTGGACCGCTGGTTGATTTGCAACGCTACTTCGGCTCATGATTCCGGTATCTGCTCAAACGTTGCTCTCGCTTTGTATCAGCCTGGCTTGTTGATGCTTGGTGATTTTACCGTATCGAAATTGCCCCGGTTGACCGGCTCCTTTGCATGGGAATGAACGCACAGCCTGAAAACTTGCGCGCTGCGCAGTGAGCTTGGGGCTCGATGTATCGAAAACGGCACGCTATCTTGCGTGGGTTCGGTGGCCTGCTGCAGGGGGATTTCGCATTCTAACACTACGCACCGGTCTCCGAATGATTACGCGCGACTTGGGTATACCGCCGCTGGCGCTTATGCACTTGGCTGGTCGACGTGCCTTGATTCGCGTTTCAGCGGGTATCTATTGCCGGCGGCGCGGCGCGGCAAAGCGGCGATGTTCGGGTGTATGGGAGCCATCGCAGCTGGGTGTGCGGTGCGATTCTGGTTCGCGATGATCCTCGTGCTGATCTTGCGATCAATCTCGCGCTGGTTTTGCGGCGGTGGCTTAATGGCTGGGATCAGGGCGTGCTGAACGGGCTTTGCATGGGCTGACCCTGCCGCATCGGCCCCCCCCAAATCGCCCTCTCCAAGCTGCAAATTCTAAGCGCGGGTCATTGCGGTCTGCCTGGCTTGATGTATTGGGCGAAGATATACTGCGCACCGCCCGCGCCAAGGGGCTTTGACCGAACGGCGGCGCTGTGGCGTCACGGGTTGGGCATGCGCTGAATCCGGTGCTGACGATCATCGGCCTGCAATTCTCGTTTCTGGCTGGCGGGGTCGACATCATTGAACAAGTGTTTCTATCTCTCTGCCGGGCCTCGGACGGTGTGTTTCAATCTATTCGCGCGGGATCATGATCGTGGTTGAATTGTGGTCCAATGCGCTGGTGTTTTCCGGTTATTCTGGTGAATTCCTAGTGGATCTGGCCTATGCGCGTTGATCCCGTCTAGGGCGCGCGCATGAAACGGAACCTGATCCTCGGGCGCGCTTGCTTACTCCGTCTTTCTGTTGTCGGCAGTTGTGTTCCTTTGTCTGGACGCCGTTTTCCCCAAACTGGGGATGGGGATATCCGACCAAACTGAAGGCGTGGGCGGGGCGCACCTTCTGGGGACCGATCACTTTGGCGCGATAATCCTACGCGAATTCTGGCTGGGGCGCGCACCTCTATCGCGGTGGCGCTGGTGGCTTGGGGATCGGAATGGGGCTTGGCGTGCGCTTGGCCTTTGGCGCGCCAAAACGCGGGTCCACTGGTGGATGAAATCATCATGCGCGGAATGAATCTGATCTTTGCCTTCCCCTCGTTGGTGATCCGATCCTGATCACGGCGATCTGTCGGGGCCAGCGGATCAACGCCATCATCGCATGCGTATTTTCAAACATCCCCGTCTTTGCCGCATCACCTGCGGTGCGCGCTCGTCTGTGGGAGCGTGATTTCATTCTCGCCGCGCTGGGTCGCTGGCAATCCGGGCTCGGATTCGGTCCGAACATATCCTGCCAATGTACAAATCTGCTGAACGTCAGGCACGATCCAGTTCAGCCTTGGTATTTCTGGCCGAGGCCAGGGCTGTCCTATGTCGGGCTTGGTGCGCAACGCCGACACCTTCTGGCGCATGCTTGCCGACGCGCAAACCAGGTCAGCATCGCGCCGGCATATGGCGCTGGTGCCGGCTTTGCGATTATCCTGACAGGTCTGGGCCTTGAACTGATGGGCGACGGGCTGGCGACCGATGCACTGGACACGGCTGCGGTGACTCCGTAAAGACCTTGCCTGAGTATCCAACCGTTTCGCTGGCGTCACCGTTCGACATCCTGAATGATGTCACCTGTCAGTCGATGCCGGAGAGATCGTGGCGTGACCGGCGAAAGCGGCTAGTGGCAAACCATGAAGCCTTGCCCGCCATGCAGTTGCTGCCAAAGGCACCCTTGGCGCGGCGGCAATATCATGCTGGCGACAGACCGCTGACCCTGCCTGAGCCGAGCTGTGCGCAATCCGCGGAATGACATCGGCAGGTGTTTCAGGAAACCGATGACGCGCTAACCCCGTGCAGACATCGGACATCAGGTGCCGAAACATTTCGCATCCTGACAAAACGTGGTCTCGCCAAGCCGCTAAGCCAAGCGGGCGGCCGAAACGCTGGAAAGGGTCGGCCTGCCAACGATCGCTTTCGCTGGCCCGCTACCCCCACGAAGCTATCGGGTGGCAAAGACAACGGGTTGGTCATCGCCATGGCATTCGAGCTGCGCCGTCTGGGCTGATTGCGGATGAACGCAACCACGCGCTGATGTACGACGCAAGGCGCAGATCCTTGACCTGCTAAAGTCACTGGCGCGGGACGACGGTAAATGGGGCCGTTGATGATCACCCATGATCTGGCTGTGGTACTGATATGGCGTATCTGATGTCGTGATGCGTAACGGCGAGATCGTGGAACAGGGTGCCACGCAGACCTGCGCAAACCATGGCGCCACCCTATCCGACGGATTGCTTTTTGTTGCCGCCTCGAACACAGCGTGCATTCTGCCGGCTAGGCAAGCCCGGCGGCGCAGTCGATTCTCCACCTGCTATGCACGCTGCGGGACCACCGATTCTAGGGCCGAGACTGTTTCGCACGCGCTGCCACGCAACGTTGCGACGCGCTCGTACATGGAAACATCATCAAACCGGTAGGCGTCGCTGTTCGGAGACGTGGCGGTGGATGAATGGTCATTTGTACCGTCTGCAACGGGGCGAACGTCTTGGGCTCGTGGGCGAAAGCGGATGCGGAAATCTGACCCTGACAAGGGCGCTTTTGGGTCTAGAGCCCGTGCATCCGGGCAGCATCAACACTCGACGGCACTGCGTCTATAGCGCACCAACCCAACTTTGTGTGCGCCGCAAGATGCAGGTGGTGTTTCAAGAACGTTCCGGTAGCTTCAACCCGCGCACCGTGTCGACCGGCTGATCCGAACCTTTCCACCTGCTGCAGCCCCCAAGCGGCAGCGCCCGAACCGACGCCATCGCCGATGCATTGACCGCGTGGGCCTGTCCCCGATATGCGACAAATATATCCATGAATTCTCGGCGGCCGCGCCAGAGGATCGCCATTGCCGTTGCGTGATTATCGCCTGAACGTGATCCTTTTGACGAAGCGTCAGCGCGCTGGACGTTTCTGTGGGGCGCAAATTCTTGATCTGCTGGCAGAGCTGTGGCAGCGCCTATGACGCTTACCTGTTCATTTTCCCATGACCTGTCTGTGGGTGCGGCACGATCGGGATAGCGGTGCTGGTGATGAAAATTCGGCCAGATTGTCGAACAAGGTGCCACGGCCGATGTTTTTGACCACCCTCAGCACCCTACACTAAAAACTCCTCGCCGCCGCGCCACGTTTTGCCGACCTGTGATGCCCCAGCTTTCATTTTCAAATAACCCCGCGCGCGTCCGCACCAACCAAAGGCCAGCGTTATGAAACCCGGACCAGAATCTTCATCACCGAATTGTGCCGGCCTGCGTGTGGGCAACGCGCAGGATGAACACGCTGAAAACTCGGCAGAATGTGCTTCTGCGGATGCGCTTTACGCGTCAGTGCATGGATGGGCGGTGCCCCCGCACGCGCGAGACGGGATTGCTCGCCCAGATAAATCGGTAGCGGCGGTGGATGCGCTGGTGTTGTCGGGGGCTCTGCCTACGGGCTGGATGCCTGTTCGGGCGTGGTCGAACGCGCTGCGCGTGCGGGGGCGGTTCCGGCTGGCGATGCCGATCCCGCTGGTGCGCGGGGGCGATCCCTGTTGACTGCTCACGGCGGTGACAAGACGTGGGAACATAACCGCCTACCGCGCCTTGGGGGTCGGCCTATGACGCCGCACCGAGGACTTTAACCTTGGCACGCATTGGTGCGTCACGTGCGGCTGAGTGCGATGTCAAGGGCGGCTTGGATCAGCTTCGCTAAGTTGCCGATGGACGAATAGTGGGCGGCGCTGGTCGCCTTCAACGGTGGCGCGGTCACACGCCGGGCGGACAAGTATTTCTTGCGCCCTTTGAGGTTGAATGGCGAATTGGAGGGCAGACCTGCAACGGGGCTTTGGGATGAAGA